>Ga0208299_1001833_pt1 | contig 15175 bp, 17 predicted proteins | sample 15_taG_FD_184089 | JGI IMG/M metagenome (GOLD analysis project Ga0208299, IMG submission 184089) | Marine viral communities from the Subarctic Pacific Ocean - 15_ETSP_OMZ_AT15312 metaG (SPAdes) (version 2) | ecosystem: Environmental > Aquatic > Marine > Oceanic | place: Pacific Ocean | collected...
TAACCCTTCGTGAAATGCAGCACTAAACACCTGACCCTTAGTAGGCTTATACCTACTTGCCTGTGTTAGTGCTACTCCTATTTCTAAATCTGGATCTTCTGTAAAGAATGTCATTTATTTATTTCTAAGTTTACCTAAACCTGTTCTTTTTCTTTTGTGCGGAGGGTCTACATTAACACGATCTACAAACGGTTCTCCTGCTGACGCTGCTAATTCCATAATATCTGCCATGTGTTTTTGGTATAGTCCTAACTTGGTTACATCCTGTTGACCTGCTCCGGTTCTCCTTGTGAAATCTTCAGGTGACTTACCTTTGATACGTTCAGCACCAAGTCCTGTTTGAGCTATACCACGTGGGCCTGGGAACCCTTCACCAACAGGTATATCTCCAGATGGTGTACCTTCAAGATCGAAATCCTGTCCCTTTTCCAACTGTCCTGCAATGTCAGGATTAGAAAAAGTTACCGGCATTTCTTTCGCCTCATCTGAAAGTATAATGTCGTTGAACCCTGTACTTTCGTTAAACTGAAGAGCTACACCATTAGCCATTATTTCATCAAACGAGAACTCTACATAACCATAACTGCCATCTTCTAATTCTTTGACCGCCGGTACTCCCTCTATGTAAAACCTTGCTGTACTCTCATCTCCATTAGTGTACCATTTCCCTGTGCTGAGTTGTCGTGGTACAAAAGGCTCAAGCACATCACCTCTTAATATACCCATATCCTGAACTAACCTTTCGTTCTGCATAAGAGCAAGAAATGGTTCTATTGTCTCTTTATCCCAACCATTCTCCCTACGTATCCTTAACGTATTTCCTGAGTACTGATATAAGTCGCTAGATAGTTTCTTTTCCACCAATGTCTTTACAATGTCGCCTTTACTCATTCCCTCAACCGCCATCTGCAACCCCACCTTCTCTATCACATCTCTAAATGATGCTTTTTGCGTTGGATTAAACGGCTGCATTGAATTGATAAATCCATTAAGTTCCTTGCTCTCTAACAAAGATTCACTTATCTTACCTGCAAGTTTATCATCACCAAGAGCTTTCTTGATAGTATCCCTTGACTGATTAACAACAGCACCTATTTTTCTTCTCATAAGTTCGTCATTTACACTCATCATCAACCCTGCTTCTTTAGGCATACCATCTTGAAGAAGTTGCTTATATAAACGCGATGTATACTCACCATACTCTTCTTTTAAATCTTTTAACTGTTGATTCCTTTGATCTGTATTGCCTTTGACAAACTCGTTTATCATATCAGTAGTACCTTTGATAACTCTACCATCAACCCTTCCAAGTGTTTCCTTTGGAGCAACCCTTCTGTCTTTTGGTAATATACCAGCAGTAGCCTGAGACACTAAGTTATCTCTTGCCATATCCACAGTAGACTGAAACCTTAACGGAGACACAACCTCGCCAATAGTACCGCTTTCAAACTGACTCTTGTACGGATCAGTTTCTTTTAAATCCTCCTGAACCCTTGATACCTTTTCAGCTAATTCAAAACGCCTCTTTGCCAAATGAACATACTTAGAGTCTACATCTTTTATATTCTTCTCTATCTGTGACAAATACACAGCAGCTTCTCTTGATGTCATTTTCTCTAACATTTGCTTATCTGCAAATATAGCTTTAGAATTTGCAACTGTATTAGTAAAATCTTCTAAATCCCTTCCTTCTAAATTGCCTATAACAGTTGACATATCACCTGCATTGAAATTACCGGTTTCCTCAATAGCCGTAAACAAACTAGATTTAAGACTCTTCATCTTAACCTTGTTCTTACCTCCAGCTTGAAATGCAGCAACCTTTGCCTTAGTTGCATTTACCCCTGACAAACCATAGTCCTTTTGTAGTTCTTCAAGAGACTTAGCAGCCATTGTTTTAGGATCTGTAATCAAATCCCTCTTAAAGCTCTCCATAGATAAACTCTGCTCAAATGCAACAAAGTGATTATTTGCATATTCTTGGTCTATCGCCAAGTTACCAACTGCCTCAGTGTACATATTAGCAATTAATGCTTTGGCCTCTTTTAAACTTCCAGCAAACGTACCAGCAAGTACTGCATCACTCATCGCAAGTTCAGCTTTATCCAAAGTCATTTTTGTATTGTCACTTGTTTTTTTCATAAAGTTCAAGGTTATACTCTTCTCACCATCTAACTGCATACCCTTAGTAATCAACCCAAACTTGTTCTTATTTCTAAATCCCACCTGAGCCTTACCGGTTATATCCTTTAATGCCTTATTTGCTTTAGCCTGATATTCACCCGGATCTAATTCCTTGTTTAACTCCACTTGAGCCTCTTGCCAATCTCGCTGCATATCAAGTGTAGTATTAGCTAACTCAGATGCGTCATTTGCCCTCTGTGCTGCAAAACCTATCTCTGATATGGTATTACCTACACCTTGTAGATTGCGTCCTGTCTGACCCGCCAGACTGACCCTCATGCTACTTGGCCCTTCTACCTGACTTCCACCAGGAGGTAATACTTGCCTTTGTGATAATGGTATCTTTGCCATTTATGGATTACTCCTTGTTGCTTGTGATATTCCCGAAAGGATACTTGACCCTGCCTTGAACATTCCACTGCTCTTAGCCGATTTGCCTACTTGTCTAAACGTTCTTGCCTGACTTCTAAACATACCTGATTTAGCTTGTGTTGTCTGACCTAAAGCAAATACATCTTCTTGAGTGTTCAATGCAGTGTCTGCAAAAGCTAACAATGGAGAACCTGTACTTATCTTTGAACCTGATACCGCATATGCAGCCCTCTGACGTGACGCAAACCTGTCACCTTCACGTAACCTCAACCTTGCTTCTTCTCCACCTCTCAACCTCTCTTGCTCTGCCTGACCTTCAGCCATAAGAGATTCAATCTCTGCTTGTCCTGCTGTTGCCTGACCTTCTCTAATTGCACCTACTGCACTAAGTCCTGCACCTGCAACACCTGCATATGAACCAACCGTAGAGGCTATAGTGCCTGCGGTTGCCATTCCATGTGCAATTGCTGATGCCGTTCCTGCCGATGCCCCTAATGAACCTGCTACTGATACTGCCAATGGTATTAATGGAGCCATTATTTCACCCTCGCGTATAAGTAATAATCGTTTTTGCTACTGTCGTATTTGCTTAACATTCCTTCGAACTTAAAACTTAACCTTTCAGCCCAATTCATACTAACAGAATGCCCTTTTAATATAATTGATTCTATTCTATGCAAATCATGTAACTTCTCTGTTACATCTAATATATCTCTAATTGTTCTATGTGACCATGTTTTATGTTTTAACAACAACTCAGAAGTCAAGACCCATCCTGATCCCACGCCTTCCCAAAGAAAAGCAACTCCTCCAATAAGTATGATATTGCCATCGTCATCAGTACCCGTATGCGCAACACCCATCCCCGCTTGTGCTTCGATTCTTTCAAGTGCATCTGGAACCCCCATAACCACCTGTTCATCAAATGGCCTCAAGTTAATCATCTTTAAATGCTCTTTTTCAAATGGTATTAAATGCGGAATTACACATCTCCAATATCAAGCAATCCAGTTATTGACAATACCGTAAATGGATAAGGCAATGTCTGTTGTATGTTAATCCTGCCGTGTTTGTCATATCCTAAGTTCTGTACCTCAAAGTCCTCAGTATATAGTGGAGGCTCCTTGTCCATCGGATCTATAGGCACACGTGTCTCTACAACATCACCGTTTATCGTACCGCCTAATGAATTAAGCAACCTTACATTTATCTTCACCCACCCTTTAGGTACACCCTGAATCGAACCACTACTCGGCAATTGCAACTCAGGCCGGACTGTATCAACGTCCATAGTATATGACAACCCTACCTCAACTTCAGTTGACGATCTATCTAATGTGATAGAGCCAGAAGATACTGTTTTGTCAGCATGTACAGAACCATCCGCAACAACCTTTACAACCTCTCCCTCTAAATGATCTAACCCGGTTATTGTAGTAGTTGCTGTTGAATTGTAAACTAAAGCACTGTCAGTATTCAACATGTCCCATTGATTGAATTCAGTTGCACCTGACCATGCATTTTCATCAAAATATTCTACATTTCTAACCACAGAACCATTTATCGTTCGCTTGACAATAACCCATGTTTGATCTTTGCCTGATATCGGTATTGTTGCAACGCTCTCAAACTCTCCAGGTGCGCCTGTAGTGCCTGTTATATGCCTGTGCCACCCTATGATCTCTTGCGCTCTGTCATACGTCATACCAAGCATCTGGCCGTCATCTCTAATCATCCACACAATAGAATCATGTTCCTGTTGGTAAGATATATCTACAATCCCGCCCTCTGTTATATGTTCAGCTAACAATGTTAAATCAGGTGCAGAAAACGAATCATCTGAGAATACAAATACAAACTCTCTTAAATGTCTACCTGAACGCTGAACAAATAGAGTTACCTCTCCAACTCTTATCGGTTGTAAAGAACTACTTCCATGCGTAGTCTCATCATCTATCTTAATGTTAGTTGGTGACATTGCAGCTTCGTTTGTCGTACCTATTGTAAACTCACCACCATACGTACCTACACCTAATTTCTTTTTAGGCGACAACCACCTTATCGGATTCTGACCGGTTATAGTAAAATCCAAACTATCGTCATCATTAGTACCACTGGAAAAGTTCTCAAAGTTGTCTATCACACTTCCCCATACAGTCTGAGGTTGTGTATCAGTCCTTGCATAAAACAACCTTTGTTCATAGAAACCTATTGCAGCAGGATACCCTCTTGTAGAACCCCACGACTCTGACTCCATAGTCCAAACACCACCACCTACAGCAGTAACACTCTCAAGCAAACTCAACACATCTGCCTGTACCACAGTTGTACTCGTAAACGAAGTTATCTTACACACACCATTATTTACCTTTATATACTTCCCTACATCAGCAGAACGCCAGCCAGCAGCAGAGAGTGTTAGTGTTATTGAGGTCCTAAGTGGCCCTACTGCACTCGGAGTCAATGTTGTATTCGGTGAACTCTCAAGCACCCATGAACCACTTGCTATAACAGATGTACTTGTAAATGAAGATGTAATGTCAGCCGTTACCTCATGTGTATTAACCAGTGAAGCTATTACGCCTCTACCAGTACCCGACACAATAGCCCTGCCTACATCAGCAGCTAAGAATATATCTGAATTTACAACTACACTTACACCATCAAGCTCATGCTCTGCATTAGTCGTATTTCTGAATTGAATAAAATTATCACCAGCATTACCGGTAAAGTCTACAGTATGATCTCCTATTGCATAACTTGCAGAAGCTAACACATCTGTATTACCTGAAGTAGAACCAATCCTCATTGCAATAGCACCAACCGCAATTGTAAACGATATGGTATGCGATACAGCCGTTAATGTAATGTTCTGTTCTGCAATACCTTCACCCGCAGCACCACCATCAATTTCCATATGGTCTGTATCCCATGCAATATCACCTGAAGCAGTACTTTGATCTGTCCAGCTTGCAATATCAGAATCAAACTCTCCATTAGTAACAAGTTCAGATCCAGTAGCACCTATAAATGTAACACCTGTCCCAACTGCAAAAGCTCTTGGCTTCAATGCATCTGCCAAGTCAGTGTCAGCTTCAAATGTTGGAGGTGGATCAAAACTAATCTCAGATAAAGACCACGATATATTACTTGACCTTACAAGCTTTCTTGGAGCATAGTCTTTGTGTGCTATGTATAGAACATCAGCAGATTGAGCAAAGTGAAGATCAAACAAGTCAGCAGCTAAGTATGGAGTTGCTACTTCTACAGGACTACCTCCATCAGTTACGTTTGCCTGTGTGCGGTAGAACCTTATATACAAATCCCCAAACTCAAGTATATAAGCATCTTCAACACTAAACATAAACGGAACCACTCTGGAAACACTTGCACTTGTCTTAGTCTCTTTGACAAACCTCAACCCGGGCCTACGTGTAAAACCGCCCTGCGGAAAGATAGTAGCATTTTCCATCTTCTCCACTGCATTGGTATACTTGTTGAAATCAATACGTGAGTTCATCTTCGGACTTATCTCGCCCGTTGTAAATGCTGAGAATACATTTTGCACTCTTGCCATTAATCGTTCCTCGCTGTACCTACCCCAGATACCGGAATTGAAGGAGGTTTGTTTAACCCACCTCTCACACCAACCAATACATTGTTGCGCATTACATTGAACGTACCTTCTTGACTATCGTGAGTCCTTGCAGTCTGCAACTTGAACTCTGCTGTTTCAAGTAACTTAGCAGCAAGTGCATTGTCCCTCTTTATCGGAATAGCTATATTTGCAGCTAACTTAAATACAAAGGCATCTGTAAACAAGTCGTCAAATTCAACAGGATTAGATACCCTTGATATGTATTTAAGATTTACCGTAGCATCATCTGTAAGCAACTTTCTACCCTCTACCTTCCATTCAGAAGTACTGTTGTACATCTCTAATGCCCTCAGACAGTACGGATTAGTTGGAAGTGAGTAAGAGTATGTAAACTCAAAATCAGGGCCGGTAACGTCCTGAGACAGCGACTGACGAGCAAGTGCGAAGTTCCATGTATAGTGCCTCAACATAGCATCTCTTGTATGTGTATACCACCTGCGTACAACGTCACCCTGAGTTGTAGTGTCAGAGTCTAAGTCAGTTATTACAGACGCACCAACTTCAATCAAAGCAGCATTTGCTATTTCTGTTTTACTGTTCATACCTCTCCTAAAAATGTAACAGACAAAGGCAATCGGAAGAGTTGTGGAGAAATCACCTCTGCCTGTTACCAGAAAAACTACTTAACCATTCATTGTGTAGAATATATGAGCCTTGAGTATTCTACCTGCAACCAAAGTTGATATAGTCGCAGTGTTTACTATATCAATAGTATCTTCTGCTGTATATTCATGCTCAGCTTCATATACACCAGGCCCAACTCTTTCTTCAAAAGTGTTAACACCTCCGGTAGAAGCAGTACCTCCAACAAGAGCAGAGCAATACCTATCCTGGTCATCTCCGTCACCTATGTCAAAAGTTACAGTTGTCCCTAAATCTTCCCATTCAACATGAGAAAGAGCCTTGTTTACAATAGCTCCTTTCGGCATTGTTGCTAATTGTACAGTCATATTACCTGCTGTTGCACCTTCTTCAGAAGTAACCTGAGCAGCCGTAACAGTCCATGTTGCAAGCTTATATCTAAGCGCAGAACCATTGCGGTTGAACTCACCCCTTACAGGTGGACTAGCTGCATCGTTTGCTAATTGATCACTTTTTATTGTAGACATCGTTTTACGTCCTTTCTGAAATTGTTTAATTTCTATTTAAATAAGATTAAACACGCTTACCACTTTACGATGGTTTACATGCGATCTCAACAACAGCTTCATCTTCGATTCTTACAGCACCCATGTCTAAGTAACTCCAGACCTGAGTAGCGTAATTCTTCGTAGACTCTTCTGTAATACGTGTTTCTCTCAACCTACCTATACCAAGACCTATTGCATCTTCCTGGAACGCGATAACCTGAGTATCAGAGTTTGCATCAGTGGTCAGTCTTTCAGAATGAATCCAAGTGAAACCAAGATAAGTATTTATCTCACCCATAACCAATGCTCTGATTACGTTGTAGTCAGCACTTGTAACCTTCTCAAGAGCCAACATAGCTTCCATCTGAATTGCATCGTACACTAAATATCTACCACTCTTCTTAACCTCGTTAGAGTCAAGTATTCTCTTAGCAGCAAGAACTTTATCCAAGTTCAAGAATGCATCTGAACCACCACCACCAATCTGAATAGTAACAGCTTGTGCACCAGAATTAATACTTGAAAGTATACCTGTAGAACCTGAACCTGTTTCACCTGTTGCTGAACTACCCAAAGCAGCAGCGATGATTATATCGTCCTGCGTTCTACCTATAGCAGAACCTTGAGCCTTAGCATAAGGATTGGTTGGGTCAATAAGTGTTCTGATCTGGTCTGGATCGTCAATCAAGTCTGCTACTGTATATGGCGCAAGTGAGGCCATACGTCTTGAGTGAGGTGTGTCCTGCTGCATAGTATCAGCATGACGTGAAGTAAGCTGAACCATTGTCTGTAAACCAAGTCTGTCAAAAAATACATTCTTACCGGTTACATTTTCTTTTACATTTACTGCGTTTATTAGACGACTGTCGTCCTGCTGTGACAGGTGAATTATATTAGACCTGTACTGTTGGACAAAGGCATCTGTGATTTCTGTAGACATAGTAGTCCCTCCGAAATTAAAAGTTAAATTATCTATCTTCTTTTATTCGAAAGGTGTCTACTTTGGTAAGTAGCTCTCTTGTGATTAAGTCACCACTCTAGCAAATCTTCATTGCCATACATTCAAGCTCTCGCGAGTGTGCCTTGAAACTGTTCTACTACATAATCTACGGACTCATCATCAAATGGCAAGTCCATCGGGATAGCAAGCACTCTTTCATCAAAGTACAACATAATTGTTGCAACCGCTACCCCCTCCCCCAATGCTCGTAAGCTCACATGTCTGTCAACACGAACATTATCAACGGGGATTTTCTCCAATAACAACTCTACAACTTGTTTGTCATCCATTAATATACAACCGCTTCCGGTTCAGGGTGTGCCTCAACCATAAGTTGTCGCATTTGCTCAACTGCTGCATCGTGAGTCGGATCTTTGGCATCATAATAAGCTGCCTTGAAGTTCGGATCACGTTGCAATTTATCTATTTCCATTTGTGCTTCTTGAGGTGTTCTGATTGCAGTAGCAGTTGATCTGCCCTCTGCTGTACCTTCAACTAAGTTCTTTCCCATCTCATACATAAGCGAAATAAGACCTGGATTATCTTTAATAGCAGCTTCACTAAGATCGTTGCCATACTGATTAAGAACCTCTTCCACAATCCCAACTCTTTCATTAAAGGCGTTCCCCCATTCACTCTTCAAAGTATCCATTGCCTCTTTACTATTAGTTTGCGCACTTGCCATCTGAGACTTTGCCTGATCCTGATTCCACTTAATAAGAGCAGTGGCCTGAGATGAATTAAGACCTATCTTATGTGCTGCATCCAAGAATGACTTTTCATGTGCTTCGTCATACTGCAAACCATCCACTGCTTCTGGCCTTGTTATCTCATAACCCTCTACACTCTCAGGTCTACCAAGCTTGTTGTAAAGCTCATCCATACCAGAGGTGTCACCATCAGCCGGCAACCTTACACTCTTAGATATGAAGTTGTTTGCATCTACCAACCTCTTAGCTAAAGATGTTAAATCCTTAGTCTCAGTAATCACCTTCTCGTTGCGTATGTCCTCAGGTATAGTATCTCTCCAATTGTCTACCGATGTCACAGGATCTTGTGTCAATGTAGTATCCTGTGCTGCTGCTGTTGTATCTACTCCAGTTTCTTCCGACATAAACTCTCCTCCTATAACAGTTCCACTTCATAAATAATACTTGCATATACTTCCTTCTTTACCGCAGACGACTTCAACCTATCAAGTATAAAGTTTAACATCTGCCTCTTGCCATAAGCAACTTCAGCACTGTCTATATCAGGATACTCAGCATAGTCTTTTATCTCTTTGAGTACCTTGTACCCATTGTCCTTGCCGAATGTCTGTACCCAATGGTTAGGTGCTTGTTTCTTCGTAGGTTTAGATGCCACCCTGACCTCCTCCAACTTTAGCTATTTTGGCATATGCATCCGCTGCAACACTTGCCTCTTCCGTAGTCTGTGCATCTTGTGCTTGCTGCTCCCTTGCTTCCCTTCTCTCTGCTATCTCATCCTCACTACGCACAAACCTCTCGTTTACATTTAATATCCTTGCAGAGTCTCTTGCTATTTCGTCAAAGTCCGGTATGTCAATTATGTCAGGACTTATAGAAGCCATCTGCATCAACTGCTCTAACCATTGTCTCATTGCATTGACCTCACTTGCCCTCTGCGACCTTGCAAGTGGCCCAACGTACTCTATGTTCAATTGACCTTCATCTATCACTTCAGGCACCGGAAGTAGTTCCCCCGCCCTCAACATAATGCCAAAAGCCCTTTCTACCATCGGTGCCAGTTGTGTTTCTAATCTACCAAAGACAGGCCCTAACAGCCTTTGCATCAACTCAAATATAATACTCGATTCTGTCGCTGTCATCTGGGCCTGTTTCTGTAGTTGTATCTGGTCAGTGAAGTAACACTCCTTGATAGCTGTTCGCAACTGCTCCCTCTCCTCCACAGATACTTCCCACCTTGCATTTGATGTCAATGCACCCTTCTGTATAGCTTCTATCAAATGCGCTGGTACAGGTATGTTAGTACCAGGTACATCGTCTATGTCTACTCCTAAGCCTTCTGGGACTAACCGTGAAGGCTTTATATCTTTAGCCCATGCTTGCTGCATATAAGAAGTAGCAGCGTTTAGTGTACGTATGTCAGGCAAAGCTACAAAGGACGGTGAACGTCCATACATCTCGCCACTTGCCTTAGACCATCTTGGTACAATGTATGGAAACTCAAAGTACCCTGACTTCTTAGTAATTACCTCATCGTCAAGCCCTACGTAAATATCTGTATATTCCCAAAGATCATTGCCGAAACCCTGTCTTGTTTTAGAGTATTCAGCAATAGGCATCGTTACATGGATGAAGTCAAACTCTTCGTTAGGTGCATCTTTCACTGCTTTAAGAACACTCTTGCCGGCATCATCTCCAAACAACTCATACGCTTGCCTTGCACTAAAGCACACCTTACGGATGACTGTATCTACATACCCTTGCGCATTCTCCCTTATAAGGAAGTCATCTCCTACAAAGTAAGACCTGAAGTTTAATATATTCTCACTACTCGGCAATGCCTTCTCAGTCAACATGCATGCAGTAGCCACAGTAACAACATCAGTAAACATCTCATGTATCTCTATCCTGAAATTAGAGTCATTGAACGCATTGTACATACGCCTCGTACTATCATCTAACCATGCCTTTACATCTTCGTTCTCATTAAGCTCTTTGTCCTGCATCCTAATGTTAAACCAGAACACAGAATTAGATGTAAGCGATCCTTGTAGTGTAGCCGCTAATAGACCTGCTGAATGAGGTGCAGTGCCTTCCTGCATCCTCTCAGTGCGTCTAGCACCCTTAGTCTGCTTTACCGTTACATTGTTCTTTCTTGGCAATATAAAGTCGTTTATCTCTTGCCAGATTATCTTGAAGTTCTGCCTTTCGGTACTGTTGTCAAGCTCACTATATAGTTTGATTAAATCCTTTGCGCCTAGCATTAGACACTAATCCCTTCTTTAAGTTTCATTAACTTAGACTTGTAATCAATGTAGTCTTTCCTCAAGTCATCTCTTTCTTTCTTAGCCAAATCTATCTCTCTTACTATTTTAACCTTGTCGGAGTTGAGCAGAGATAGCTCTCTTGCTCTCATCGACTCAAGTTCTGATTCTAACTCAGATAGAGCTTTTGCATGATCCATCTTAAGTGTATTAGTCAGCTTTCTATATTTAGTCTTTGTTGTTGTATGTTCTTTTTTAGCTTCTTTTGCTGCTGCTTCTTCCGCGCGAAGGTTTTCCTTTACGTTGACCTTGCGTTCTTGCAGCAATACTATCTCAGACTTAACTTCGTCTACCTGCTTCTTACCTTCAGCAACCTCCCTAGATCTATCTGTAAGGCTTACATAAGCTCTGTCGATAGTCTTACATACCGCATCCACTTCTCTCTTTATAGCTTCTAAATCTACCAAGTTATCTCCTTGCTGTTGTTGACGCAACCACGGTAACGTCAATATCCGTTGAACCATCGCCATTGGACAATACCGGCCTTATCTTGTATGGAGTATCTCCAAGCTGAATAATCCCCGCTGCTGTCAACGCTATCGTAGTACCTGTAGTGTCGTCAAGAGCAGCCCACGTTTCACTTGTAATGTCGTTAGTACCCTCTATCGCAATAGATGCAGACGCACCAAATGTACCTCTAACCTGAATACATACATCCTTGTAATTAGGTCTTACTAAAGCATCCCCGGGTCTGTTTGTAGTTGTAAGAGACTCCCACAACGTATGCATAGTAATCCCGTCTTGCTTCGTATTTATAATCTCTGTTGTCACATTACTTACAGTCGCCATTTTATTCCCCTATGAAAGTAAATCACTACCCTTTTCAGGCGTGCCCAGTGCACCACTAAATACCGTTCTCGTTCCCTTTGATCTCTTGCGCCTCTTACTCGCCTTAGCTTGTGCCGTTAGACGATTAGACTTCTCAAGCGCATCTGCTTTTGCTTTTCTGTCAGAGACAATCTTTTCCTGCTTCTCCTTCTCCCTCTTGCGCTTACGGCCAGCAGCACCAGGATCAACTATAGCTCTCATCATACCACCCATATCTACTCCTCAATTCATCAAAAAGTCTAAAGGGTCTACAGCACCTCTCATTACCCTTACATTGTTTCTAAACGATACCTTTGCCCTTGCATGTCTTATACTCATAACCGCATACCTTGAAGCACTCATAATGTCTTCGTTCTTCCGCACCAAGTTTCCATCCTTTGTATGATACATAGCTTTTTCTTTGAACCAATCGTTCAAATGACGAAACACCTTCAGCCTACCTGTTACCATACGATTGAACATCTCGACCAACCCCGGCGCAACTGCATTGCCTCCCTTGCCTTCCATCTCACCCTCCGCAGGTGGATTGGTGAAGTGGGTATGCATCATGTTCACACCTTCATCCCTATACTGTTGTGCTACCTTCTCTCCCCCTCTGTCAGTCTTTTCAGCATCGTGAGGATAAGCTACCAATGTATTGTTATCTCTCTGTCTTATACTTGAAGCATGACTTGACAACAACTTGCTGTCACTTCGGTATGTGTCAGTAATATACACTATGTCAGCATCTTCGTCATATGCTACCCAAGTACATGCAGTAGGGTGATTCCACCCGCCTATGTCCAATCCAGCTATCCTCCTGAAGTGGTCAGGTATCTTGAATGCATCTATCGCTATATCATCGTCACTTATAGGGAATACCAAACCATCTCCAAATACCGGTATACCCTTGCTCCTCATATCTCTTTCCCACAACGGAATAGCCTTGAGTATCTGCTCCTTCTTCTCAGGAGTCAAGTGAGGTGCATCGTCCCATGTTGCCGTAGTGAGAAACTGACCGGGTTGTATGTCGTTCATAAACTGACTTACAACTTCAGTCATCCCATTTTCAGGAGTAAACGTCATCTTCAACAAAGAGTTTTGTTTGTTCACCTGGCGGACTAAGCAAGATGACATAATGTCCATAGGAGGCTCCTCATCCAACACAATAATGTCCACAGCCTTAGACATGAAAGCTTTCTTCTTAGACTCGTAAGACTTTAAGATAATAGTACTAAAGCCTCCACTTATATGTTTTACCGGAACCTGACTAAAAGCATTAGGTACTTGTGGCTTCTTCACTATCTTACTTACGTCCAAGTACTTCTTCGGCACACTTCCTGTTCCAAACGAATCAGGATGCGTAGCCGGATCACCAAACAACTTGTCTTGCAATACATCCCTAACTAACTCATTGCTCACACCACATGCCCATATAAGCACAGGCTTCTTAAACACTCTACCTTCCCACCACTTAGGATACCTACCAGTTGCATGATAAGCCATCTCGAACCTTACACCCTCTGTCTTGCCTACCTGATTAGCACACATGTCCAACACCTGACCGTGAGTAAGGCCAGCTTTGTGTGACCTCAACTGCCAATCATATGGCCTATACGCATCCATCTGATTCTCAGCATCATACCGAGCTAACCTCTGCTTCAAGTCAAATATCTTCTTCAACCTCGGTCTAGTGTACTTTTCGTAGTCTACCGGCATTCTCTCACCTACTCCTAAATCCACCTCTGGTTATCTTCAACGGCCCCATGTACCTACCCTTAACCACATCGTGGTTGACCTCGTAGTCCTTCGCTAAGACAGGCACTTCATTCTCCTCTTCCTCATCTACTACCTCGCCCTTACGTAACCTATCCAACATATCAGCACTATATCTCTTCTCACTCATAACCCCTCAATCCTCCAAACTCTTCAAAGCTAACACTAAGTCCTCGCGAGACATCTCAGCTTCCTTCACAACCTCCTTGCGCTGACCCGGCTTGCCTAAACTGTTCTCAATCAAAAAAGACCAAGCCGTACTTATCAAAACCTTGTCAACCTCTATACCCTTGTACGTTCCAGCTTCCCCACAGTCATCTTTCAACTTACCTACATACTCAACCAAACCTAAATAAAAATCAACCAACTTCCTAAGATCATCAGTCTTCTCGTTGATGTAACCACCTATAGGTAAAACCGAACCATCGTCAAGCACCAACTCCCTCGTACCACTTATCGTACTACTATCACCCTTAACACCCTTCCTACCCCTACCATAACACTTCTTCTCATAATACTTACGCTCATGATAAACCTTCCAACTCATACCCTGACGCTTAGGGATTAACCTCTCACACCCACACGAACATATATTATTAGCAACTCTGACTATACCATCAACCTTAGTCAACTCCTCATTGCTCATCCTAATACCCTTAAGTGGACTTACCATTGTATTACCTCTATACTTAATTGCTTAGTGTTTAGAAACTTAAACTTAACTTAGTTTTAGGCTCCGGTGTATGGAGGGGATATACCAAGTCAGTTCGTCAATAGACTTTAGGGGGGTACCCCTTTCCATTTAGTAAATTAGATAAACACCATTGTTATTTAGTAATAAGCTTTTAACCTTTGGCTGTTAGGCTTTCGCTAAACATAACATAAGCTACCTTATCAGACGTTTTATTTGCTAATTAAATCAGCCGAACACAAGTGTTCGCAGGCCTACTGCGTAAGGGCTACACGTCGAAATGTTATTGTTAAGGGAATATACCTCAAGCTCAAACCTTGTCCCTTTACCCTTGCTTTATACCTTATAGTGTTAACGTTTTTGATCCTGCACTCAGAAGCTTTACTATCTAATGTTTACTTTATTGCTTTGTTATGTATAGCCTATAGTATTAAGTTTGTCAATGCTTATTACTTAAAGTATTAAGTTTATGTTGTTTGATCGCTCTTGATGAGCTCTACAAACAAATAGTATTAAGGCTTTAATA
>Ga0208299_1001834_pt1 | contig 15173 bp, 1 predicted proteins | sample 15_taG_FD_184089 | JGI IMG/M metagenome (GOLD analysis project Ga0208299, IMG submission 184089) | Marine viral communities from the Subarctic Pacific Ocean - 15_ETSP_OMZ_AT15312 metaG (SPAdes) (version 2) | ecosystem: Environmental > Aquatic > Marine > Oceanic | place: Pacific Ocean | collected...
CAGCCCGAGGCGCAGCCTTCACCCAGCAGGGGCAGGCACATAAGGACGTCGCTCAAGGTAAGCTCAAGGAAGCGGACCAGACATTTGAAGGCCGCATATCCAAGTACAGCGCAGAGAACCAGCAGAAATTGACTGGCCTCAAAGCGCACTTGGACTCGCTACTGGGCGAACAGGCTGCGGGTGAAATGATGGACTTGCAGATGGCCCGGATAGAGGCCGAAGGCAAGCAGCGTCGGACAACACAGGCCCAGGCTGACAAGGCCGCCCTTGCGAGGGGCCGTGAAGGCATCGCCGGGGCCAAGGCTCGTAGTGACGCGGATAATGCAGCCGCCGCAGCCCGGCAGGATAAAGAACAACGGTTCAGGATGAAGTTTGAAGAGTTCAAGCAGAAGCACCCACGGGGCTCGGGCCTGAGCTTGGACGATAAGTCTCGGATGGCGGCTATTGAAGCCCACATAGTGAACAACACCGAAGCGGCTATGAGAGTTGCACAGGACCTGGGCCAGCCCACGGTCGTGACAGGTAAAGACGGGAAGAAACACAAGGTCAACCCTCTACGAGGACTCGCTGGAGTATAGGCTCAACAACTGAATAGGATACTAACCGATGGCATCAACCATTGATCCACAAACCTCCCCGGATGCCGGGGAGGATTTCGACTGGGGCGAGTTTGCCCCCACGAGCGAGACAGAGGACACCTACGATTGGGGCGGACTCTTCGACGAGGCCAAGGCCGGGGGCGACGTCTACGTTGGCTACGATCCAGACACTGGCGAGTACTTGCTGGATGCACGCTTTGACCCCACCGCCCAAAAAGCTGAAGACGAGCTCAAGCCTAAGAAGCGCATAAAGCCGCAGAAGCTACTCTCTGACCAGCAGGCCTTTGACGAGGCCCACCGGATGGGCAAGAAAGAGTTTGGCGAGACCATTGCCGAAGAGTTCACAGGCGCTGAACTTCTCCACAAGATTCCCTTTGCCGGTGCCGTTATCAAGGGCATTGAAAACGTATCTGTCATCGCGGCCCAGCAACGGCTAGCTGACGACAAGTACGAGGACCCCAAGAAGCGCACCAAGGACATTGCATTCCTGAACAAGGAGAGTAATGAACGCCGCATCCGTGCGTACCGGCCCAAAACATTCGGGGGCCAGGTCGCTGAGATTCTCGCCCCCGCCGCTACTTTCATGGCCGAGTTCGCCCTTACCCGGGGCGCAGCTCAAGGTACCCAGGCCAAGGCGGCCCGGGCCATGGGCTTTGTTGACGATGTGGCTGACGCCAAGGCACTGGCCTCTGCCCGTAAGATGGTTGCCACAAAACTGCCCGGGGGTCTGAACCACCCGGCAGCCTCCGGGATGGTAGCCCAGGAACACGTCACACAGGTCCTGGCCCACATGCAGGGCAAGATTGGGCAACAGGCGCTCACAAGTGTGGCTGGGGCCCTGGGGCGTATGCCCGCGTTCCAGACCATGGTATTTGAACAGGCGACAGAGAACCTGTTGCCAGAGGTCGTCACGGACGAAGACGGCAACTCTTCGCTGGTCCCCAGCCAGAAGGGACTCGTTGAGTCGATCGTCAAGGGTCAGGGCCAGGCCATGGTCGAACTGTTCTCCGAGGAACTGGGTGGGGCAGTCTTCCGCCCGGCACTGGCGGCTGGGTTCCAGAAAACATTCGGCAGGTACCTGGCGGGGGAGACCGAGAAACGCATTTTCAAGGCCGGGTCCTTCGGGGGAATCTTTGACAAGCTGGACGGTGCTCGGGCCAAGGCGCTGGTTTCCCAGATGGGCAACACGATGGCCAAGCTCGCTGACCGTACAGGTGTCGGGTCAGCCCCGGAAGAAGTTGCTGAGGAATGGGCAGGCATGGTCATGTCCTCTATGCTCAACCTTGACGACGACGGAGAGACCCCCTGGAACGAGCGCGTCATGTCGTCAGTGCTGTTCCCCGTGAAAGAGCCCCGGCAACTTGCTGCTATGGCGGTTGCCTTTTCAGTGATCCCGGCGAGTACCACTGTGCCTGCGCTCATCCGGGGCGATGACCTGAACGCCCGGGACCACGCCAAGGTACTGAGAGATCACGTCATGAGCCGGGACATCCCGGTCCAGACCAAGGAAGAGTGGGAAGCGTTTGTTGACCTGATCGTAAAGGTAGCCACCAAGGCCAAAGAGGGACGCTGGTGGACCAACAATGAACTCGCTAAGAAGTGGGGCCTCGATCGGGTGGGGCGCAAAGGGTCTATGTCGGACCTGCTCCAGGTCGAGAACCTGACGTCCATCCACGAGTCGGCTGAACGCAACAAGGCGGGTAGTGGCCGGGCTGCGATCAAAGAAGCCCTCAGCCGCCGGATACTCCATACCATTGTTGAGAGCGAGGCTGACGTTGAGCGTATTAAGGAGCTCGTCGAGAACGGCACAATCTCCAGCGACGAGGACGGGGTACCGGAAATCCGTCACCGGGAGACAGCCGACGGGTCCGAGGGTGTCCTCGTAGTTGACAAAAGTAAACTCGCTGTGGGTGCAAAATTAGATCCGGTCCTTGCCAAGTATGCGGTTATTCGCGGTAAGGAAGAGTTAAAAGACATAAAGGAACTGGCAAATCTGCCCGGAGCGATCGAAACAGCGCCCGAGGCTTTTCTTGAAAAGGACTCACTCAAAGCGTCCCTCGACCACTTCCTTTTGCCTGATGAGATGCGGACGCCCATGGCGCGTGCCTTGATCTCACTGGCCCGGGTCACCAAGAACCCGGTGTTCTTAATCCCATCCATGGTCAATCAGCCGGTCAACGCCAAGAAGAAGCAAGGCGGGTTGTCTGCATTGGGTGACGCTGTCATCTTTGCACTCAACAACCAGAAGGGGATCGCCCTGTCCCGGGAGGCCCAGCCTCTGGACGTGGCCGAGGACGTTGTCGAGCAGGTAGTCAAGAAGCGCAGGCTGGTCAGCAACGACGCTCGCCAGGCTTCTCAGGAATTCAACCGTCTGATTGAACACGCGATCGAGGCGCTGCAAAAAGACGAAGACACCCAGGTACTGGGCAACCGGTTCTCCTGGGCGCGGCACCTGCGATCAAGCAATGAACGTGTTCGAGGCAACCAGAAACTGGACCGTAGCTTTGAACGTATGTCCAAGCTGCTGGCCATCCACTTAGGCTACACCCAGACAGCAGAGCGTGACCAGAACACATCGATAGACGGCGAGACCGGGTACTACCGGTCACTCTACTCCACGCTGCTTGCCTCGACCCCGGGGTTTGAAGCCAGTATGGACAGCCTTGCCCGACGGATTCTCGGGACAGAGACTGTTGACTTCATGGACCTTGAGGAACGCGATCTTGCAGTTGCCGAGGACCTGCCACCGCCCCCGGCTGCCGAAGAACCGCCCCCGGCTGCCCCGCCCCAGAAACCCAAGCCGCCCGTTGACCCTGTTGTCCCGCCTGATGTGGCAGCCGCCCGTAAGGACGAGGTGGATACCAAGCAGGCTGAGTCGGACAGGGTCGACGATGAGACCATTAAGGGTGGTGACACCGACGATGTCAACGCCAACGAAAGCAAACGCGCTGAGCTGACCGACGACGTGGACAAGCTCGTTGGGATGCTCAAGAGCAAAGTAGAAAAGATGGTGTCTCTTGGCTCGCGGACAGGGCCTAAGAGTCCGAAGCAACGTCGCCTCGAAGAGAACGTGGCAGCCGAGGTCAAGAAATTCAGCAACAAGTTAATAGCCCTCGGTCACGAGTCAGAGGTCGCCCGTATCCGGGAAGAGGTCATAGGTACCGTGGCCTCTGTTGACAAGGTTGCTGAGGCTACTAAGAAGCCCCTACCGGGCGTCCGTAAGAGCACCCCTGAACAAATCGCATTGAACAAGAAAATCAACGCACTCGAGAAAGAGGCTAAAAACCTACAGCCGAATGTGACCCAAGAGGAAATAGACGCAGACCCCCACGCGGATCTCAAGGCCCAGATCAAGACTGTCCAGTTAAGGGCAGAGGCGTCCGAGTTGAAAGCCACGCGGTGGCCCCACTGGGCGGAGAAGGCTGAAGAGTACTGGGCCGAGGCGGAAGCACTCCTTAAAATCCTAGCCGAGCTAGAAGCCAAAGAATCTACCGCCCCCAAACCTGAGCCCACCGCCGCAGCGGTACCGAGGACTCCTGAAAAGGGTCCCGTGAAGAAATCGGAGACTGCGGGGGGCGGTACCTCGTCGAAATTAGAACAGGAGTTGTCCCGGTTAGAGTCAGCCCCCGCCCCAGAGGGCTTGCACACTGAGGTGCGTAAGTTGGGGAAAACCGAGTATCATTTTGCCAAGAACGGAACTGTGTTAATCGGAGGCCACACGTCCAATGGGGCAGAGCTGGGTGTCGGGGCTCGGGCACAGAAGACGTACGAAGACGTAAAGAAGCGCGGTACCCTTATCGCCGTTGAAGCGGCAGGCCCCGCGACCCCCGCCAAGGTCGTACTCCCGGGCAAGGGGCCTTACCTTGCCAAGGACCAGGCCAAGTCAGACAAGGCGAACAAGTTTATTGGCCGTGGCAGCGCACGGTCTTCGACGGCCCGGTACGCTATTGCGTGGAGGGGAAACGTAAACACCGGCAGTTACGAGGCGTCAGACCGGGTATTTATTTCGGCTGAAGGGGCCCGGGCAGGCCGGGTGTCAATCGACGAGGTTGAAATACTCAAGGCTGTCAAGGCAGGGGCAACTATCATAACCGACGTCGCAGCCGACCGGAATCGCTCTTACAACGTAGGTGAGCGGGAAGTAGCCGCCCTGTTACAGGCGAACGGGTACCAGGAACAGGCTCCAGGTGAATGGTCGCCAGCGGTACCGAGGACTGAGGAAACTCGTCCCGTGAAGAAATCGGAGACTGCGGGGGGCGGTGCCTCTAACCTATTGGAGTTGCTGGACGCAATGTGGGGCAGGCTCGATGAGTTCAACTACCCCGTGAAGCCGAAGGTCCTTGTCCAGCGTATCCGTGGGTTGGACCCGGCGCTCACACAAGCGCTTTACAACTACGGTGTGTATAAGTCAAAAGTCTCTGGGCAACCCTTCGAGTATGCCACGGTTGAAGAGTACCTAGCGCACTTGGTAGCCCCGGCCCTCGCTATGCGAGGCATCCTACAGTCCAAATCCTTGGACGAGGCCCTGGCAGAAGACACAGTAAGCGCCTCCCACTTTGCCCAGCGCCTCCGAAACATCCGGGGCCAGGTAGAGGCTACGGTTGCTGAAGCGGCTGCCGCTAACCCCACCTTCGAAATTGTCCACCACAAGACAGGTAACCCGGATGTGTCTGGTATGCGGAGTCGGAGTGGCAAGGGCCACATGCTCAATACTCCGGTAGGGGAACCCGGGTGGCTCGGCAACCCGTTCAAGTGGTCCGGTAACGGAGGCCCTGCTAACGTGACCAAGGAGATGGCGCACGAGTCTTTCCGTGAGTTGTTCCACAGGGGGATTGAACAGGACCCTGAGTTCCGCGCTGCGGTGCTGGCCCTTCGCGGTAAGAAGGTTGGGTACTACCAGCCTGATGCAGACATGGCGCACTTGCACATAGTACAACAGTGGCTTGCCGAGCAGCCAGTTGCCACGCCAGTTGCCACGCCAGCTACCACGACCGTGTCACTGATAGCAGCAGACACTACTGCCGAGGACCCCCTCATTGCTTACGCTGACGGTTCTGACATCAAGGGGACCGGGTTAATTGGATACGGGGTACACGCGGAGCATAACGGCAAGGCGTACACGATTAGCGGGACCAACGAAACGCCTGAAGGCCGCAGGCTCCAGGAGAAGTTCCCGGACGCTGCGATCAGCAACCCGACGATGGAAATGCTGGCACTGGCCAAGTTACTTGAGACCTTCAAAGGGACGGGGGTTCACATCGTAATCCGGCAGGACTACAAGGGCGCGGTTAACTACGATGGGTTGTGGCAACGGGCGGTCGACAACGCACAGCGGGACCCCAAACCCTGGAAGGCCAAGAAGGACTATATTGCCCACATACGCGACCGGGCCGTAGCCGCTATCGAAAGTATCGAAGCTGCGGGTGGCTCAGTGTCCATTGAATGGGTCAAGGGCCACCAGACGGGAGGCAGCGACATTGCCAAGGGTAACGACCTAGCGGACGCGGCGGCCAAGAGCCGGGAAGGGCGTAATGATTTCCTTGCCACCGTGAAAGCTCCCAGCCCCCCAGCCCTGTCAGAAGTTACCCCGGCACCAGCGACCCCCGCAGAGGACAAGCCCCCTGAGGAAGCTCAGGAAGATGACACCCTCCAGGAACTTCAGGACCGGGAAGTCAATGGCGAGCCTGCTGATTATGAGTTCCTTATACGGACAGTGGGCGAAGACACCGGGGACTACGACGAGGGCAAACGTACGAGAGCGTTCTTCCGCAAGATCCTTGAACGCATGAACTATCACCAGGGGGCTCTGGGGCAGCGTGCGTTCCTGAGTGTCATGGAAAATGCACTTGAGACAGCCTCGGATGCTGCGGTCACAGAGGAATCATTCAAAGCGTTCCTGGAGAGCACTGAACTCAACAAGGCCGAGACTCAACTGCGGGACCTGGTTGTACAGGTGGAGGCTGACCGGAACGTGCTCATCGATATGGTGAACTTTGCCACCAGTACCCTGCGACCTACGGTAGTTAGCGGGAAACTGGGGCACGACGGCGCGATTACTATGGCGCATGTACCTCCGGAACACGCGATCCTGTACGCCCGGGAGATTGAGCAACGTATTAACTCGCGGACAACAGCGTCTGAGATAGGTACGTTCCGTGATTTGCTTTCTGACTTCTTCACAGGGGCCAGCGACATGTCCCCGGCCCAGGTTATCCATCACGTGACCAACCTGCCGCTGGCGTGGCTGGAAGACATGGATAAGGAGAGGGACGAGACTCGCACCTTCTGGGCCCCTGCCGCTGAAGTAAAATCCGCCGAAGTCGCCCCCGTAGATTTGACCGGAGAGACCCGCGAAGGGGAGGACGGCCCTGAGGTACAAGTCAGGGTGCGTCAGATTCGTCGCAACGCGTACGTCCGGGGCACGATAATTGCCCGGGGAGATGCGAAGACCCGCAACCCAAAAGAAGGGCCCCAGGAGAAGTGGAAAGTCCTCTATGCTAAGTATGCTGAACGGACCCCTGGAGCCGCCTGGATTGAAGAGACTGCCCGTAGTCTCATGGTGGGCATCCATAACGAGGACTTCCGCGACAGGGCCGTGCCGCCTATACCGAAGCGCGAAAAGAAATTCAAGACCACCAACCAGTACCGGGCAGCCCTGTACAAGTTGTTCCTGAACCCGGAATCCGACGAAGCCCGGAAGATGCTCAACAAAAACCTCAAGAGCTACGCTGCCGCGACCAATACCAAGGCGCCCGAGAAGCCTACCCGGTTGTCCTCGTTCCTGTACTACAACGCGAGTCGGGTAGACAACGCACCCGTGCAGTACCGGATGCCTGACGGGAAGCTCCAGAACAATGTCGTGTTCAAGAACCACTTCACCCGGATAATGGAAGCTGCTGGCAAGAACTGGTTCCAGTTCTCCGGGGTGACCATCGACCAGAAGCCTCCCGCACAAGGCACCACGCCAGCCCTGTCTCTGTTCGGGTTGGACCCCCGTAACGCTGAGGACATGTCGGCAAAGGATATGGACCTGGTGATGCGCCGGTTGTTTGACCACGGGCTTGCGAGCGAGGGGTCCAAAGCGGACAAGTTCTTTACGTGGGCCGGGCAGTTCGGTGACAAGAAACAAATGTACTTCGTTGAAGTCGACAAGTACCAGGTCCCCGGTACCGAGGGCGAGGGACTGGACGCTACGGGCGCTCTCGCTGAGTACGCCCTCTTTTACAAGAAGATGGTCGCCATCGGTGAGAGTAAGAGCAGGGCCAAGACGAAGAAGGGCAAGCACAAGGATGGGCTTGCCTGGGCTGCCGGGTTCATGCGTACCCCCACCCAGTTGAGGGCTGAGAAGGACGCGTACACGTTCAACTTTGACATCAACCGCCCTGCGCTTGACACCTTGATCCACGGCGAACTGTCTGCGTACAGGAACGCTCAGGACATGGGTAAGCGAGCCGGGTCCTCGCTCACTGGTGGCCTGCAAGCTCACCTCAAGATACTGGGTGACAAGGTACAGGGGCTGGTGGTTAACGACCCCCTCGGGTGGGACCGCATCTGGGAAGGTATGACGCCTAAGGAACGCGAGGATGCAGACCTCCCTGAGAGCACCGACGGGTTAGCCCTGATGACTGAAGCGTTTGCGAAGAGATACCAGGAGGCCCTTGGCCGGATCTTCTCAAACTCTGACGAGTACCCTGACTTTGAGACTTCCAAGTCCCTGCTGTCCGGGGCTGACGCAGCGGAACGGTCGCTCTCTAAGTTCAACTTTATCACGCTGACCCCGGCTCTGGCCGAAGAGTTCCCGGACACTTACGGGGCGATCTATGACAAGATCAAGGACCGTGACGACGTGGACGTTGTCTTCTTTTCGTCAGCGGCTAAGATCACGCCAGAAGCCCACTCACCTATGGACCTGTTTGCGCCCCCCACCTCCATGAAAGAGGGCGACAGTTACCAGTTGGTTGACGGTGCTGAGATCAACCCCGACGTAAACATAGTCCCGTACAACTCGGAGGACCTCGTGTTCGTGCTGGACGCACGTCACTCCGTTGATCCTCACCGGGGGGCGCAGCCCACCCAGTTTAAGTCGGACACTGCCGCCCTGCGTGACTACACAGACAACAACTTGTGGTCCCAGATATCGCGCATGGGTACCAGTGTTGCTCGTGCGATTAAAGACAAGATGCTCGATGTGGTAAACATGGACTTCACCGGGCAGCCCCACATGGAAGTAGTCACCCGGGAAGATAACCCGGAGGACCCGGATGCCCGTACCCTGGGGTCCATCTTCCAGAAACAGATGAGCACCCTGTACAAGATCGCCGCTGATAAGGCGAACATCATACAGGCTATTGAAATCCCCCTTGCCTCACACCCCAACAAGCTGCTCACCAGCTTCATGGTGAAGTACGTTGACGGTGCGTGGAAAGAGGTGTCCTCTGGTGGAGAACGCACACGCATGTCAAGGGCTCGGGCCAACGTGGGGAACAAGAACCAAGGCAGTAAGAAGGGTGGTTACCGTCCTACAATCCGCCTGGATGGCAGCGCCACGCTGAGTAACCACACCGTCGAGGGTCTCGTTAAAGAGATACTCCGGCAGACCCGCCAGGACTTGAAGCAGGGGCGCGGCCCGTTGTTCTGGGACATGTTCACCAACGTCACGGACGACAATGGGTTTACGTGGCCTCTCAGGGTCCTCGGACCTGCGGAGTCCAAGAAAGAGTTTGAGGCTCGGGTGGACGCCTACGTTGACCAGCTCAAGGTACAGACGTGGGAGTTCGATCGCCACCAGGGGCTGTACGCAGTGCCCGGGGAACCCATGGTAATTACCCGAGTGCCCGGGGACAACCTGCACTCCCATACGGTTGCCCGGCTCGAGAAGGAGTTGCCGTACAAGGGCAACTTTATTATGACCTCCCTTGAGGACCAGCGCCTCGCCGGGGCTGACAACGACGTGGACAAGCGCTTCATCGAGGTTGCCTTTAAGGGGTCTGACTCCCGCATACGGATGCACGGGGACGACGCCCGGCTAAACGCCAACATGATGCGGCTGGTCAACGCTTACCAGGACCCGCAGTACTTCGCTGAGATCAAGACGGGTGTCGATACTGACCTGCTGGACACACAGATCGGCAACCAGCTACCTAAGTTTGCCAACACCCCGCCGCTGCTGACCTCTGACGGGATGCTGGCGTTCCGTGACTCTACCCGGGTCGGGAAGACAGGCCTCGGGGAGATAGCCGCAGAGAACGCGTCACTGTCGTACGCTACCGAGATCGGGGTGTTCGGTAACGCAGAGGGCTTCCATCCAGAGGACGTAGAAGACCCCACCTCACATTACACGCACGAGTTCACGGACGAGTCAGGTGAGCCGCGTAAGCTGGTGCTCAACCTTACGACGCCGGAAGGGGCTGAGAAACGTAAAACGACGTTCTCCCATGTGAAGAACTTCATGGGGACAATCCTCAACTTGTTTGCCGACCATGCCAAGCTGGGCAAGGTGGATAAGCTCGGGTACAACGAGATCACCACGAAGCTCGCCACCACTTTGTTCTTCATGAACGCAGACCTGACAAGCCTCACCAAGGTTAAGGACTACGTGGACTCTGTAGCTGAGTTCCTCACATCGCCCATGGTCATGGAATACGCGGCTCTCAGCATAGAAGCGAAGTCCCTGACAGGGCTCACGATGACAAAGCGGGAGACAGACCTTAACGAAAAATGGAAGGCTGCCACCGCCGCTGAGAACAAAACGGCCCACGCCGAAAATCGCAGGCCGAATCGCATAGCCAAGCCAAAACTTGGTAGCCCTAAGGAACGCATCGTTGCGAGGCTCGGACACAAGTACAACGAGGCCCAGGTGGACTTTTTAATGAACCTGGAATCCATGTCCGGGGAATTGTTTGCCCTCTCGTCTTACCTGCGGGTCATGTCCTCCAAGCCTACGGACGCACTCGCCCTTGAGAAGATCATGGAGACCAAGGGGCTCGTCGCTGGGAACAACTTGTCTTACTTCGATACGTCCGCTGTGGGCAACACTGAGTCCCCGTACATTGCAGCCGTGGATGCACTGCTCAAGTACGTGCCGAACAACACAGTATGGCGGGACCTGCTGGTGTTCTCTGCCGCGTCTGAAAGTGTCATCCCCGAGTTACCGGCGTGGGTTAACAAGTCACAGGTCGCCCGGAAGATGGACACGATGGCAGTGGCTAACGCCCTGCACGCGATGACCCCCAACGGGGTTATCCTGCCCACGTTGCCTGACGCGAGTAAACCTGACCAGACGGTACTTGCCAACTTCGGGCGGGGTTTCCCGTACCAGTCGCCTCCGGGGGCTGCCCTGCCTGGGTGGGGACCTCACATACCGGCGTTATTCAGGATGCTGGAGGTCCTTGCACCTGAAAACAAGTTTCTCCAGGCGTTAGCGGTCAACTCAAAGAACCAGTTGAAGCTCCTGGACCACTTCCGACAGACTGAAATCCCCGAAGAGGACGCGAAAGAGATCCGTAAGGGCATGGACGACCTGATGGACATTGAGTGGGACGGCGTGCCCCTCGGACCTGACGTGCCCCTTGCCCTGCTCCGGTACGCAGTGACTGAGAACGGGTTCTCCAACGGCAGGACCCTCGGGAACTTCACCGGGCTCATAGGGCCCCGGATGAGTAGCCTCGTCAACGTCGCCATGAAGGCGGAAGAGGCCCTGTGGTACTCGGGCGAGCGCGACCTGAACGCCAACGTGTCGAACCCTAAGGGCACTCCCTACCACCCGGGTCTTGAGTACCTGTCATCCAACAAATTTGGGGAGACTTACCACCCGCACACGTTCTTCCAGAGGGACCAGAAGCTTGCTGAGATTGACGTGCCTGAAAACGCAGACGAGGGAGAGTCGGACACCGGGGAAACCTCTGCGTCAGCTTCCGCAGTGAACAACCATGTCGTGGGCAAGCGCAAGAACGCGCTCACCTTTGCTGTAGGCGCCAAGGCTGCAAGCTCTACTGACCCCCGCAAGATTGAGTTCGGCCCCGCAAACCGGATAGTGGACGCGTTCAAGGTCAAGCTGGAGAAACTGGCCGCACTGGAACGCACCTTGCTCAACACTGAAGTCACGACCCCTCAGGAAGCCCGACTTCGCCGTACCCGGTTGCAGGCAACTCAGGCCCGGGTGCTCTCAGAGGTGACCAAGTTTGCCAAGTCCCATCACACCACCCGGTACCACCACCAGTTTGAGCAGTTGCTGTCGCAGGCTCGCGGGGTGACCAAAGAGATGGAAGACGCGATAGGCCCTGACCAGGAGCAACTGGATTGGGGCGACGACTGGGGCGTGACGGCAAGCATGGCTTCGTCGGCTCACATCGAACGGTATGCGCTTGCCCGTAAGCAAACGTACCGGACCCTTCACGATACCCTGATTCAGACGGCGCGGGACTCCCGGCGCGGGACGGTGGAGGCCAAGCAGCGGGTCAAGTTCTGGGACGACCTGATGACCAAGCACCTCAAATCGATGGAGGGCGAGAAGCCTAGTAAGGAGCTCGCCAAGGCAGCGCTCCTGTTCGCCATCGACTACGTTAACGACAAAGAGTGGAAGCCTGGGGACGCGCTTGAGGGTAACGTGTTCAACACGACCGCTGTGAAGGTCGATGAGAATGGTAAAGCGATGCGTCGGGTGGGGGAGAAGGGCGTCTTACACGAGGTGTACTGGCGTGAGGCCTCTAACGGCAAACTCTCGGACGCTATCCCGATTGAAGACGTCCGGCAGCAGTACGGGGCGGCTGCCTTCGACTCACTCATGGCGGACATAGAGAAGTGGCAGTCTGACCCGGCGTTTGAGAACTCGTTACTCGCTAAAGCGAACGAGCGTGCCGGGAACTCTGCGCTGGTAGACAAAGACGACTGGATCGCCAAGCGCAGTAACTACGTGCGGCATCGGTTCAAATGGAAGAACAAGCCTGTCAGGCCCACCAAGGCCCTGGCTCGTCGAGCCCTGGAAGACGCGAAGCTCGGGCGCATCACCTCGGCTAACATCAAGGAGCGTGAGCGCAAGCGTGCCAAGCTCGACCCGATTACTGATGCTGAGGTAGCGAGGGCGTTAGAGGAAATGCAGAAGGGTTACGCAGAGCAGTTGGCGCTTGCTGAACGTGAGCGTGTGCCTCTTGAAGAGTCAGGGGCATCACAGGCCCGGTCTGAGTTCACTACCTTTGAAGAGGCTGCCGTCATGGCCGGGAAGCTACCCCACTCCACAGACGTGTTTGACATGTTTGAACTGTGGCAGTCCTCGGTCAACAAGGTTATTGAGAACAAGGCTATGTTCACCTCGGCAGCGACCACCCTGGACTCGTACAGCCAGGTCCCGGCGATCGTAGTGCAGACCGAGCGACAGAACAAAGCGCTCAAAGGTGACTCTGTCCTTAGCGAGTCCAGTGCCGCTATGATGCTGGCCAACATGCGGACCATGGCTACGCGCTACGTCAAAGACTTTGGGGAGCGTAAACTCAAAGGCACTACGCCCCGCGAGTTAATCGAAGAGATCAGCAACATACTCGAGGACGAGGGCGTCTACAACGAACTGGGGTACCACAGGCTCAAGACGGACAAGCTGCACTCGACGGTGTGGGTCAAGGAGGGGGCCACCCAGAAGATGGTCAACCACGTACTGGGTGCGGGGTTCAAGGACATCAACAACCCGGTGTGGCGTGACATCCTACTGGGCATCCGCAACTTCAACAACTTCACCAAGTCGCTGGCGCTCGGGCTCTCGGCCTTCCACCACATCGCACTGGGGGAATCTTACGCGGCAAGCTACGGTTTGAAACGAGGCAACCCGTTACTCAACCCGGTTGCTGCGTACCGGACGGCCAAGCACCTGGTGACCTATTACCAGGAACTCAAGAAGGACCCCTCGGACGTGCTTGACTGGATCGGCCACGGGCTACAGGTTGACCTGGTGGAACGAGGCAGCCCCGACGTCAACCTGCATTCGGTTGACGGCATGATCGAAATGTTGATCCGCCTGTCAAACAAGACCGCGTTGACCCGCAACACCTCATCGGTTGCTCTTAAAGGCATTCTCAAAGGGAAGCAGGTCACTGACGGGTTCTTGTGGTCTTTCCTCCACCCGATGCTCAAGCTCACGATGGCCCAGCGCATCTACGAAGAGACAGCAGACTCTGACAAGTACGTGGGGAAAAGCGCGAGCCAGATCAAGAGTGATATTTCCGGGTACGTCAATGACGCGATGGGTGGCCAGGAGTGGGAGCAGTACCTGTGGGCAAACCCCATGGCCCAGGACATCATGCAGTCGCTGGTGTTTGCCCCGGACTGGACGATCTCGGCGCTCAATGTGTCCGGGCTGCCTGACATCCTCAAAGGCGCAACCGGGGTAGGCAACCCTCTCACCAAGTCACAGATAAACTCGTCCCTCCCGGTGGACCAGAAGATGTACCGGTACTGGCCTGCGTTCGGGGCCATCGTACTGGTAGGGGTGCCCACGGCGTTGCAGTCAATGATCTACATGCTATTCGGAGACGATGACCAAGACGATTACCCGTTCCCCTGGCAAAACGAGGCCGGGTACGTCGGGTACATGGACATCACTCCGATCATCCGGCTAATAGACAAAGACCACAAGTTTGGCGGAATCACCGGGCACCGGAGGACGTACCTCAGGTTCGGCAAACAGGCCCTGGAGGTGTTCCGTTGGATTACAGACCCGACCCACTCCATGATGTCCAAGAGTTCCATGACCAGCAAGATTGCCATGGAGCAGGTATTAAGCAAAAACTCTGCTTGGTGGGACATGCCGTGGGTGAACGCGGAAAGCTCCGGGTTCTTCCACGTTGACGGAGAATTTGCCGGGTCCAGAGCTGCTGCGATAGCAGAGAAGTTTGTCCCATTGTCACTCCTGTCCTTGTTACAGGATCGCCCGTCCACATTCTTTGCGCCCACAAAGCAGGGTACCAGTAAGTACGTTGCTGTGGAAAAAATGTCCAAGCTCTTATCCGCCTTTGCTGACAAGGGTGTGTCTGCCGAACTGAACAAGAACGGGGCGCTCAGAAAAACTACCCACAGGGTAGTCGCGGACTACCTGGAAGCGGTTCGCCGCAACGGGTACGACCCCAAGAAGGTAATGCAGGAAGCCATGTCCAAGGCCCGGGGGCGGCACAACCTGGCCGTGTACCAGGAACTGAGGAAGAAGTCCCCAAGTGACCGGGTGCTTATCGAAGAGTCTGAGAACCTGCGGCGGCTGAACGGCAGCCTGACCCGGAATTTGTTCCGGTCCCTGGAGCAACGGTTCGATATTGGCAACCGGAAGTTTGATAGCGAGTACCGGCGCAAGGTATCAAAAGCGTGGAGGGCGGCTCGTAAGGGGGAGAGCACCTTTGAGACGTACTAAGCCTCAAAGGCACCTCCGCAGAGAGCAAACTTTTTATCTAACTAATGGTCAGCTCTGAGTTGAAGTCCTCATTCACGTCAAAGTAGTGAATGCGGGGCTTGAACACTTTCTGCTTACTCCCGCGCTTGACGACGACCTTACGCCATCCGTAGAGCACGAGCTCTGTGTGTCCCGACGACAGCCACATG
>Ga0208299_1001839_pt1 | contig 15148 bp, 9 predicted proteins | sample 15_taG_FD_184089 | JGI IMG/M metagenome (GOLD analysis project Ga0208299, IMG submission 184089) | Marine viral communities from the Subarctic Pacific Ocean - 15_ETSP_OMZ_AT15312 metaG (SPAdes) (version 2) | ecosystem: Environmental > Aquatic > Marine > Oceanic | place: Pacific Ocean | collected...
CAGGATGAATTCATAGATCACTCTCTAAAAGTTAAAAAATATTTAGAAACTAAAGCTGAAGAAGCCGGAGGAATCAGTTCGGAAAAGCTTATCGAAGTTTTTAAAGAAGCCGCGAAAGAAGAAGCGGAAATGGTCTTTTGTTTAGCTAAAATTAATAATTTTTTAGAACTGTTTTTAGGAAATCAAAGCTTTAAGACAGCGGTCGCTAACGAATTCTTCCCAGAAGAACAGTGTTTCATTAAAGCGAAGGAAGAAGTTAAGGAATTTGGTTTGGAGGAAATTGTTTTCGAAGATGCGAGTCAGTTTTACCTCGAGACAGAAATGATGAATTTGGAAATTCTATAGAAACATGAAAACGAAATATACAACTATTTTTAGTTCTCATATCAAACCTTTGGTTTCTGAGGAGAAAGATAAATATCTTGCTTTGGCGTCACTGGTTGATTTAGAGAAGTTCGTGCCCAATGTCGACACAGAGGAAAACTACGATCTGCTTCCTGTGGCATTCAACGCTTTTGTCGCAAATAGAGTGAATAAGAACGGCGATGTCGTAGACACTGAAACAGCTTTGGCGATGTATAAAAATTTCATCAACAAGCCTGTTAACATCGAACATAACCGCAAATCTGTTATCGGAACCATACTTACAGCAGGGTTCTCCTCTTTCGGCGAAGATAAGCCATTAACAGAAGAGGAAGTTAAGGAGTCAAAGGAGCCGTTTAATATTACTCTTGGGGGAATTGTTTGGAAAATTACAGACCAAGACCTCGCCAATAAAATAGAAAACTCTAGCGACCCTACCAGCGAAGACTATATGAATATTAGCGCAAGCTGGGAGCTCGGCTTTAACGATTACAATATCGTAGTAGTGGAGGATGGTGAGGAAAAAAATATCGGAAACGCCAAAGAAATTTCTGACCCGAAAGAAATCGAAGAGCTCGAATCTAAACTGAGAGGTTTTGGCGGCGAAGGCAAATTAGAAGACGGCTCGTGCATCTACAGAAAAGTGATAAACAAAGTAATTCCTTTGGGAATCGGCTTAACAGAAGCGCCAGCAGCTGACGTAAAAGGCGTCCTTACCGCGTCGGAAGAAAAAGAAGATACACAAATTGAAGCTGAAGTTGCCGAACAAAAAGAAGAAAAAATTTCCCAAAATACTAAAACAAATGTAAGTATTCGAAAGGTGGAAGCTATGAAAATAGAAAATATCACAGATATAAATGATGAGTCCTTGCAGACTCTTAAAGCTTCTGCGATTCACGAGTATATTAAAGAGAGTCTTCGAGACGCTTCTGAGAAGTTTACTTCTGAGAAACAAGAAAAAGACGGTGCTCTTTCTGAAGCTCAAGAAAAGCATGAAGGTTTGCTAAAAGAGCAAGAGTCTCTTAAGGCTGAGTTAGAGTCCGTAAAAGAGAAGTTAGCTTCTCTGGAAACTGAAAAAGCCGAAAGAGAAATGCTCGAGCGATTCAATCAAAGAATGGCCTCTTTCGACGAGCGCTACGACTTGACCGACGAAGACCGCAAGGTTCTCGCTAGTCAGGTTAAGGACTTGTCAGACGAAGAGTTCGCCGCCTTTGATCAGAATATGACGGTTCTTCTTTCTTCTAAAGAAAAGACGGAAGAAGAAGTTAAAGAAGTAGAAGCTTATACCGCTGAAGAAGTTGTTGAAGCCGCTGTTGAAAACGCAGAGGTCGAAAAGGAAACTGTTCCTGTTTCTTCGCCAGCTGAAGAGCCTTCTGTTACTGATAAATATAGTAAAGCTTTTAATATCGATCAGTTCGATATCAAAGTGTAAATAAATAGGAAACATAAAATATTATGGCAAATACAAGATTAATGCCCTTTAGGGATTACGACGAGCACGATGTCGTCAACTTGTTTGCGTTTGGTGATACCGCCGTTACCCTCGATAGCACTACGACCGTTCACGCGGGATCAGTAGTGAAAATCAAGACCGGTTGGACTAATTCCGCTGAAATGCAAATGTTAGGCGATGCAGGTGCATCTTACGATAACGTTGTTTCGCAACGTTATGGCGTTAACGCAGAAGTGGAATATGCTAACGGGGGTTCTGAGACTCTTCTTGGTATTACGCTTTATGACGTTAGAGAATACGACGAAAACGGAGAGCTTCTGAAGTTTAAACCTCAGAAAGCTGCCGAGCTTCAAGCTGCTATTAGCGGTCAGGCTGTCCCTGTTGCAACGAAAGGTACGTTCCTTTTCGCAACTGGTGCATTCACGGCTGTCGCTGGCACCATTTCAGCTGGCGACACTCTTTATGCGTCAGGAAACGGGCAGATCACTAATACAGCTGCTGAGAACTCATCTATCGGTAAGGCCTTGGGCGGCGTCGATGACGATGGCTCTGTTTTGGTTAAATTGGAACTGTAATTTTAAAGGAGATTTAATAAAATGAAATTAAAATTTAAAAATACCCCAGAACAGGTTGAACTAATTAAAGCTATGGGCTCTAAACGCTCGGAGGTTTCTCGCGAAGCTACCGAAGCTTTTGCAGCTTTCATTGGCCCGGTTATTCAACAAGTACTAAACCAAGCAGACACGGCCTCCGCTGTTTATGCTGACGTGGTTTATGACGAAGACGACAATCCTAGTTATCCGCTTGATCTGTTTTATGAGCAGAGAAATAAAGATAACTACGTGACTGTTTTCCAGCAAAATACAGCTGGTGGTCTTCCTAGCGCACAAATTGCAGGCGCCAACGAGCTGAAGGTTTCGACCTATAAGCTTGATAGCGCTGTTAGCTTTTTGAAGAAGTATGCTCGTCGCGGCCGTTTGGACGTTGTGAGTAAGGCTGTTGAGCGTATGGCTCAGGAAGTCTTGGTTAAGCAGGAGCGTAATGCTTGGGCCGTTCTTTTGAAAGCCCTTTCAGAGGGTAAAGGAACTGGTTCTGCTAATGGTAACCATATCGTCAACAATGTTGGGTCTACAGAGACCTTCCAGCTAGACACTCTTAATGCGATGATTACTCGTATGAAGCGTATTAATAAGTCGTTCGCTGGCGGCACTGCTGCTCAGGTTTATTCCGAGGGCATTACCGACTTGTTTGTTAGCCCTGAAGTTAAACAGGATATCAGAGCCTTCTCGTATTCTCCGATCGGCAATAATGCTGCTCAGAGTTTGCCAGAAGACGCGAAGAGTGGCGCTTATAGGGCCGCTGGTATCGCTAATATCTTCGGTGTTAATATCATCGACTTGCAGGAGCTCGGTGTTGGTCAGAAGTACAATACTCTGTACGAGACCTTCAGTGACGCTGCCGGTTTGGCCGCTGCTGTTAACGAGGCTGGTGCTACTACTACCTCCGCGTTTAACGATGCTTCCAGCCATGAGGTTGTTGTTGGCGTTGACGCAAGTCGCGAGGCCCTTATCCGGCCTGTCGCTGCTAACTCTGAAACTGGCGGAACCTTTACGGCTCTTCCGGACGATCAGTTCACGCAACGTGCAGACAAGACCGGTTTCTACGGTTCTGTCGAAGAGGGACGCGTGTGTATTGATGCTCGTGTTTTGGCAGGTGCTCACCTCAAGCGTTCTTAATAGAAACGTTACTAAATTCAAAAACCCGTCGACTTCGGTCGGCGGGTTTTTTATTTCTATTTTTTAGATAAAATGTGTATTTTATATTATAATAAGGAAAGGTAAAAGGCAATGGCAGCAAAAAGGAAAAAGAGAAAACTAGACGGCGTTAAACAAACTCACGCAAAGGTAGAAAAAAAGTTTCAACCAACAACCCTCGACCAGATTTGGGGGGATGATGGCACTTCAGAATACGGCACTTTAGATTACGAAAAATACAAGGAAAAAGTGTTCGATATGAACATGTCCGATCTTCAGGCTCATGCATCAAGAGTAGGAATAGTTCCTGTTGACAATAGAAATATGCTTTCAGACAGGCTTTTAAGAGAGTTTAGCAGACATGCGTCGACGTATTCGAAACCGGTAGAAGCTTCTGCGGAACATCAAGAAATTCCCGAAAAAATAAAGCAAATCCTTGCCGAGGGGAGGTAAATAAATGTCTCACGGGTTGGATAAAATAGACCCTAGGTATGTAGACGGCTCCAAAGGAAGAAATAGTCAAGTGCTAAGACTTGACTCTGGCTTAGATTCTGATTTTGGAGACTTGCTAAGGGTAGCTAACCCTTCCGGCACGACTGGGAATAGTGGAATATATTACTTTGATCATGGTTCTGAGTTTCATACTTTTATTCTGAATCATAACAACTCAAATATATACTTTTCAGGCACTCCTGACGTCAAGGGTAGTTATCAAGTCAGAGTGTATAATAACTCAGGAAATGGAAATATCACAGTAAATGAATACGAAAAATTTGCTTGGCATGGTCAAAAGCCTCCAGTAAGCGTTGTTGTCCCAAGCGGACAACATTATATATACGCTTTAACGTATCATGGAGATTTCACTTCTTCTTACCCAGATTTGAAGGACTGGTCTGCTATATTTGTTTCAGAAAGTCCATAAAAAAGTGTAATAGATAAAACAAGATGATTAAATACGAGCCTAAAAAAGTGGTAGAAATACCAGAAATAGAATTTAATAGATCTGTACAAGGACAGTATAAGACATCTGTAATTAACCCTGATGGATCTGCTGAAAGAGAAGGAGACTGGAATAAGAACTTAATTCTTGATTGTGGCTTGGACAAAATTGCCTACATGCCTTGGGCTCAGGTATTTCAGTTTTGCGTAGCCGGAGATCAGCCTTCTGGATCAATAACCCCCGCAACGATTTCTGATACTAAACTAGAAAAACCGGCGATGATGAACTCTTTCTACCTTCCGGGCAGCGGGAACTGTGGGTATAATGTTTATTCTAGCGGGGACAGCAGGTATTTGCAGCTTTATAGAACTTTTGATTTTCTCGCGCAAAAGCAAAACGCTATAATTACAGAGCTAGGATTTAAAGAAACTCCCGGTGCAAAGAAACTTTTTTCTCGAGTTGTGTTAGACGGAAACACGGCGGCTGGAAGACCAGACCCAGAAGTTCTTCGCCCGGGTCAATTTTTAAGAGTAAAATACGAATTAAATGTTCAGCTTGATCCCGTGGCTCCAAGTACAACAGGGTTAATCCCTACGGGTTCAGACGGAAATCTTCCTACTATTTCGTGGAGCGGAACAGCGGCTTCTGGGGACAGGCATGGTCTACAGCACATAGGAATGGTAGGCGTAGATTATTCCGGCATAGCTACTCCCGTAGACAATGGAGGGGCTTGTAATGAGCCGTTTGCTGTTGGAGCTGTGGACTTTGGTCCGGGGTTTGGTTATGTTAATAGATGGCAAAATGGGGAAGGGGTGCCTAACGAATTTAACACAGCATACGTTTACAGCGGGGAATCTGGCAACGCGGTGGATGGTTGGAGCGGGGACCTATCTTATAGGCTTAAATATCCGGCAGTCTCATCTGGGATCTGCGTAGGGTACAAACAGCCAACAGGGACAGAAAAGCTTTCTGATAGACCGGGTCCACTTTTGACTTTGGTTGATCATCAAGATTTCAACAGATTTATAAACCACGAGGCGATAACGGGTTCTGGATTTTTAGGTACTAATATTCACAAGAATATGAGCGGAATTCCGGGAGGTGGGACAACAAGCACTGCCACTACCTCTAATCTTGTTTCCGGAGCTTCGGGATACTGGCCTTGGGGGGATTACTTGCGTTTTCAACAGCTTCAGGATTTTGATACGGTTTACGGTTTGCCCGGGACTAACGAAGACTCGAACTCAAACCAATATGGATATGGTCAAATGTATCACTTTTCCAACAATGCGGAATATTATTCTAGCACTTTTAAAACTCCTTTTTTTACTCACGGTCCATTGACTTTTGTAATGCGTCCTGTCGCTCGATACGGGATAGATAACAGCATGATAAACTGGACCACTTTTGATCCGTACCGACATAGCTCATCTGAATACGGTACCGCTGGAAATGCTAGTAGTTCTGCCACCTCCTCAGCGTATTCTCCACACTATAACCTTTACCAGACAGAACTTGGCGCACAATATAAATCAAACATAAGTGAAAGAGCTCAGTACTTTAATGTTACTCACTTCTATGCCCCCAACCAAAATTCTAACGCTGGGTCTTATTTGACTTTTGACGAACAAGTAACCACTAGAGGTTTTGACGACGCTTCGTCGAGCGTTTTTTGGGGGCCTTGGGATATGAGAGGAGCTTCCTGTTTCTTATCTACGAACACAGGGACTGTTCAACCTTTCGGAAGCACAGGCGTAGCTTTTGATAGGTCGGCTGGAGAAGATTTTTATGAGCTTCCTTTAAGAAAAGCAGAATACAACGTCGCTCAAAGCGGGGACTCAAGGACACTTACTAAGTTTTGCTTCTACGATAACGCAGTTGGCAATACGACAGAAAACGGTCAAACCGTGCATCCTGCATGGGGCACTGTAGGGGTTGGAGCTACTACTGACTGGTCAATTAATCCGGTTTCTATGAGCGGCGCGGCCAGAGACAATGGCTACGTTTATAGACTTGAAACCCCTAGAGAAAAAGATAATGACCATATCTTAAAAGTTTCATTTAAGTATACTTGGACTAGAAACACTGGGCAACTATAATGAATTTAAATGAGTTTCAATCTAGAAGTCATAAATACAGGGACTACCGCAAATGACGGAAATGGAGACCCTTTAAGAACCGCATTTTATTATACTTACAGAAATGACCTTCTGTTAAGCGGGGAAATAGTTGACTTAAGCGGCAATATAGCAGCGGCTTACGAAGCAGCAGACAATGCTTTAAGTGGTAATTTTAATACAAGAATAGAATCTACTGGGTCCAACTTACTGTCCCAAGTTACCGGTAACGACGGAGATATTTCGGCCCTCATGTCTATATCGGGAGGTACGCCAACGCTAACAAACAAATCTTATAATAATTTAAACAACGGCGAGTATATAGATATAACCGGAGCCAAAACCGGAGCAATATACAACGGAGACTATAGTCTCTCGATGTCCGAGTTACATTATGGCACCGGCACCTCTTATTCTTCTTCTCTTTATAGTTATAACCACGGGGGTTCTCATGTCATAGGGTTTCCGGTTTGCAGCATAGGTGGACCATTCGACACGAATAAAGACTATAAGGTTCATACGACACTCGATAAAGCTTTAAGGGTTACCAGAACCTCAGATCCCAAAGATGTTACCGTCTCCGGAGCGGGCACGGTCACTACGGATTTAGACGGAACCAGTTATCATTATTTACAAGTTCATTTAAGGGAGTACTAATATGTCCACCTTTTACACAGCTCCCCCCATCTATAATACCGGAGGCTGGGGTTGGAAGGGGACTTTACCAACTTTTGATCCAACCGGAATATTTATTGCTCCGCCAAATTCTGGAATAGCTAGGTCTTTCGTTGGAGTAGTTGATTACAAAGCAAGCGTTCCCCCCAAGTCTACAGAATCTACTGCGGCTTCAGACCTTCAATATGGCTTACGCTATATCAAAGGGAAAAACACCGTAGGCCAAAATCTCCAATACCCTTTAAGTTATATTAAAATTAAAAACACTGTAGATTCAAATCTTCAATATTCTTTAAGTTATATTAAAGTTAAAAATATACCAAATTTAAATTTAAACTATTTTTTCGGAGAAAATCGTGATGTTAAGAGTTCCTTCGATGCGAACATAAATTATTTTTCTATAGTATCAAAAGCTCCAGTCTTCAAAAGCGAGACTGAGATTAGTTATTTTAGCAGCTCTAAAGATCGTAAAGCTTTAGTAAATCGAGAGATAAAAATAAGCCATGTTACCGGCGCAAAGCTCAAAGGTAGACTTAACCGAGAAAACATTTCTGAAATAGAATATTTTATTGATGGAAACCCGAAGGATATCCTTTCTGTTCGAGATATAAGCGGTACCTCGTCTTTTTACTCAAAATTCCATAAAGAAGTTATCTTGGATAGAGAGATCATGTTAAGCCATGTTACTGGCGCAAAGCTCAAAGGTAGACTTAAAAATATAAATAATACAGAAATAAATAATTTCATTGCCTCGATTACTAGAAGACTACAGTCCTACGCGAATATTGGACTAAAGCTATTTCCAGCCACCAGAAGGCTATATTCCTCTACGGATGTCGACTCAATACTAAATTTGTTCCGCGCTTCAATTACTAGAAGAGTAAAATCCGATAGAGAAGTCATATTGTATAATGTTAGGAACGGAAGCCACAGGTTCAAAAACGAAAGAAGCGCCGAGGCAAATTTATTTTCTGCTTCAATTAGTAGGAGAGCAACGTTTAATAAAGAACTAGAAGCAAAATACTATCGCAAAGCTCTCTCGGAAAACTTTTCGACTAGAAATATAAATTTACAATACAATCTTCATTTTTCTAAATTTAAAAATACCACAAAACCAAATATTAATTATTTTCGAGAAGATGGTTACGAAGGCGTTTCTCGTTTTTCGAATAAAATAAATTTAATAAACTACGACAGAAAAAATATTGGTAAATTTAAAAATAATAAAAGCATTTCCACTATAAAATATTATGATATAGATTTTAATCGTGGAAATTTTACAAAAGATGACTCCTTAAATTTAATAAATTACAATAGTGACCCTGCTCCTAAAGAGGGGAAAACTGAATCGTCCTTTCCTACTGGGGTTGATTTTCCCAAAATAAGATATCAGTCAATAGAACCAGATTACTCAAAACAATCAACAGGAAGCGCTACGTATGGAGTTCTTAACTATGAGGGAGTAGCTAATGGTAATTTATTTTATTATGAACCTGATCAAGATTCGTTTAAATGGGAGTATTTCGACTATGGGGTAAGAAGTGGGCTTTTTGACCCGTGCGAATTTCCAGAAACTGCCGACCGGACATTAGATCCGATTCAAATTAGTTCAAAATCAAATAAAAAAGATAATCCTTTTTGGTATTTACCCGATCTTTTAACCGTAGATTCAACAATTCATACTGCTGACGGGGCACCCTGTCAGTATATAGCCCAAGAAAACAGCAGGTACGCAGCAATATACATGGAGCCCGTTTACTCAGTTCCCGGTGATCCCTCTTCTGCAATATCTGAGGTCGATGTTTTGCATCCTGAAAATTTCACTCAACCCGGAGTTGCTTTTACTGTATGATAGTTAAAAAGTGTAATATATTTCGTCAAGTATGGCTGGCACAAGGATAACTTCGTTCCCCGTTTTACCGTCTGGGGATCTGGCATTAGATGACGTCTTTCTAGTAGTAGACGTTAGCGATACATATTATTCTCCAAGCGGCACAAACAAGCAGACCACTTTACATGACATTGTCAACTCTGAAGCGGCTTTAAATAGGTTTACGGAGTTGATAGATACCCCGGGCTCGCTCGGTTCTGCAGGGCAAGTATTATCCGTATCGTCCGATGGTACCACTTTAATCTTTTCTGGCATAAGCGCTGGCGGCATTGGGGCCGCTTCCTCTTTTGTTGAGCTAAGTGATACAGTGGGATCTTTGGGGTCGGAAGGGCAGGTTGTCGTCGTGTCGGGTAGCAGTTTAACTTTTTCGGGATTAGCCGAATACGTAACTACTAGCCAAACTGGAAACTTTATTACTACTAGTCAGACTGGTGCGTTCGGGGGAGCTGGAGCTTCCGCTTTTACGGATCTTACTGATACAACTAGTGCGCTGGGAACCGCTGGGCAATCAGTCGTAGTTAGCGCGGACGGCAACTCTTTAATTTTTTCCGGAGTTTCGGGAGCGGGAGGAGGGGGAACAAGTGACGTTACGTCTTTTACGGGTTTAACAGATACTGTCTCTTATTTAGGCACTGAGGGTCAAGTGCCAGTAATGTCCGGAGGGGTTCTTGCTTTTTCGGGTATAACTTTAACAAGCGTTTTATCGGGCTCTCTGACAGGGTTTACGGACCTTGGGGATACTCCTAGTACTGTAGAGAATGGCGAAATATTAATAGGAACCTCAGGGGGCGCTTTATCCTTTACTGGCATAGAGGCTTTCGTGACAACTGGTCAGACTGGTTCTTTTGGTGGTGGCGGAGCCACTGCGTTCACAGGTTTAATAGATACTCCTTCCGGCCTAGGTTCTCCATTGCAGTCGGTGGTTGTTTCCGCTGATGGTAATTCTTTAATATTTTCTGGGGTAACAGGAAGCAGCGGCGGAGATACAATTATTATCACAGGGGCAACCACTTCCGTCAGCGGCATCTTAGGGAATGATTTATTCACAGGAGATGGTATAAAAACCGGATTCATGATGAGCCGCGCCCCGATTAACGCTTTTAGCATTGCGGTAGCTGTTAATGGACTGTCTCAAGCTCCCGGAACAAATTACGATTTAACAAGCGGTAACAGCGGAATAACTTTTCCCGAAGCTCCTTCTAGCGGGATAGAAATAGACGTAAGGCATTTAGGGGGGTTAGTTGGGCCTTCTGGAGCACAAGGTCCCGTAGGCCCGGGAACAGGGATTCAGGGAACTTTAGCATCTGATTTATTCACAGGGGATGGAGCGACTACTGATTTCGACTTGTCTAGCAGTATAGATTACCCGAGAAATACTATTGTAAGCATTAACGGCCTTCTTCAATCTCCTGTGACTAATTATACAATTAGTGGTTCTGGTTTAACTTTCCCAGAGGCTCCGTCCAGTGGCTTAGAGGTGGAGGTGAGGCATCTTGCGGGTATAGAAGGCCCCTCTGGTGCGCCGGGTATAGACGGGACTGGTGCGGTAGATTTATCTGTGATCGATCAACATGTTTTACCAGACACAACCAACACTTACGACTTGGGGAGTACCGGTAAAAGGTGGCGGGACCTTTATCTCACCGGAACATCTATATACCTAGGTCAACAGGTTTTAAAGGAAAGCGGCGCTAACGTATCTTTAAGTAAAGATAATGGATCTACTTTTTCTAGACTATTAACAGATGACGAGGCGTCTTTGACGTACACAACTGTAGCTAGTTCTACCAACGTTGCTGTTTATGATTTTAATTCTAGTGCTAGTTTTAGTAATTCGTCTGCTACTTTTTCAGACGGAATGCTGAATCCGGTTACGGGGGGAAGATTAGAGCTGGATTTAGCTACTGGAATGTTTATAGAAGAGTATAGTAATACAAATAGCATAGACACAAATAATAGTAGTGGTTATGCGATAGACGGAAAAGCAAAAATAGAACAACAGATAAATGTAGGCGACGCATCAGATGGAGACGTGACTGTGCCCTTATCGGGAACTTACACGATGGATACCGACAGTTTAATATCCAATAGAACAGTTCCAGACGCAGTCGCTTTTAACGCCGATTCATTTACTACTAATACTGTTGTTTTGACCGACACTCCAAGTGGTATTGCCGCGGGGGACGAAGTAATAATTTATTGCGCGCAAGGTCATGGAACTCATACTCGAACTTCTGGAAATACTGCGCCGAATAGCAGAAGAGTTAACGTAGGTAATTATGAATTCCTAACAGTAGATTCTGTAGATGCTGGCAGCAAGACAATAACTTTTACTACTACTAAGGAGAAATATTACGGAAACGCATCGGGCTCAGACAGTACTGTCGGGACAGGGGGCAGTGAAATGAAAGTCATTGTCCAACGAGTTCCTCATTATGCAAACTTAACCGTAAGTGAAAGTGCTACTATGACTGCTAGTAGGTGGAACGGCACTAAGGGAGGTTTGATGATTTTTAGAGTAGGAGGAACTCTTACAAATAATGGAATTATAGATGCTGCGGGTATTGGATATAGAGGAGGTCCAGCTGGGGCTGCATTTAGCTCTAGAGGGGCAACGGGAGAAAGCATAATGGGCGGCCCATTTGGGTACAGTTCAGATAGCATAGCTCGTAACGATGCTGGAGGAGGGTCTCATAGCGGAAAGGGGACGGGCGGAAATCATCACGGAGATGATGAACTTGTTGATGGGAATACTACTGGCAACTATTATAATTATACTAATCCTTATGATTATTTGCAGTTCTCAGGGAATATATTAAGTTCTATAACAGATTACTCAAAATTGCTTTTTGGCAGTGGGGGAGCGGGAGTAAGAAACGGTCATGGAGGAGATGGCGGAGGTATTATATATTTCCATGCTAACGTTTATGTTCAAGACGGAACAGCTAACATAAGGTCAAGTTATCATAATGGAGGATGGTCTCAGCCAAGTGATAGCAATAGAAAGCCCGGCTATGGAGCTGGTGGTGAAATTCAAATTTTTGTAAATTCAGTAACTTTAACAGGAAACTCTTTTTCGGTTGCCGGAGCAGGTTATACTGCTAACGGGTCTGTGACTAGATCTAGTTCTGGTAGATTTAGAATGACTTACGTAAGTTTGTCCGGAAGCATCTATTCCGGCACTTACTTTTATTCTAGTCAGATAGCTGGAGCTTTTTCCACGAGCGCCATAATACAGTCAACTAATATACTTTCTAGCGCTGGACAAGTTGATTCGATTCAATCTTTACTGACAACTATGAACACTTTGCCGGGAAGTTCTGCTGCAACTGTTCAATTTGCTCAGGGAACCGGCACTGGGTATTATTGGCAAGATTCAACGGGTGGCTCCGGCCTAAGCAATACTATTCCCATAGGGACAAGCCAGACAACAAGTCTGTCTTCTCTTAACTGGTCAGGTTCTAATTTTTATTACAAGATATCTTTAAGCGGGAACGGAAGCGCTACTCCGATCATAGATCAATTAAAGGTGGATTATTCCCCGGATATATACATAGGAACAGAGCAGAACTGGATATCCCAAGCTTTAGGTGACGGAACCAAGAGAATTTCTCCGACTTCTTTTACGGCTTACTGGACAGATGATTCAGACAGTATTAAACCTAAGTATCAACTTATAGGTTCAAATACCAGCGACTTTGCCTCGACTAACGTTTATCCGGGCGCATCCGACTACTATCAAGACGGCGGAACGTACGATATTGATAATGCAGTATCTTTTGATTTGACGACTGCGGTGACTCAATATAATAAATATTGGAAAATAAAAGTTTATATATCGAGTGGGCCAACAATCACCGACGCCCCAACAGTAGATAGGGTAAAACTTAATGTTAACTTAGAGTCCGATTTCGACAATAAGGGCATAGCTCAGGCTTGGGTTAATTTTATAGGAGTAACAGGGGGGAACGCGACGATAACTGACAGCTTAAACGTAAGTAGCGTCAATAGGATATCTACTGGGGTATATAATGTTAATTTTAGCGAAAATTTTGATGACGCAAACTATATGTTCACAGCCGGAGGGTATCAAAACGACGGAGGTTGGCCAGTGGCTCCGGTAAGGGATTTGACTGGAGCGATTTCAGCTTCAGGATATCAAATAGCAATAGTATCCGGACAAACAAGAATAGATTCAACAGGAGAAGGAGTTTACCTAAGTTTCTTAGGGAGTTAATAGTGTAATAAAGGAATAACAAGTGGCGAATATTAAAAAAATATTACCAACTCTGATAGATAGTGGCGATTTTACTATTATTGGAGATTTGCAGGTTTCGGGAACAATTTTACAAAGCGGTAGTGTGTTTTCTGCTTCGGATACCGGATTAGCCGCTAATCTCGCAACAACTGGTCAGACACTACAGACGCAAATTACTTCGAACGATTCGGATATTTCCACATTAACTACCAATCTCGTATCTACTGGTTCAACGTTAGACGCTAAAATTGACACTTTAAGTGGGATCGTGGCTTTAGATAGTGAAACGGGAAGTCATGTTACCACTAGCATGACCGGGAATTTTGCTACAAGAACAATCCAAGAGAGTTTTTCGCAAGGATTAAATGTAGGAACAAGTAACGATCTTGCCAATAGAAAACTTCACGTTGTTGGTGACATTGAAGTTTCCGGTACAATATACCAAAGCGGTTCCGTTTTCGAAGGTGGCGGTGGCGGAGGAAGCTCGACGTTCACAGGGCTCGCTGACACTCCAAGTTCGTTTACCGCTGGTAAATATCTTACGGTAAATTCAGCCGGAACTGCGATTGAGATGACGAACTCTATTCAGTCTGGGTTTGCAACATCAGATCAAGAATTATTTACGGAATTAACTCTTGCGGGTGCGACAACGGGAATCGTTCAGAACGCCAGCGGTTCTGTCGCGGGACTCGATCTCGCCGATAACAAGTGGGACGTTTCAATTGTCGAAGAAACTGATTCTCAAGCAGTAACTGGTGATGCAAATTGGAGTAGTGTGAAACTTCTGCTGCCAGTTAATGGAACAAATAACGCTACCACCACTACCGATAGCAGTTCAAGCGCTCATACCGTAACTCTTTCGAATGGGGCTAAAATTTCTACAACGCAAAGTAAGTGGGGCGGCTCCAGTCTTTTCCTTGATGGATCCAATGATTATGGAGAGGTCGCTTACGCTGCTGATTTTGATTTTGGGAACGCCGATTTCACTGTCGAACTTTGGTATTATCCCCTTGCTCAACAATCCGACTCATACATAATAGCAGTCAACGACAACTCTAATACGAGTGCTTGGGCGCAGGCTGTTATAGAGGGGGTTCAGGTGGGTTCGGGAATGAAAATCGAAGGGGGTAGTTATGACAGCGGTATGAAGTGGACTGCTTATAGTTCTGAAATAGCCTTAAATACTTGGCATCATTTAGCCTATGTCCGCTACAATGACAAAGTCTACATGTACGTAAATGGTACCGCTACCGATTCTGGCACCACGATAGGATCTCTCAGAAATAATAGTACTTCAGTTCTTATCGGAAAGAGAATATACGGAACGAATACCAACGCATACCTAGATGATATTCGTATTACGAAAGGAGTAGCTCGTTATACCGCTAATTTTACGCCACCTACCGCAGCGTTTTATACAAGCGCTAACGTTAATATTACCGAAACCAAATACATTAGCCAAATCGGCGGTTGGGATGATACTGATGTCGATTACGGGATCAAGAAGATTTCCAACTCGGAACTTTCTGTCAAGAAGATGGGAGCGGATGACACAGCTCGTCCTATTGATAGACTTTACGTTAATGTTCAAAAGTTAGGTGCTATTGGTCAAGGAATTGCGTTCAATCAGATTTTCACGGGCGATGGAACGACCACTAATTATTTACTTACCGATTCGGTGTCGAACGCACAAGATC
>Ga0208299_1001841_pt1 | contig 15147 bp, 10 predicted proteins | sample 15_taG_FD_184089 | JGI IMG/M metagenome (GOLD analysis project Ga0208299, IMG submission 184089) | Marine viral communities from the Subarctic Pacific Ocean - 15_ETSP_OMZ_AT15312 metaG (SPAdes) (version 2) | ecosystem: Environmental > Aquatic > Marine > Oceanic | place: Pacific Ocean | collected...
GCATATTCAGGTCTATCTGATAAACCGTGCGTAGTGTTTCTCTCTGATAAGTCAGGTCTTTTCATTATGCGTACACCGCACTATTGGTTAGATATGCCGAAGTACCATCTGAGAAGTAACTGATTAAATATGTACCAGCTGTAGATACAGTAGCTAATAGATTAGCATCTACTTTAGATGTACTTGCAGCACTAACCGTATGTCCACCACTATTAACCAGTAAGATGAATCCAGATTGACCGTCAGTGATGTTAGTAAATGTTAGAGTGAAGTTACCACTAGGTGTACACTTAAAGTTATTACCACCGTCCATATCAAATGAACCATCGTTATCAACTACCGTAACACAGTTAGCTGAATCAACTACCGCTCTACCAGTAACATCCAACTTAGCACTAGGACTACTAGTACCAATACCTACGTTACCAGAGGAGTCGATACGCATACGTTCTGTACCGCCACGATTAAACTTTAAATTGCTATCGTTTTGTAGTTCCCAATAATTCGTCCCAGGGTGATTTAGTCGGAGTACCGCTTGAGTAGAATCTTCAATATCAAGCTGTGCGTTAGGACTGTCAGTTCCAATACCTACGTTGCCCGAGCCTGTAATAACTAAATGGTCTGTACTATTTGAAGCACTTAATACGAGTGAATTGCCAGAACCAACTTCTCTTGCTTCAATTTCAGAAGTGTTTTTAGATGTCCCTAGCTTAATAAGTGTACCACCAGCTTTGGATAAGTGGAGTTGAGAGCTAGGACTGCTAGTACCAATACCTACGTTGCCACTCTCTTTCACTATTAGCAGATTATTATCAGCACCATCAAGGATACTAAATGAGTTAGTAGAATCATTATTACTATCAAGGTGCATATTGATGCTATCAGTAGAGTTTACATCCAATGTACCAGTTACATATATATCACCTGTGGCGTTAATATCTCCTGCGATAGTAGCACCATCACAAGTAACACTACCAGTAATATCAATACCAGTATTAGTTGTGGCAAATCTTGTGGCATCGTTATACCTTAAAGAAACAGCTCCACCGTCTAGTGCTTGAATATATGTTTTTGTATTAAGCCCATTCTTTACATAAAAATCAGTAGCATCAATAGTTAAAGCACCTGTTCCACCATCTTTAATATAACTATTACTACCATCGTGATAAATCTGTAAATCATCACTAGCACCAAAGGTAGCTTTGACAGCATCACCTAGAGATAGGTCGCCTGTCATAGTGCCACCAGCTTTAGGTAGGAAGGCTGTAGTAGAAGTAGCTACATCATTAAAAGAGCTACCATCATATATTCTACTGAGGTTGCTAGAAGTATTGAAGTACCAGTCTCCAGAGTTTAGAGCATCACCATCATTATCCACACTAGGGTCACTAGCTTTAGCTCCTAGATAGACATCATCTATATTATCTGCTACTGCTTCTGCTGCTGCTTGAGCAGTTTCTGCTGCGGTCTTAGCTGTTTCTGCCGCTGTCTTGGCTGTATTTGCTGATGTAGCACTAGAGGCTGCACTAGTAGCTGATCCACTAGCTGCACTGGCTTGTGCAGTTGCTGTAGAGGCTGAAGTAGAAGCGCTGGATGCTGATGTGCTGGCTTCACCTGCCTTGGTTGTAGCGGTTGTTGCCGATCCACTTGCTGACGTTGCACTGGTCGAAGCATTGTTTGCTTGTGTCGTAGCCGTAGAAGCAGAAGTGGAGGCACTTGAGGCGCTGGATGCCGCTGCTGTTTTACTTGTTGCTGCATTAGTTTCTGCTGTTTCTGCGTTAGTCTCTGCAGTCTCAGCATTAGTTTCTGCTGTTTCAGCCGCTGTTTTACTTGCTGCTGCTGCGGTTGCTGATGTTGCCGCTGCACTAGCACTTGAAGCTGCTGCTGTGGCACTAGCTGCTGCCGCACTAGATGAACTTGCTGCTGTAACTGCATCAATTAATAAGGCCCACTTACCAACATCTGTATTTGAACTAACTGGCGTTGAGCCAGAAGATGTGTGAGCCGTAGTACATATGTATACGTTTGAGTTACTTGAGTCCTTAACCAGATCTCTTAATACATATCCAGTTGAAGCCGCCCAGTTACCCTTCCATACGCCAAGCTCTTGTGTGATATTAGGATCACCAGAAGAATCAAAAGAAAGTACCTTACCAGCTCGATCAGTATCGCTCTCTGTAAATTCACTTAATGGAATACCAGTTGTAAATTGTCCAAATCGAAGTACACGATTATTGAGATCGTACTCGACTTGCTGGATCATCATTGTCAGCTTATCTAAATCATCGTTTAGGTTTTCAGCTAATAATGCGCCACCGGTAGCATAATCTGTTGTCCTTGATACTGGAAGATCTCGATAGATCGTTACAATATCTCCGGATGTTGCTCCAGAGGTTAAGGTGACATTTCCTCCAGACGTTGTTCCAGCACCAGAAACGGTGTAATTAGTTGTGATTGTTTGAAGTGTCGATCCTATATAAACTTTAAGATCTGAGTCATTGAATATCGGAAAGCCATAAGTAAATACTGTCTGACCCGACGATGCTGTGTATTGCGCTCTTGGTGTTAAGTCGCCTACGGTTAGTGTTGCCATTTATCCCCCTGCGGCGCTCAAGTCTGGCGCTCTGTTTGGTGCTGCTGATCCTGGTCTCCACCAGAAGTCCTGCCCATAGTCTTTCTGCTTCTTTCTAATCTGCTTTCTAAACTTCCTATAAGCTTTTGGATCCGCTTCTTTTTGTAGCTGATCTAATAGTGTTCTTTCAAAAATCATCCGTGTGTACCAAAGCGATCCGCCCGGTGTATTTCGTCGCAAGAATTGTATCATATCTGCGCTAATATTTGTATCTTTTCCAGCTACAAATTGTTGTACGTTACCTAGTGTTAGTTTTGGCAAATCTTGCAATGCAAATTGAGCCATCGGGCCTGCTGCTGTTTGAACTAAACCACCACCAAATCTATTAACATCTTGACCTAAGAAGTCACCATAGATACCAGCTCCACCACCCTGTAGATAAGCTTTCGCCCAGAAGGTAGGATCTGTCATATCCATAGGATCTTTACCTTGGGCGATCTGCTTAGTTTGATAAGCCAGCGCACCGAATATCGTTGTTGAGATTGTTAAATAACCAAGATACTTCATCTTGTTTTGCAATCCAGCCTGCGTTGCTCCACGATACAAGTGTGTTGCGATCACCGTCATCGGGAATGATTTAAACATCATGCCACTACGCACCAGCTCACCCATGATCGTTCCACGCTTTAAACCACCACCAGTTGCAATAGATCTAATTCTTGCATCTGGCGTCGGCACCGCATAGTCTGTCTCGGTTAAAACCATCTCTTTATATTTAGTCGCTAAAGAGATCTTTTGAGCTTCGTTTATATCTTTACGCTTCATGATCTCTTCTGGAGAGAAAAACTTAACACCCTTATGATCAAGCAACTCAGTTGCTCTCATTAGATCCCAGTCTGTATCACTAATGCCGTATTTTTTAAATCCACGTTGTAATTCCATCGGAAGATCATTCAGCTTTTTGCCAGCATGATCTGCAATGAATGATGAAAACTCCATGCCAAAACCTTTACGTCCTGCATCTGTCCAAGGCGATAGTAACGACGCCTTCATAACAAAATCTGAAAACTTAGCACTAGTGCCAGAGCCAGTCACTTCGGTAAAACGGTTTGCTGCTAGTCCTCTTGCTTTCCAAGCGTCTGCCATTAAGCCTAACTTGACTGCAAATAAACGATCGTCAGCATTTAATGGGTTCATTAAACCAATAGCTCTCTTAACTGAAGCACCGGCCGGCATACCCATGTACTTTGACGCCATGCGTTGATATGCAATATCAGATAAGGAAGATAAAAAAGCACTACCTAATTTAGCGGAAACAACATAGTTTCTAGCAGCTGTCATAAATTCTGCTGCTCTTACTGACTCTGTTGCTTGTGCTTTTCCAGAAACAACATTCCAAACCGCGTCTAAAGCTCTTGTGCCTTCTCCAGCACCCTTTTCCTTAACCACCATATCTTTTAAATAACGGTAAGTAAATTCTGGGTTAGGCCCCATCACCTCTAACTTAGCAATATCATTTGCCATAGACTCTAAGTGATCAATCAACGTTGTGTAAATATCTGTATGACCGAATTTATCGTGATACTCTAACCAAGCTTCGCCATCTTTAAAATGTAAGACTCGGTGATCCTGGCGTCTATTAGCCAGCTTAGTGCCGCCTTGTCTACCTGGCACCATGCTAGATAATCCGTCTGTGGCAATATCATCGTAAGCTTTTTCCATCATAAAACGATATTCCATGTCTGTCATAGGGTGGCCGACATTGTTCTTCATCTTGGAGCGATCAAGTAGTGGTGTGATGTATTCGATCCACTCTTCTTTAGGCACCTTATTAACCAGATTTGCATCATGAAACTGCGGCATGCCCCAGTCCTCACGTTTAGCAATAGCGCCACCTGCTCTATTAAATCTTTGTCTAGCAATCTCTGCTGTCTCTGACCAGGCTTTTGAATGCGTCTTAGCGCTAGCATTGCCAGTGCTAGTACCAAACAACTCACGAACCATATCTCGCATACCTTCAGTGTCTTGCATTAAGCCAGCACCTTTAGTACGGTATTGATCCATAGCATCTGCAAACTTAGCGTGCAGTTGCCCGATCACTGCACTTGCGCGGTTGTCAATGTTTGAATAAGTTGCGTTGCTGTTAGTATCTTTGACTAACAATGACATAACGCCTGCCTGCATACCGTCTGGATGTGCGCTAGCGTGTTGTATTGCTTCTTGCAGTCTTAATATCTTTAATCCTTCTTGTCTCTTTCTAAGAGCAATCTCACCAGCTTTAGCTTTAAGCGCTGCTTCCTCTGCCATCTTGCGTGCAGCTTCTGGAGAGATAGATCCATCCGCTGAGATCTCGTCTGCTTTCGCATTAACTCTCTCAAACAGATCTTCCTTGAAATAATCAATTACACCTTGTGAAGTTAAACAATCGTTAAAACCTGCCATCTATTCCCCCATGCACTTAAACATATCATCAATGACTTTTTGCTCGTCATCTAATTCTTTCATCACTTCTTTTGCAGATCTAAACTCAAGAACCTCATTGCCATCTACGTCAAGCTTGGCGCCAGTTGGAATTTCAAAGTCGCCACCGTTCTCCAACAAGTCGTTGACCAGTTGTTGTTCTTTAGCGTTTAAATCGTTGAGATAAGGATCGTCCAGATCTAGTCCGGAGTCCTTAAGTTGATCGTTTAGTTTAGCTCTAGCAGCTGTAGTGTCTAACTCTCTAAGTGAGCTTTGACGTGCCACTGGAATATCCTCGCCAAACAAATAAAGCTCGGCTGAATCTCTACTTGCTTGTGGAAGGTTATCAGCTTTTTTTGTTAATGGCAGATCTTGCTCAAATTGTCTAAGGTTAAATTTATCACCCCTAGACTTTGCTTCTGCAATAGCGTTTTCTATTAGCCATTTATCGACCCTAGCTGACGTATTAAGCGCCTTTCTGTGTGAACTATTATCAAGCTTAGGGAACGGTGTTGTCTCTCTACCAGTTTGTGTAGCAAGAGTACCACCTGCGGTAAGCTTATCACCAACTACACCTCTTCGTACTTCGTCTAGCTGCTTTCTTAGGTTTTGCGGCTTTTGTTCGCTTCTATGAATATTTATCTGATTTAACTTGATACTATCTGTATCTTTTGGTATAATATCTGTGGAGGATTTATTTATGGCATCATTTGATTTTAAAGACGTTTCTGCGTTCTTCAACTGGGAAGGTCGTCCAGCCGTAACAGTAGAGCCATCAGACGGCTTACTTGAAGGTTGGTTTATTCGTACATCATCCGATCCTGGAGAATGGGAAATGATCTCTCCATTAGAAATACGCGACTCTGGTCGGCCACTTTCTAAAGCGTCATTCCAAGAAGTTTTTGAAAAACGATTAGCATCTGCATAAAGGTCTTTCATAGACTTTTCTAACGCTTTAAACTCTTCGCCCTTACCTGGCTTAACCTTTCCACCTTCCAACAAGCTTCTTTGTCTTTCGTATAGATCATGACCGCTGTCTTTTCTTGGTGGAATATCCATATCTGAAACGTATTCTTGCAAATGCTTGGGGAATACATCTCTTACAAAATCAGCACCTTCCTTTGCCGCCAAGATATGCGGCTCCCACAACTGAATTTCACCAACAAGGCCGTTATCAAACCTAACAAGTATCTTTTGATCTATGTACCCGGCTGCATTAACAACAATCCCTTCATCTAGTATTTCATATCGTTTAGATATTTTCTCAATGATCTGAGGCATGTCTGACGCTTCTTTGACTGCAAAACCAGCTCGAACAACATCTGTTAAATCACCAGTACCGTCATACCCTTTATTCTTTATCTTGTCTTTGATCTTTAATAGATCTTTAATACCTGGATTTAAAAATGCAATAGATTCTCCCATTGCATCCTCTAGCTCTTTTCCAATAGTTACAATTTGTTTTTGTGGAGTTTGTGCGGCCTTTCTATATTGACCAGGCGTTAGGTTAAGCTCTTTCTGTTTTGTTTTAAATTCACGCTCAACTTTTTCTACTTCTACATCGTTAAGATCTTGTAAACGAACCGGCTTGCCTTTCTCTGGGATTAATGTAGGCTGTCCGTCTCCGGCTCCATCTCTATTAGGTCTAACATCAGATCCAGGCTCTGTGGATCTTCTAAGCTCTGGAAGAATATCTCTAGTTGCTCGTTGTATGCTTTCTCCGCTTTTAACTCGTCGTGCTGCGTCGTTAATGGCGTCTGAGACTGGGCCTTTTGCGTTAGCAAGACTGGTAAGTGTAGCAAGTGTTTTTTCGTCATCTGATAGCCTTAATAAGTTGGCATCACGATCAAGCTTGTTTCCTGCACCAGCGATTCTGCTCTCTTGCTCTGCAAGGGTTTTAAATACACTCTTGTCTTTCTTAATTTGTCGCATTGCACTATCAATCACTTTAGCGCGTTCTTTAAATAACGACTCTGTGATCTCCATGCCACCGAACAGATCTTGCGTCTCTGTTTTAGTGAATCCAGCAGCCTTCATATCACTCACCATAATTTTCGCCTGGTTTATGTTGGCTGGCTTTTCTTTCATTAATGCTCTAATTACTGCTGCTTGCTCATCTGCATTTGAGACTAGCTCGCCCACGATCGCGCCATACTTAGCGTCAATCTTTTCGTCAATAACAAGCCTAAACGACGCATCGTCTAACTTAGATAATCCTTGAGCATCTCTAACCAATGCTGAATTAGTTGGCAGTGCTTCATCTAACACCCTTCCAGATCTGATCACTTTAGCTGCATCAAGTGCGCTGCCAGATCCTTCTGCAATATTCTTAAACGCTGCAATGTCTCTAACTGCTTCTGCCGTATAACCATCAGCTTCACGCATAATGAATGCGTTTAGTCCGACCTCTTGTGCGTCATCACCGATTAAACGTTTAGCTAGTGCGAGTCTTTGATGTCCGTCTGCAATGAAGCGAGCGCCGTCTGCACGTTCCCAAACAATCGAAGTTCCTGCTTTAATTGAATCCCATTTCTTGACGCCTTGCAGTCTGTCTGTTACGCCAAACTCATCGCCACGTGATTTGAATTGAAATGTAGACGCATCAACCTCAACCGTTTTTGGATCAATCGACTCTAGGCCAATATTGCCACCAGTAATCTTATCTAACTCTGCTTGCTCAACGATCTTACCGCTGTCTAATGCTTCTTGTGCTTTCTTGTATGCCTGGATGTGGGCGTCTTGATTGTTAATACCTTTTTCTTGTAAATTTACATAAGACTCAACAACATCAGCTTCGCCATCCTTACCGGCAGCGCGCAAGGAGGAGATTGCCTTTCTAGCTTCAAATACATCTACAACGTATGATCCACCAGCTCTAGTAACACCAGCAAATGCACCTATGGTTAAAATATTGATCGTCGCATCTTTCAATGAGTATGGAGAGTTAAGTTCATCTTTCCAAGACATGACACTTGGTGTAATTAGCATCTCAGCACCAGCAGCAATAGCAGCTTCTGTCTTAAAAGCTTTCCAAGCATTTATTGCTTTTGATGGGCCAGTAATCTTTTTAGCTCCTAACAACATAGATCCAACCAATATAGGATCATGCAAGAAGCCTTCAAAACCACCAGTTAAAACGCCAAGCTTACCCAGTCCAGAAGAGTTAGCTGACACCTTAGACATACTTTCACGAGTTAGACGCGCTTTCTCTTGTGCGTCCTTCATAATGTCATCAATGGTTTTAAATCCAGCTTCTGGATATTGCACTTGCAGATCTAAGATCGCCTGGTGATTATCTTCCAAATATTGCTTATTGAGGTGTAAGGCTCCCATACCAACATTGCCCAACTCAATACCACCGAGCTTGTCTTTATTAGGGTCTTTAATAGAATCTCTATAAAGTGTCGCTGCTTGATTAACTTGATCACCGATCATCATCTGCTCAGACGTTGAGAGCATTTCCTGCTTCATAAAATCAGCAGTTGCATCGTGATTCTCGCTCCAGCCAGTCTCTTGTTGTATAGAGCTAACGCCGTAACGCCTAGCGTGATCTCTTAGGTTTTGGTAGCCAGAATCGTAAATACTCATTATTTACCCTCTGGCTCTTGTTGTATAACGGCCTTATTCTTACCTTTGCCTTTAACACCATATTCAAATTCAAACGGTTCACCTTGTTTGTTTAGTAAATAACCAGATCCTATATTCACCAGGTATTTACCTTGGCCGACATTAGTCAACACACCCTTTTGAATCTTTTCCACCGCTTCCGCAGAAGAAAATGCCAGTGTGCCACCCATCTGATCAATATCACCTGGACGCAAGCCTTCAAGATAGTTTTCAAACATGTCTGCCGTTACACCACGAGCTGGCGCTTGGATCCTATATTTGTCATCCCAAAACCATCCGCTGCCATCTGCTTCAATCTCTAATACGCCGCCAGTTACTTGCTCTAATGCACTCTCTAATATGTCGGTATCTAGCACGCCATCAGTAATACCTGCATCAGCAGCCATAGCAGAATAAACCGCCTTGGTTGTTTGAATGATCGCAGCACTATGTTTAGGGTTTGATACAAACACATCACCCATATAGGTTGTGATCGTTGGCATTAAGTCTGTGTCACTTGGCAATATGCCCTTGTTAAGCTTCATTTGCTCGTTACCCATGATCGCTAAACGAGCCACTTCTGGTGCGCCATCAACAATCAACGCGCCTGCATGTGCAAATAAGATGTGATTCTTTTTGTCTAGGTGCTTTAATACTTCAATAGATGAATCACCAAAGCCAGTAGTAACCGCATTTAACATGCCAATCTTCTCATCAGCCGTCATTCTACTAAAGCTGGCAGCCATCTCATCTGTCTCAGCTGCTGTTAGTGGTGAAATATTCTGCTTATAGTGTGCTTCTGCAATACTAATACGTGCAACTCTATTTGCCATTGACTGAGGATCTGCTAAGTTGATCGGATCAACCTGCGGCAATATGCCTTGCTCTACTGCTAGAGATAGGCCGTCTTTAGCCAGCTCAGTTACAGTGTGATTGTGCACCTTGTCCAGACGCTCAATTAAACGCACTGACGAACCAGTTTGGTTTTTATTTTGTTTAGCTTTGTTGATCTGCGCTTCTTGCTCTTGTGGAGACATCATGACAAACTTAGAAACAACATTTGCATGGATCTGCGCTTCTTTAAGCTGTGCTTCATACTTGGTGCCTTTAGCTTCGTCAATCAAAGCTTCAAGACCTGGCGGCTGGAATCCGTTATCTAGTGCTTTTTCTGCATTTGTAACTTGTTTAGCTAAGATCTTCTCTTTAACTGCAAGCTCTGCTTTTGTGATTGCTGCCTTTCTATTGATCTCAGCTTGTAGTGCGTTGATCTTGGATCTAACCTTTTGCACAACCGCATCCTTGGTGCCTGGAAGTAAGTCTTTGTTCTTACTCTTCTCAAACTTTTTAAGCTTTGCTCTGGCTTCGGTTATGTTGCCAGCATTAATTTCAGTATCGAACGAGCCGATTACGATTTGTGCATCAATCTGCTCATCTAGTGTTGCGAGTGCTGACTCAACCTTAGATTGATCTAACACATTATCATTTAAACCTTCTTGATAGATAGCGGCTAGTTGCGCGCGCTTCTTCTCTAGCATTTCAAGATCACCCTCTCTGGCTGAAATCAAAATATCTTCTTCTATGCCAGTGGCCGCAGTATTGATCGTTGCTAGGTTTTCGTCCATTTGCTGTTTATAAACATTATCTTGAATGCCACTTCTAGCTCTTGAAACGTAGTCGTTGATCTCTTTTTCTGCGTGTGGGCGCAATATCGGATCAACTTTTGACAATAGACCTTTCTTCATGCCTTCGACTTGCGTATCAAAACCTTCAATATTAAGAGGGTTTGCTCTTGCAAAGTTCTGCACATCAGCTCTAACATCAATCTGAATCTGAGCTGCGTGGGCCATCAGTGCGCCTTTATTAAATGCCCTGCCTCTGATTGTTCCTGCATCTTGAAACTCAACACCACTACTCTTACCAGAAGCTGCTGTTTGTCCGGCTAACTCACCTTCTCTTGCGGCGTCTTGATCTGCAATCTGGTGCTGTTGATTTGCGAATGATTGCAATCTGTTGGCTAACGTCTGAAATCCTTGGGCCTGCTCATTCCCCATTGCTGTAGGTTGTATCTGTACGGATCTTTGGTATCTTTGCATTTCAGCCATCCTTATCTATTTGCATATTTTGACGCACCATCTAATAAGCTTGATCCAGCGCTCATATAGCCAGATTGCACCGCGTGCTTGCCCGACGTTAATAATGACTGTTTCTTCATACCCAGGTTTGCTGCGGCCATCGACTGGTCGTAATCAAACTCTTTTATGTCATTGTTCATCATGGCGGCTGGAGAACCTTCAAACGCTCTAACACCGGCTGCACCGCGAGCTGCATTCTGTGAGGCAAGGGAAGCAATTAAACGCTTGCGCCTTGTCACCTCTCTGTCTTTAGCAGCAAACTCTGCATCTCTAGCCTGCATTTCATAATTAACTTGTTGTGCTTGTCCAGCTCTGACATTCATCAACATCGAGCCAGCAGTTGAAATACCTGCCCAAGCTCCAGAAGATAAACCTAAAAAGCTTCCAGTTGCTGCACCTGCTCCAGTTGCCGCCAATGAAGCTCCGCCAGTATATACAGCTGCTCCAATGACAGCTGCTGTTTTCATAAAGTCACCCATTATGCTTCTACCTCCACTCCAAGGCCTAATATCGTCATCGGGCCTGGATCTACTTGTGTTATTTCAACCTGTGCTAAGTCTGTCCAACCTAACAAATGCATTTCTTTGACGCCAGTGAAAGGCGTTATATGACTACCTAGTGCCATACCAAACGATCTATCAACCATATACTCACCATTTACCGAAACACCAAGAGACTCATACAAACTAGCAATAACCCGAACTACGCGCTTCTTTCTGGTTAATATTGGGCCGTCCTGGAAGTCTTGGTTGACTGGCATTGTTTTAATTGAAGCGTCATAGTTAAGACCAACCTCAACCTCTTCAGACGCTCTTGCCAAAGTAATTGAACCAGAGGCTGGCGTGGCATTTGCCATCACCGAACCATCAGCTCTAACTCGACACTCTTCGCCGTTTAAATGGCCAAGGCCAGTGACTGTGGCAGAAGCCGGACTCAATGAGACAGACGCACAAGCATCTGTATAAGTGTCCGGATCTAATCTCTCCAGGTATCGTTTAACTACCCCGTTAATTGTTCTTTTAACTAAAAAGTAAACCTCTTCAACAACGACCGCAACTGCTTCAACTTCGCCATCAGTTGTCCACTTTGTCCAACCGCCCACTTCCTGGTCTCTAAGTGAATTAAATACAGCTATTGAGCCGTCGTTATTCACCACATAAAGATAGTTTGCATCTGTATTGGAAGTACCCCTAAGTGCGGCCATATCAACCGGCGCCTCAAGCAAATGCGAAGCCAACAACGAAACCGTACCAGAGGTATATGCATCCTCTGCATAAGCAAACAAATACTCTCGAACTGATTTACCAGTACGATCAATAAACAAGGTTGCACCATCGATTGATTTAGGTGGAATTGAACTTGATCCAAATAAGGTTTGTCGTCTGACTGAACTTTTAGCTGGCGTAATCGGAATGTCTTGGATTGAAAATTCACCACCAGTTGTAAAGATCTGTAAGTGACGACCAGCAAAAACAGAAGTGATCGCATTAACCTGGTCTGTGTCTAAAGTTAAGCCAATACCCTCATCATCCAAGGAAGTGCCATAATCGAAGTTATAGAAATCATTTGTCTTAGATCCCCACAATGTCTGTGGGCGAGACTTAGAGCCACCGAACCACATACGACCTTGATAAAAGGTAACACTCTTTGGCCAGCCGCGTGAGGAACTCCATACGTTTTCATCGCCAGATCCAAAGTCATGTTGTGGAATGTTTGATAATGAAATGTTAGAGATCGTCCAAGAAGAGTGAGTCGATCCACGAACCAACTTTCTAGGTCGATGAGTCTCATGCACAATAATCATTGTGTCTGCTGATTGCGTCCACTGTAATTCAAACAACTGTGATGTTGTATAGGTCGTTGTTATATCGGCCTGGTGTACATCGTCTTTATAAACTGATATTTTATTGTTAGTAAAAACAAGTAGATACGTCTGCTCAACATTAAATGCAAATGCTGCCAGTCTTGACTGGGAATTAATTGCTGCAACATATTTAAAGCCAGGGCGACGTTTCATACCACCTTGTGGCAATGACTGGACATTGACTGCCTCAGAAGCTCCTTGATAAAAATGCTTTAAATCTGTACGTGCTGCAAGTCGTGGATCTAATACGCCACTATTAAAACTTGTTTGCAGGTTAATGACTCTTGGCATTAGTTTCTCGTTTCAATAAAAGGTGAGTCAACAATCGCATCTGTTGGTCGTGCTTGCGAGTCTGTAAATCTTGCTCGTTTGAGCTGATCCTCTGCCATCTTACGATACTCTTCTGCTTTAGTAGAATTATCAGTGACTGGGATTGCAAAAATAGAAGCCAAGTTAAATTCCAATAATCTCTGGAAATAGCTTGGCAGTTTTGATTCATCGGGTTTAAAGATATAATCTATGTCGATTGAATCTGCGTTTGAATAAAGCTTATCTTCGTAGATCTCATAATCCACTATCGGATAGACCTTTGTTGCCACAATATAATTTGAAGGCAACTGAAAAGCATTTGACCACTCGTTTTGTGGTGTTGCTGTTAATTTACTAAGAGCCACTTTTGCAGAGGCAAAGCGCCATCTGTGCTGTGACAATACACTCTCATAAGTAGTAGCGTAGAGAGCGGTAGCTGTATTCGCACCTGCGCCACCGTCTGTAAACGAAGCGATCGGCCCATGTCCAACCATAATCAATGCGTTCGAGCAAATTTCAATATCTGTTGCCATATCCCTTCCTTTAAATAAGAAAAATGGCAGCCAACCTAGTTATAAGCCGCTGCCATTTAGTTTCAACTTTGTTTTATCCTAAGTAGTTATAAAATTACTCTTGCCACTTGATTGAAACAATGCCGTCGCCATCACGCGCTACTGCACCAGCTTTCATTAAGCCGTTACATAACCATGATGTCTTTTGTGGAACCCAGTCCACTTTAGCTGATACTTCCATACCGATCGCAAGACCAACTGCTGACTCGTGCCATGCAAAGCCTTCACGAACACCAGAAACAAGATCTAAACCACCTTCTGAACGTGACTCAATAACATGGAAGTTAAAGCCCATAAAGGTGTTAATATCACCAGTTACTAACGCACGAACATTGTTGTAATCAGCGCTTGTAATCTGAGAGGTACCTAATAGATCTTCTAGTGCTGCTGCTGAGATCGCAATATGACGACCACCAGACGGAACACCCTTATCAGTCAATGTCTTAGAAGCGGTAATCAACTTAGCGATTGTTAAACCAGCTGAACCATGAGCAATAGAAGCGGCCGGTGTAGCTGCGTCTAATGAGTCAAGGATAATCTGATCCATTCTACGACCAAGAGCGCCTGCGATTGTTGTTTGCAGTTCTGTCTTTTCGTCAAAGTTTACTTCTTTTGCGTCGAAGATGTCTGTGTACTCTGGCGCGTTCCAGTTTGCCAGGGTAGCAGAGATCAATGAGTGTGTAACGCCCATAGCTGTTACATCAGCAGAAGTTGCTTTCTGATTAGCTAGGCCCTTACCCATCTTACGGAATTTATAAATATCACCGACTACATCGTTACGAGTAGTTACAGTGCCTCTTAATTGACCAGCGGTTTGAAACGCGTGTTTCACCTCTGAGTCGAATTGTTGTTGCGCGGCTGCGCTTAATGATGCTGACATAATAGTCTCCTAATAATTAAATTTTCATACCTTGTTTCGGGTATCCGCTTTCCGGGCCGATAGTCCTAGCTGGTATGGGCCTTTAATAAGGGTATCCACTATGCTAGATTTGATACAGATTATATCACAAAGATAAGATAAGTATCAATGTATCTGTTTTTACTTATATATAGTCGTCTGCGAGCAGTGCAATTGCTTCACAAAGCTCTTCTTTGAAGGTGTCATAATGTTCTATGTTTACTACAGCTACAAGATCCAGCCAGAGCTTCTGGTTAGGTGCACTATCTCGTCGATCTGTAACGTTTAAAAATGTTTTGTAATCACAAACGAACGCTATCGTCCGCATCTCTGGTCTTGCTGTCGTCATCTTTCCCCCTAGCAATCAATTCGTCACACATCTCTAATAATGAATCACACAACAACCCTCTTAAACTAGAGTCATCTATATTCTTAATTTGCCTTATTATCGGCTTCATGGATTCATTGACCATTTTCACAGCTACATTTAGGACATACAAATTGTTGTGGCATCTGCATCATTTGCTGACCCATTTGCATCATAGGTGCGAAGAAAGCCATAGCAGTTAAACTAACTATCATTCCAGCTATAAATATTAAGACGCACCTGCTCATTATTTCTCCTTGAAATACACTCTCTCAGCGTGTTCTGATTGCTTGCCAGGATTAAAACTTTTAATCGGTCTGTGATACCCCATAACCCTAGTCCATATTTCACATTTAGTTCTTTCGCT
>Ga0208299_1001842_pt1 | contig 15146 bp, 18 predicted proteins | sample 15_taG_FD_184089 | JGI IMG/M metagenome (GOLD analysis project Ga0208299, IMG submission 184089) | Marine viral communities from the Subarctic Pacific Ocean - 15_ETSP_OMZ_AT15312 metaG (SPAdes) (version 2) | ecosystem: Environmental > Aquatic > Marine > Oceanic | place: Pacific Ocean | collected...
TCAGATTAGTCCTTATGTAGATGACAAGCTTAATAAGAGGAAGGATCCAGAAAAAGCAAAACAAAGATTTTTTGGAAGAATGCCGAATCAAGTTAGATCTATCTTCATGTCTGAGGAAAATAGCACACTAGTCAACTGGTTTAATATCGGCGGGATTTCTGGTAAAGATTTGCTTCGTTCCCCATCTTACGCCGGCATGCTTTACTTAAACTTTCAGCATATAAATAGAATTGAAGTGTTGATCGGGTTTACAAAGGACAGGACAGGAGAGGCACAAGTATCTCATCCAATATATAGAGTATTGAATGAGGGCAGGTTTGGCTCTATTGAAGAGAAGGGTAGACCCCTCCTTTGTCGGATGACTTCATATGAAAACAAACTTCTACGCTTCAAGAAGAGTAGAAAACTGGCAATGCCAGAATATGATTCATCTTTTTTCATTGTTCCCAAGAACTCTAATAGAGTCAATACGGAAGATGTGGTGGAAGATGCGGAGGAACTGCTTGTGTCGCGACTTGTAGAGTTATCAACTTTAAATAAGGTAGGAAAAGTTTCTCTAAAAAGAGAAATCAATAAGATGCTAAGGATAAATGATGTTCCTGCCGAGTTCCAAACTACCTTACCAGTATTTCAGCCAAATGTGGTGAATAGGGTCGGTACAAGGTTTGGCGCGAAGGCCGAGGATGAAGTCTGATGGCTAAAAAGAAGATAACAATATTGGGCGATATTCCCGAGCTATATACCGATCTAGGAGAGCCAACGAAAATTGAAACAGTCTTGACACAAGAGGGAACCCTCTATCCTTCATCTCCTCGTGCTGCCCTTGACAAAACAATTTATAGGATGAGATTTTATAAGGATGATGATATGGGCATGGGCTGGTATGCCAAAGCAGAAAGTCTTCTAGAAGAAGATGTAGAATATGAAGATTTTGCAACTACTCTTTATACAGCCCCAACAAATGAAGAGATACTAAATGCTGGTATTGACGCGACAGCTGGAACGCAAGGAGTTCACTTTATTTATAATACTATTGATAGAGATTATGAAGATGAGCTTGCGACGGTATCTAATCATTTGGTTATACCAAGTATATACGAACTCTATAAAGAGGGTCTCGAAAACAACGGTAAGCTTCGTAAGACATTTAAAGAGCCCCTAGTTCGCGTACTCAAGAGGAACGAGAGAAGAGCAGTGGAGCTTGCGAAGCTAGAAAACCAAATTGTTCCCATTGAAAACAACCAACTTCTCATTGATTACGAAGACAGTAAGTTTTATTTCCCGATGTTTGCGGATATTGGGATTACTACGGATGATAGAAGTGAGTTTGGAAGTATTTTAGACGATACTGATACATCAGTTATGCTAATGAGAGATACTGCGACAGGACCATATACAGAAGAATACAAAGAAAACATAAACTATTCTGTTTCAATAATCAACGCAAAGGGGGAGGAAGATGTTAGCACTTTTACGGCCCCTGCAAAAACGATAGATCTAATAAGATGGCGGAACTATGACGCCCCAGCTTGGTTTGGTCTGCGACCATTACCTGAAAATTCAAGCTATGTTGGAGGCTCAACATACTCAACTCAACAAGCTGATTTTGCTAGCATTCTTACGGCACCAAATTTGGCATATTTCTATGATAGAATAAATGAGCTAGCCCAAGACAAAAAGAGAACCTACCAAGATCTAATAGAGGGAAAAGAAGCATACTCTGAAATCTTACTATACAAAATCGATAAACATCTCGGAGGCCCAGATACTTTGTCGGCCCCAATCCAGACCTTTCACTTATGTAACTATGGAAACTCAGGCTTGCTTGGTGCCGAGAAGGAGTTCAATCCTAGAAAAATAACTTTTGTTGATACACAGATCAAATATGGAGAACAGTATACTTATATAGTTACAGCGTATGCAGCAGTTATAGGATGTACTTATAAATATTCTAATTTAGTGATCAATGAAGGGGCCAATCCCCGGAATGCAGAATTTGATGTTGAGATACAGCCTGTTGTAAAACTGATAGAGATTCCACTGTATGTGACTTCTGGAAAAGTTATGGATTTTCCCCCTTTACCTCCACAAGTTAGCTTTGCTCCATATAAAGGCAAGCCAAAAAAACTTATGATGTTCTTTGATACAAGCACGGGAGGCTATGATTATGAGCCTTTTGTGCTAAATGAACAAGAGCAAGCAGATTATGATCAGATTGCAATAAATCAAAATAGAACAGATGGCTTGCTCACCTTCAAATCAGACATCGGTGCATCAGCTTTTCAGATTTATAGGACTTCGAAGCCTCCGGTAGACTATTTAGATTTTGAGAACGCTTTGCTGACTCAAGTAAGCACAGATTCTATAGAGCCAAGAGTAAACTTGCCAGCTTCTACGGCTCCAGTTGTCGTTCAGCAGCCAGTAAATAAGAAATTCTATTATATGTTTCGGACAGTTGACTATCATGGAGGTTTATCTAATCCTACCCCAGTATACGAGATTGAACTATATGGTGACAGTGGAGTTGGCTATCCGATTATTAGAGAATATCAGTTCAATTCAGTCAGTCCCAAGACACCAACCAAGTCAGCTAGAAAGATGATTCAGATTGTTCCAAGAATGACGCAAGCCTATCTAAACGAAGAAGCATCAGGATTGGCGCCAGACGGGGTAGTAGGGCCAGCACGCGGCGTACAGCCTTTGACTCTGGGAGTTGAAGATGATGCCTTGTTCGGCAAACGCTTCAAGGTTCGACTAACTTCAAAAACAACCGGCAAAAAAGTTGATATCAATATCGATTTCAAGACAAAACGAGTTCGGGCAGAAACAGAATAGCCCAAAACATTTTTACAACACTATTTATAATAGCACCTTTAGGAGAGGAGACGAATGGGATTTTTAGATAACTCTGGCGACATTATTTTGGATGCCGTCTTAACAGATACTGGCCGCATGAGATTGGCCCGAGGAGACGGAAGTTTCAAAATCGTGAAGTTTGCTCTAGGGGACGATGAAATCAACTATGAGCTTTATAACAAAGACCATGCAAATGGTTCTGCTTATTATGATCTTGAGGTTTTACAAACTCCCGTTTTGGAAGCGTTTACAGATAATGCGGCTTCTATGAAGTCAAGGCTCATTTCTATTCCTAGGAATAACCTTCTTTATCTTCCAGTTGTCAAGCTGAATGAAGTATACGATACCTCAACAGCAAAGCATAGTTCAGGTTATTTCCTGATCGCCGTCGATACAACGAGCGAAGATGATCTAGAAGTTGATAGTACGGGAGTTTCTATTGGTGGAGTATTGATGGGAGAAACACCTGGACGTGGAGGAAATCGAATCCGTGTTGATCAGGGCCTAGACACCACTGCTATTTCTCCTGGGCGCACACTTGATCCTCTCTTGGTGGAAACACAGTATATGGTGGAGATTGATAATCGCTTGGGACACCTTGTTTCAAAAGATGACGCAACCCGAGCCTCTATTTCTTTTGTAGATGATGATTCCGTCGCGTCTTACTATCTTTCTAGGGGTACAGATTCGGAATATGTTTCTGAGATTACAGATTCAAGTAACTCGGCCCAACAGGCCATTGCTGGTCCCCGAGGTACAAAGCTAGCTTTCAAGGTTCAATCATCCTTGGAATTGAATACAAGTGATTACTTGTTTGATACGATTGGCAGCACTGGTGATATTACCGGCAAGGGTGGTGCTTCAAGTTACAAGCAGATCAAAACCACGATTAGAGTAACTGGGGTTAATACGGGCTATCGTATTGACATTCCAGTCAAGTTTGTCAAGAAAGTCTAAAGGATAAAATAATGGCTACAACATTTAAGAATTTTCTAAGTAATGATATCGCGAATACGAGAACACTTCTTCATGAAGCTATCCCTATTACTGGCTCTATTGTGTCCGGTACATATAGTGATAATAACATCAAGACCTATGGTCACGGAATGTTTGAGAGTACATATGACTATCCTTACTTAAGCTCTTCTGCAAATCAGATTTTCGATATAACGGTTGGATATGCAGCAACTTCCGAGTGTTCAGCATCCACGAGTACACAGAATGCTAAGAAGATCAATATTTATAATCAGATGGCTCAGTATCTTGTTGGTTACGATGAGACAGGTAGTATTAAGAAGTTTACGATGCCGACAACAAGCGCAGAAATGAGAGATTGTTATTTTGTACCCTTTGCTCGTCTTCTTTCAAAAGACGAAATCAAAAAAGGTTCAGCGACACTTGAACTATCTGTTTCTGGAAATACTGCATATACTGAAGATGGTACAATCTTCTCTGATAGAATTAAGCTAACGGACACCAGTGGTTCTACTGGCTATTATGTTGATTCCCCAGCGGGAGAATATGGCGTATTGTTCGCCTCCACTTCTGTTGGTACTGCTGCTCTCTTAGAGGGAGAGACATTAGGTGACGCCACGACCAATCCTGCTGCTGGCCTACTCTATTACCAGGCAGGTATCGCAGTCCTCTCTGCATCTGTTTTTCAGCGTTCAGCAGTTATAGGAGGAATTTTGAACAGTACGATTTTCCCAGGTGGTGCTATGCCTCGCATTACTAGCGTAGGAGATGCTTCTACATTAGGTTTTAGCCCTGCTGTTTCTGGATCCACAATCGAACAGATGGCCACAGGACTAAGAAACCGTATCTACAACATCTCTTTCAACAATACCACAGAACTAAACTCAACTATCTACTTCTGTCGGATTGGCCACAGTGACTTTAACTACAGTTCTAACCCAACTTATCTTAGCGGTAGTGAAATCCGAGTAAAGACGAGAGCATCAGATACACCAGTTACATACTTCACAACGGTTGGTTTATATTCAGCAGATAATGAGCTTCTTGCTGTTGCGAAACTTAGTGAGCCCCTTCGCAAGGATCCGACAAATGAGATTACGCTACGAGTTAGACTAGACTATTAGGAGGTGGGTAAATGCCTCTCTATAAGTTTGGAGTAGGTGATGTCTTTTATAATCAAATCAAAGCTCACCCAAATAACTCATTTTTCATATATGATTCGCGAATCTACCTAAACAACAAAGCCACTGAGCCTGGCTCATTTGTAGCCAACGTTGGTAACGTACCAGTGGGTCACGTCAACCTCTTGGAAATGAATGTCGACAGAGCAGCAAACTCTGATGATACTTTAGTTATTGGTCTAAGCTCTTCGGTCTCATCTTCGCAGAATGTGCCGGATACTGGCTTGATTTATCCGTTTGTTTATAAAGGCACACAGAAAGTAGCATTCAAGAATATTAAACGCCAAAACTTTATTCATGATTATGCGCAGGGAGATGTTATTACCGGCAGCTATCAAATGTCTGCCAGCATTGTCCGAAGCCTTTATCCTGCTAGCGCTAACTTTAATGACTCAAATCATTCTGGGAGCGCTCTCAAAAACAGCTTATCCTATGCGAAGCGATTGGGCGAGCACTATGATTTCCCTTCTGGATCCAGCGCCCATACGAATATGGTCAATATCCCTTCTATCTTTTATGGTTCGGAGATCAAAAAAGGAACAGTTGATCTAAAGTTTTATGTTACAGGCACACTGGTTGCTGGCCTAAAAGATAGTCAGTACAATGGAGCACTCATCCAATATTCAGGATCTGATTCCTCTGCTTATGACGGACAGATTGCTGGAGTAGTCCTCTACAAAGAAGGGTATATCCTCCTTACTGGTTCTTGGCAAGTTGGGACATCCTTGGCAGATTTGGATGACATGGATATTAATGGTTCCGCTGCAGAAGGGCAGCCCAGTTGGTTACACTACGCTATGGGAGCAAACGACAATGTTGTTAGAGGTTCAAGTGTACACAATGGTTCAGCCTCTTTCGGCTTATCTTTCGATGGAACACACAAGATTCCAACTATCACAATGCTGGCCCATGCTAATAGAGGTGAGCTGAACTACTCAAATAACCCAACATATGTTGAAAGTGGCCAAACAGCTTATCATCCAATCACAGGCTCACACTACTACAAAGAGCAGGCGCTAACTATTAAAAATGTCCATTCTTCATCCTATTCGGATCCTACCGGCAGCTTAAAAAAGACGACTTACATAACAAAAGTTGGGATCTACGACGAGAACAAAAGACTGATAGGTATCGCATCTGTTGCTAAGCCGGTGAAAAAGACAGAAGAAAGGGACTTGACGTTCCGACTGAAATGCGATATATAATAATATGATATTAGGTTTGGACGTTTCAACCAGCATAACTGGGTATGCTCTCCTTGATGGAGATAAGATCATCCTTAATGGTGCTTGGGACTTAAGGAACAAGCGATACTTTCCGGATCTCTATAGTAAAGGATCGCTTATTAACGAACAGTTAAAAGAAGTGAACGCTTCTTATCAAATTAAACATGTTTATATTGAAGAACCCTTCACCTTCTTTCGAACAGGAGGCTCAACAGGCAAGACAATGGCAAAGCTACAAGCATTTAATGGAATAGTATCCTGGTTGTGTCGTGACATTTTTGACTTTAATCCGACACACATCTCTTCTGCCAAGGCTAGAAAGCTCTGTGGAATAAAAGTACCCAGAGGACAAAAGGCAAAAGCTGTTGTTTTGAAATTTTTACTTGACAGTGAGCCTGATTTCGTGATACATTATACTCGTAACGGCAATCCAAAGCCAGAATCTTATGACAAAGCAGATTCGCTTGTGATTGCTAAGGCGGGGACTATATGCGAGAGGAAAAGCTAAAAATAATTAAGTCGGTGTTCGGAGCTTGTTATTTATCAGGTTCAGAGCACCTTTTTATTTGCCCTTTCTGCAATCATTCCAAGAAAAAGCTATCCATCAATATTGATAAGTCAGTTTGGAAGTGCTGGGTTTGCGACAAGCACGGATATGGGCTTGGATACCTTGTCCGTAGATTCGGCAATATGCGGGAACGCGATCAATGGCTCAAATATGAAGACGCTGTTGACCTTATGGATTTTGATTCTCTGTTTGAGAGCCCTGACACACCCGTAGAGCAACGCATCGACTTACCCAAGGGTTTCCACACCCTAACCGGCAGGACGCCTTCTACGACCTCCTGTGCGCCTCGTAGATACTTATTTGATAGAGGCGTGACCCCTGCTGATATTCTCAAGTGGAAGATTGGATATTGTTCTGAAGGAGAATACGCAGGCAGGATCATCATCCCTTCGTTTAGCAAGAGCGGTTATGTAAACTATTTTATTGCTCGTTCATATGGTAGAGAATGGCCGAGATACAAGAACCCTCCAGTATCCCGAGATATAGTATTCAACGAGCTTAGTTTAGACTGGAGCAAAGATGTAGTTATAGTAGAGGGAGTATTTGACGCGATAAAAGCTGGAAATGCTATCCCATTGCTGGGATCTACTCTTCGGATCGATTCCAAGATTACGCAAGCTTTGGTAAAGAATGGTTCCACAGTTTATTTGGCTTTGGATAAGGGGGCGTCAAGGAAATCTGCTGCGATCGCCAGGCTCTTGGCTGGCTTTGGGTTAGATGTTTATGACGTATATACGAGTGATATTGAGGATGTAGGCGCTATATCCAAAGAAGAATTCGTATTTCGCAAAAAGAGCGCGACTTTTATACAAAGGGATAACTATTTATTGGAGAGGCTTGCTGCTATATAAAGGAATAACACAATGAAACTAACAAAGAGACAACTTAGAAAAATCATCAAGGAAGAGCTTTCCAATCTTTCCGAAGACGACGTTGGTACTCCAATCTATCCAGGACAACCCCAAGAGCCACCAGATGTTGAAATTTTGGAAGATATTCATAGTCTTTGTCAAGAGATTGGAACAATGACGATGGGAATGTGGAATAAAGAAGTTAAAAACCAGATTGAGGAGCATATGATAGCTATTATGTATATCGCCCAAGAGAATATGTAAAATGAAACTAACAAAATCACAACTAAAACAGATTATCAAAGAGGAGCTTTCCAATCTTTCCGAAGGAAACGCACCAGAAAAACTGTGCCAAGATAACCCAGATTTGGACGGTTGCGAAGAATATCGCGCCGAAATGGAAAAGGGTGAACAAGATTATCAAGGAATCAACGAAGCTGACTTCTCTGGACTTCTTGATCCAGCAGTTTATCAAACACTCACGGCTGCTGCTCAAAAACTAGCCCTAGATGTCGGCCTTCCCGTTGCTGCTCTATCTGCTGCTTTGATTGCGGCCTATGAGGCTGTTGCGAAACTTAAAGGGCCTAAGAAACTAGATTAAGGAATAGCATAATGAAGCTAACAAAGAAGCAACTAAAACAGATTATTAACGAAGAGCTTGGAAAAGTTCTTTCAGAAGCAGATGTAATCCAGTTCCCTGGTCCACGCGCAGGGCCTGCTGTTCCCAGAGATGGCGGTGCAGAAGTGTTTTCTCTGGCGGATAAGAGACGCTCCAGCGGAACGGGATCCACCAGTTTGGGAGGAGAAGATCCAGAGGTGGTGATGGAAACTTTTAGAGGGATTCTTGAGTTTGAGGCTGTTTCTGAAATGTTTTTGTTGCTAGGTATTAGTGATTCTCTGCCACCGCATCAGGCTTATTCTTTCTTGGAGGCTTGGGTGCCGGCTGTTCAAAGCGCAAAGGAGAAACTTGGTGCCTTCCAGCAGGGAGCGCTATACAGAGAGATGGCAAGAATTACAGCAAATGTTTTAGTCCAGATAGGCGAGACGAGCCAGGAAAAAGTTGATGATATTTTCGCTCCGCGAAAACCAGCTCCTCCTGTAGATATCGCAAAGAAATCGAAGAAGATAGCCAATAGTTTTATGAGACTTGGCGTTTTCAGGAAAGCTCCGAAAGACTTGAAGCAAAAGGTTGTCAAAATTTATTCCAAAAAGATTCGAGAATATATGGAGGGAGATGATGATTTTGTAGACGAGCATGGCAACTGGATCCTAGAAGACGCAGGTTTGTTGGATGATTTATTCAAATTTTCTGGTATTCGTGATCGTGAAGTCTTTGAAGATAAGATTGCGGAAGCCTGGTTCAACAAGACACAATTAAATCAATGAAAGGAACAACACAATGAAACTAACAAAGAAACAACTAAAACAGATTATTAACGAAGAGCTTGGAAAAGTTCTGAAAGAATATAAGTGGAAGAACTCTAAAGAGTGGAGAGTAGGAGATGCGGCTCACGCTAGGGCAAAAGAACTTGGTGTTCATCAATATTTCGTGGAGTACCCCGGCTCAATTGTAACTGATAAATTTAAGCATGCGGTAGGTGCTTGTATTTTTGACGAGTGGGGCCACGGCGTCCGCGACGGACGCGGCGGATATATTACTCCAGCTTCTGTTGGAGAGACGTGGGGCGGGGATCCTGCGGGTTGGTTTATCACTAAGCTTCGGCAAGGTATTTTTGATAAGGATTTTGAAGGACTATTTATTCAATATGCTGAAGGAGTTTCTGATCACGGAGATCACAAAAAAGCAGAGGAGTTTATATTTTCCCTGCCTTGCTGGCGTGGTTGGTAGCCGGAATGATAAGAAGACCATGGCGCACTGACAGCGCACCAAGCTCAAAGAGTAGATATGATAATGCTACAACATGGAGTCTTCTGCCAGATGAGGATAGAGATTTTATTTTGGATTATCTCTCTCATTCACGGGAAACTTTTACGGCTCCCTGGTGATAAGGTTGCGGAAGCCTGGTTTGATAAGACACAACTAGGTTAATGAAAGGAATAACACAATGAAACTAACAAAGAAACAACTAAAACAGATTATTAACGAAGAGCTTGATGAAGCTATCTTCGGCCTTGGTCGAAAAGCGAAATGGGAAAAGGAAGCCGAAAAACAATCTGCCGAGGCCGGCGAAGATACTTCGCCTGGTATCGATACTGTTGGTGATTTGAGAAAAGTATGGTCCAAGCGCAGATCCGGCGAACTTGCTTCGGAATTATTAAAGGCCATCCCCGCCTTCGGGCCATATATAGCCCTTAAGGATACTGGTTCATTATTTAAAAAGTTATATATGGCCGGCGATGATTTTGAGGATCAGCCAGGCCTGGCTGCTCTATCCATCGACCCCCGCGTGTCTAGAATCGTCGATGATAAAATAGAGCTAGCTTTTATACGTGAGCTGATTAGTACATTCGAGGGCGCCCCCGACGAGCAAAAACTAACCGACTTTAAATCCACAGAATTAATTCAGAATTTTATAGCCAAGAAGTTTAATGGAATGACGGTTAAGAAATAATACTTGACAGCTAGTCAAGTTTATGTTATATTATATATTCAAGTGAGGGGTTAGCTTGAAGATAGCGCACTTAGCGGATACACATATCCGCAACTATAAATATCATAAAGAATATCGAGCAGTATTCGAACAAATCTATGATAGATTGAAAAAAGAGAAAGTTGATTATATCGTTCATTGTGGCGATCTTGCTCACACAAAAACACAACTTTCACCAGAATATTTTGATCTAGCAACATCGTTCTTAAAGAACCTTGCTGATATAGCACCAACTTATATTATTCTTGGGAACCATGATGGAAACCTCAAGAATGCTCATAGGCAGGATGCTATTACGCCGATCGTCAAAGCCTTGGGACACCCTTGCCTTCACCTTCTTAAAGATGCTGGCGAGGTTGTTTTGGATCAGGGCCTTACTTTCAATGTCCTTTCTGTCTTTGATGAAGACAACTGGACGCCTATTACGGATGATACACGCATCAACATTGCCTTATATCATGGCTCTGTGCGCGGCGTACAGACTGACACCGGTTGGGTTATGACCCACGGTGATCATCCTATTGAAATCTTTGAGGGATACGATTTTGTATTCCTAGGAGATATCCACAAAACAAATCAAATCCTCGATACAGAGGGACGTGTACGGTATTCGGGCTCCACAGTTCAACAGAACTTTGGTGAGACAAATGATAAGGGATTTTTACTATGGGATATCCAGAGTAAAGATAGCTTTACTTGTGAACATATCGTAATCGAAAACCCCAAGCCTTTTGTAACTATCAACCTAACCCCCACAGGGCGAATGCCCAGAGGCTTGACTGTGAAGAAGGGTGCTCGATTACGCTTAGTGTCTAACAATAATTTGTCGCTTGAAGCAATGCGAAAGGCAGTAGATGTCGCAAAGCAGCGCTTTAAGCCCGATACCATTACATTTCTAAATCGAGCAGCAGGTGAAAGGACTTCACCGGATGATTTAATAGGAGGGCTCCACCAAGACGATATGAGGAACCCTGCTATCCAAGAGGAGCTTATTCGCGAATACTTGGCAGACTATCAAGTAAAAGAAGATCTTATGAAGAAGGTTCTAGATCTCAACTCGGAATATACCAAAAGAGCAGAACAGAGTGAAGAAGTATCCAGAAACATCAAATGGAAAGTTAACGAGTTGCAATGGGATAATCTATTCAACTATGGAGAAGGAAACAGGATCTATTTTGATGGACTAGGGGGAACAGTTGGGGTATTAGGAAAAAACTATTCAGGTAAGTCGTCCATTATTGATGCTTTGCTATATGTCGTTTTCAACACTACTTCCAAGAATGAGAGAAAGAGTGTAAATATCATTAATCAAAATAGACAAAGTGGCTCTGGGGAAGTTACTATATCTATCGGAGATGAGCAGTATTATATCAGAAGAAGCTCCACTAAATATATAAAGCGCCTCAAGGGTGTTGAAACCCTAGAAGCAAAGACTGACCTAGACTTTTTTAAGATAGATAAGAGTGGAGAAAAGATTAGCCTAAATGGCCTAACAAGAAATGATACAGACAAGAATATTAGAAAAGTCTTTGGAACGATTGATGACTTTCTTTTGACAAGTTTATCAAGTCAGCTGGACAGCCTTTCTTTTATTCGGGAAGGAAGCACAAAAAGAAAAGAGATTGTTGCGAAGTTTTTGGATCTTGAGATCTTCGAAAAGAAGTTTCGCCTAGCAAAAGAAGATGCAGCAGATATGAAAGGCGCAATTAAGCGCTTGGAAGATCGAGAATATGATGAAGAAATAGAATCAGCAACGGAAGAGTATTTTGCTAGCGAAGTGGAACTGGTAAAGCAGCAATCTTTCTGTGGCCAATATAAAGAACAGGCTGCAAAGCTATTAACAGAGATAGGGGAGATAGATGCTAAAGTCTCCTCTATCCCAGCTGAAGTTATTGATATTGTTGCTGTCAGAAAGAGTATTCAAAGAAAAGCAGTAGAGTATCTTTCTGTGCAGAGCCAGATGTTTGAACAACAAGAGGAGCTAACAGAGAAGAAAGCACTACTTCAAAAGCTTGACAGCTTTTTGAAAAACTATGATATTGATGAGCTTACGAAAACACAGGACGAAATCGATGAACTGCAGGGGAAGATTGAACAGCTAGAGACAGAAATATCTCAGATTGAAAAGAAAGAGAAACTTCTAGACGGTACACCTTGTGGAGATAGCTTTCCAAAGTGTAAGTTCATACGAGATGCTGTTGTAGCAAAGGCCAGGAAGGCCACAGTAGAAGAAGAGACGGAACAGTTTAGAAATGAACATAGCGAGTTAGAGCCCAAAACTAACCAGGACAATCTAAACAAATATCACTCAATCACTCAAAAGAAAGATGAGACCTCAAGAAAGGTTTCTGCTTTGGAGCTGTTCATTTCTAAAAACAATAACCTCCTTCAGCGCTTGGACAACGAAACAAAAGAGCTTCAAGTTACAGAGGCTAGCTATGAAGAGAACAAAGAAGCGATTGAAAACTTGGAAGCGTTACTTCAAGAGAAGAAAAGAAAGGAAACAGTATATAAAAAAGTGAACCTCTCATTGGACACATGCGAACTGAAAGTCCTAAACCTTCATCGCAAAATAGGATCCTTGGAGCAGAAGGTAAAAGATATCAAAGAACAGAAGGCAGAATATGAACAGCTTAGGGAGCAATATGCAGCCTATGATTTGTATATGCGCTGTACTCATCCAAATGGAATAGCCTATGGAGTTATCAAGAGAAAGCTTCCAGTGATCAATATGGAGATTGCGAAAGTGCTAGCCAACCTTACAACTTTTGAAGTTATGTTCAGAGAGGATGGGAAAAGGTTAGATATTCTAATTAAGCACCCAAGGCACGAGCCAAGACCTTTATCAATGGCTTCTGGAGCAGAGAAGACAATGGCGGCGATGGCTATTCGCTTGGCCTTCTTGGCTGTTTCAAACTTGCCAGTCAGCGACATTATGGTTCTTGATGAGCCAGGAACAGCCCTGGACGAAGAGCATTTACAATCCTTTACGCAACTGCTTGATATGATAAAGTCCTACTTTCGCACAACCCTTCTTATATCTCATTTGGATTCTTTAAAAGATGTTGTGGATATGACTTTGGATATTTCCAAAAAAGAAGGATACGCTTTCATCAATCAGTAACTATTTATAGTATTGGGAGAACATCTTTATGAAACTAACAAAGAGACAACTTAGAAAGATTATCAAAGAAGAGCTTGAAGCCGTAATAGCCGAGGATGGAAGATCTCCAAGAAGCTTGGGTCTTCCACACAATATTGGTCAGCCCGAGGCGCTCTTGGCGGGCCTGACAACTTTGCTATCTAAGGAAGACGGTATACCTGAAGAAAATGCAGAACCCATTATTGATTTGATTAATAGCAAGTTACAGCAAAACCCCGGAGATGAAACAGCTGAGGCCCTCCGGGCAGCAAAAGAACAAATAATGGATAAATTTCCAGATTTATTTAGAGGCGCATATTGGCGCCAATCGCGCAGGGCCACACATCGAGATAAGGCTGAACAAGAACGCACCGCCGCTGCGGCTCCTCCTCGACGCACCGCCATGTCGTCAATGTTCGGACCGGGATACTAAATAATGAAACTAACAAAGGCTCAACTTAAAAAGATTATTAAAGAAGAACTGAAAGAAGCCAGAGAGCCTTATCAGTTGGATGACTTTGCTTTCGGTGGCCACGATGCCACAGCGGAAGGAGGAGAGTCCAGTATCGAGCGGGAATATATGTCGGACATTGATGATATAGTTTTGAAAGCTTTGCGAGATGAACACGTCGAAGCACTTCATCAGATTGCCTACGCCTTGGAAGATAGTTTGGTGGAAGTTTATGAAGAAATAAAAAAGAGAGGAGTACACCCAGCTGCCAAGCTTGGTACTTTTAAGTATGGAAGAACCTAGAGGAAAATCAAAATGAAACTAACAAAGTCACAACTTAGAAAGATTATCAAAGAAGAGCTTGGAAGAATGATGTCCGAAGATGAGACTCTGGGAGGGATTGAAGCATCCCCTCTTATGGCGAAAGCACTAAAAAGTAACAAGATTCCCAGTCTAAACTCTTTGATACAGATTTCATCCCAGCACGCAGATCTCATAGTGGGCCTAAATGATGCTTCTGAGAATACTAAATATAGTATGGGTAATGTAATGAGTTTGTCTCTCGCAATATTACACCTGACCCAAAACAACACTAGGGCTGCTGAAAGGTGGCTGGAAAAAAACGGTTAAGGAATAACACAATGAAACTAACAAAATCACAACTTAGAAAGATTATCAAAGAAGAACTTGGAAAACTCCAAGAAGCAAAAGAGGAATGGGTCTTGGAAAGATCGGGAGCCTCTTTCTCGAAAAAGTTTGTAACCGGTGGCTCCCCAAGTGACCCTAAGTTTGGATCTTTGGGGAAAGCGAAGATTTTCAAATCTAAAAAAAGTGCTAAAGAATTTGCTGATGATTCAGATATCTATGTTAGTGTGCAAAATAAGGAAAGCTTTTCAAAATGAAACTAACAAAATCACAACTTAGAAAGATTATCAAAGAAGAACTTGGAAGAATGAATATTGGTTCTTCAGGCATGCCTTCTCCTCCAGCTGAGCCACTAGAACCAGAAGAGGAGTTTCCAGATGACTCCAGAGCAACACTAGATGAACTCTACAAGATGACCAAGAGCGCGCACAGCGTTGCCAAGGCAGATCCTAGTGTTCCAAGTCATGTTGTAAGAAGCCTTAGTAGCATCGCAGCCAAAGTGGCTAGCCTTTTGGGGGAACAATGAAAATGGTAAAAGGTGCTTTAGATAAAGTTTTAGAAAAAGCAGTATCGCGCAAGCTTTTAGTTTGGGCAACTGCTACAAGTCTTATGTTAGCTGGTACGCTGGAAAGCGGAGAT
>Ga0208299_1001845_pt1 | contig 15120 bp, 18 predicted proteins | sample 15_taG_FD_184089 | JGI IMG/M metagenome (GOLD analysis project Ga0208299, IMG submission 184089) | Marine viral communities from the Subarctic Pacific Ocean - 15_ETSP_OMZ_AT15312 metaG (SPAdes) (version 2) | ecosystem: Environmental > Aquatic > Marine > Oceanic | place: Pacific Ocean | collected...
CGGGTGAATGCTCATGCGGCATTAATTGAGGAGCCTTCGGCTCATACTCACTTGTATGTACCCATGCGCCTGTCCATTCTTTAACCATTTCATTGTAGGGAAATTGTAATCCACTACGATCCGAAATAGCTAAAGCATATTTTCCTTTAGCGTACGTCATTTATTTTACCATTTACTATCAGTTGATCCAGACCAGTGATATTTACCACCTTTAGTAGCAGCACCCATCCCTTGCACAGTTCCACTAACTTTTCCTTTAGAAATAGGAAATGGTGTTCCACCAGATTCTTTTCCTTCGCTAGTTGGAGCAATACCTTTAGTAGTTACAGCGCCAGCTTTAACGGGATTAGGGATTGAAATTGATCCACGATCACTCCAATTACCTTTTACCCCACCTTTGCCATCTCTACTATTAGCAGTTTGGGAATTATAGTTTCTATTACTCATTTTTCCTCCTTTTTACATTGACAATCTGAACATTCACATTGTCCTCCGCAGCATGAACCGCCATTACTACAATGACATCCATGACCACATTTTTTACATTCTCCCATCTTCATTTATCTCCTATGGTATATAAGCTTGTGCCGGTTTAACACGATATGAGACTCTTTCTCTATTCGCATCTGCCGTACGTTTAAACTCTTCCTCATAAATCATCTTTAATCCACTAGCTAATTGTGGAGCTCTTTTTAAAGCTATATAATAAGCTAATCCTGATATTAGACAAGGAAGAAAATAAAACGGAACATCCGCATTATTTGTATAATCTCCTGCATCTTGAATTCTATTTATATAAAAATATTTCATAATGTATGCTTTATCTGGACTTGGATAAACAAACATTGTCATATCATTCTCAGGTCTGCCTGTTGAAGTAGATCCTCCAACAGTCACTTGCCCATTAATTAAACAAAATTGTGTTGGTCTAGCATCCCCGGAAGAAGATTGCTCTTTCCTACTTAAATTCATATATTCAGTTCTTGAAATTTTTGTAATGGTAACATCTGTTGTAGAACTATTACCTTCTAAATTAGTTGTTGCACCAGCTGTAGTTGTAATTACAGCATCTACAATATCAACAACCTTTTGATCAACTGCATAGTAATTTGTACCAGCAGTCATTGTTTGAGTAGCATAATCTATGGTCCATAAATTTAAACCGCGATTAGCCCATTCTGAAAACATTAAGTTTAAAGAGCGTCTTGCTGTTTTTAAATCATAACCCATTCGAACTTGTAATCCACAACGCTCGAACGCTTCTTCGATTATTTCCTCTATTGTAAGATTAAAGGTTCTACTGCCTGAATAAGCCATAGTAAACCTCTAACCGTATATTACAGTTACTTTATCAACGTTACTTAATGTTGCGTATGATGATGTTTCACAACGGATTCCTTGTCCTGGAAGATCTATTTGATAAGTTATAGGTTCACCAGCACTGGTTCCACCTACACCAACATCAAATACAGCCATTGACGTTCCACCAGTCCCACCATCTTTAATTGTAATACTTCCAGCAGTACCATCACTTACGTAATAGATGCTAAGTATTCTTGATGGTCCAGCAGAAACAGCTCCAGAAGAAGTTAATCTTGTTGTTTTAACACTTCCAATAAAATCACTCATAGTGTTTGTTCTCCTTTTAAAAAGAGTGGGGATTTCTCCCCACTCAGTTAATTATTATGACGCAAAAGCAAAAGCGCCAGTTACTTGAGTGGTCTCAGTCGATAAATCATAAGCGATCGTCCAAGTTCCTTTTTCATAGCATACAAAATAAAGTTTGCATCCTGTAGTTAAAAGGTTTGTCGCTGCGTTTGCTGGTGTGAAAGTTAGTAAAGTTTCATCAGCTGCTGAAGAATCGAAAGAAACTTCTGAGCTTCCTCTACTTTCAATTATTGATCCTGTTTTATAAACATCTGATCCTGCACAATCAAAAGATAAAGTCGCTGTTCCACCTGTCGTATCTTTAGTTTGAACATAAACTACGACTGAACCTGCCGCCGCCGCTGGCAATGTAGCCGCGCATGCCGCCGCTCCTGTGTAATTTACGTAAGATATAGTGTCAACCGCAAGTGTTATTGTACTTGATGTCGCTACATCTGATAAAGATAATCCAGTTAAATCTGGTAATTGTGAACTGTATCTTGTTGTTATTGCTCCAGTTGATGAGTTTTTAGTTGCTACTTGAAAACCCTTTTCCGAACGGACTGGTCCGTTAAATGTAGTTGTTCCCATTTGTCTACCTCCTTATAGTAGTCGTTTAAGTCACGGGGTTATAGAAAGGGCGAAATAATTTCGCCCTCCCTTAATTAATATTATGCTGCTCCTGGTGAGCCAAATATTCCACGCCAGTCAGACCAGCCGTAGCTGTATCTTTCTCTTGCTTTATATCTAACATTTCCAGTATCGAAGTCACCTTCCATCGCAGTTCTAATAGGCGCTCTAGTGAAATGTTTCATTCCATTAGGAGCATCTGTTTTAATGAACCAAGCATCAGTATCAGTTAAGAAATTGTTAACCACATAACCTTGTGGAACCATTCCCATTGATTTGATTGCATTGATATCATTATCAGCAGTGCCTACTCTACCTGCAGATTTCATTAACCTTTCAGCTGTAAATTGAAGATTTACAGGAATGACCATTTTCATTCCACGAAGAGCGATTTTTAATCCTCTTTCGTCCTTCATACCAGCAATATCGATCATTGCTTGCTCGAGCGAAGTTTCGTTCAAGTCAGCAGCAGTTGACAATTCGTTCTTTTGGTCACCAGCTAGAGTGGTGTGATCAGTAGCGCAAAGCTCCTTTGAATCACCACCAAGATAAGAACTGTTGAACGCTCTGTTAAGAACGTTAGCAGCTTTTACCTGTCTAGTGTTTGCCATTGAACGTGCCAATGCTTTTGTGTATCGAGTGCTGATTTTGTCGTAGAGATTATCCTCTACGGCTTCTTCAGTTAATGAGAAAGCCAAAGCAACAGTTTCGTGTGTATACCTAGCAGTGTAAGTTTCTTGAGCGTCGTCGTAAACTACGCCTTGACCCTCAGGTTTTACTTCTGCGTTGGCAAACCCACCAAGCATTACTTCTTCTTCAAAAGCACGATCGGAGCTCTCTGTATCAAAGATCTCCTTGTCTTGATTTTCGTATCGGTCATACTCTAACCCGAACAGAGCGTTTAAGCCAGGTTCCAGTTCTTTGACCAATTGCATTCTTGAAATAACCATTGTTCAATTCCTCCTAGGCTTAAGTTCCAGTAATACCAGTAGAGCTGAAATACAAGTGTTCGTTCCATCGAACGTACCAGTTTGCATTTGCACTAGAGGCATCACTGTTGTCTGGATCTTTTGAAATACCAATAACTTTAAGCTGAAAACCAGCAGTGGTAGCAATACCACTTGTTTTAAGCTCTGTTACTGATTGTCCATTAACAGTACTAGCTGTACCAAGAGTAGTATCGGTATTTTTACCAATATCTGTCTTAGCGATAGTACCATCACATTGGATTTCAAAGATTCTCATCGGATCATCGTAGATATACGCGTCTATATTAGTCGAGCCAGAAATGGAACCAGAATCGGTTACATTTACCTGACTATAGTAATTTGACCATGTAGGTTTCTTACTTGTTGGATCAATATAGAAACAGCCATTGAATACCCCAAGATTAGTAGCGCCAGAAGTTGTTCCAGCAATTACATAACCTCCTGCAGACATTACGTGGTCACCTTTATAGATAGCCGTTCCGTAGTTGTCTTCGATGGTATACAAAGTAGTACCACCGGTATTCACACCGCTTCCGTTTTCCCCAATAGGTCTTAACCCAAAGGCCGCGTCAACGTTAGCCATGATTTTATCCTCACAGTTAATTGTTAAACACACTCACCATGAGTGTGTTAATTTTGTGTAACTATGTGTTAGGAAAACTTAACTAGATTTCTTACCACCAAATGTTACGCGAGACCTGCTCTCATTATGAACAGGCATACTAGGATGTTGGTCCTTAAGGGGATCGTTAGCAATCGCATCATCTTTATCTTGCGTAATTTGTGCAAAATATTGTGAACGCTCTTCAACGGTTTCCTTTGGAATCCTTGCTAGCATTAAACCTCCAACAGCTATAACACCTGAATATTTACCTGTATCGATTTGGGGCCATTCAACGTCAGGATATTCATCCCCTCGGACAAATTCCCAACCTTCGCGTAGTCTAGCGGATACATTTTTTTGATCCATCTGTCCTACAGATTCAGCCCTTATCCAGCGATGGACAAAGCCAGCTGGCGCAGGTGGTGCGTCTAGTTGTGACGGGGGAGACCATGGTTTCCTTCGAGAAGTTTTCTCTCTGGTTTCAGTCTCGCGTGATGGTAGTTTATTTGTTTTTATATTTTTAATATTCATATGCCTACTCCTTCACGTACTTCGCATATTCGCTTAGTGGCACACCTAGTTTTTTTGAAATGGCTACCTGTGATGGTGTGAGTCGCACAGTGCCTTTGCGCCTAATGGGTCCGCCTCTATTTGCAGAGGCAACCGTTTGAGTCGGCGTTGAACTTTGATTAAACCTATGAGGAAAATTATCCTTCAACTGTTTATCTAATTCATTATAGTATGAATCTGAAGATGGGTCAACACCTTTTTCTATCAGATTACGATGAATTGAGAACGCTGTCAAGGTCATTGGTTCATCCTTTCCAAACCATTCATTTTTTTCAGCCCAATCCTCAGCCTTTGGATCCGGTGCCGGAGGGGCTGGTTCTGGTTGTTGATATTGTGCTTGCTGATACTGCTGTGCTGCCGGACTTTGGGCCGCTTTTGCCATTCTTTGTCGTTGGGCAACAGTGGCTTTCGCTCTTTCCGCTTCAACAGCCAATCGTGCTAAATCCTGCTGTGACGCAATAACTGCGTCTGCATCCCCAGCATCCATAGCTGCCTTAAGCTTTGCTTTTGTATCTTCTGTTTCCGCCTTTACCCGCTGTTCGTATTCAGCGATGTATCCACGGTCAAGATTTCCGGCTCTTTGCCTTATCTGTTCAGATTCACCTTGCACTCCTTGTGCAAACTGAATTGCTGCCGCTTCGCGTCTTTCAGATTCTCTTAATCTCTTTGTTAACTTGTCTATACGGGATTGAACTTTTCTTCCGTAGTCTTCCATTTCCGTCTCAGAAGCTGCTGTAACAACTTCCTTATCCCCCACATCTATTGTTTCATCCGTCTCTGAATTAACAACTTTAGGGGCTTCCTTTACCTCAACATCAACTGACTGTCCCTCGGAAGGGAGGTCAACCATTTTTTCTTCCACCTCGGCCTGTGTTTGTATCCTTGTTTCTGCAGGCATAATTTACTCCTGTTATGTTTTAAATTGCAAGATATCCTCTGGGTCCTTTACCACAGCAATTATCTCGTCATCATTAAGTATTCTCACTTCACCACCCTCTATTCCAAAACGGGATCCGGCGTAACGACCGAATATAATCCAGTCATTTTTCTTACACCATGGTCCGTTTGGAAATCTCTCTTTATCTTTATATGCATCTGGTCCAACTTTCAAGACTAATGCCGTTACTGTTGTATAGCCCCGCTCCTCGATTGTCGTGTCGGACAATATTATTCCACCCTTAGTCTTTCCTTGTCCCTTGTAGGGGAGAACGAGTATTCTCCATCCTGTAGGGTCGGGTAATCTGTCTAAAATTTTATCAGTTGGTAGATGCTTAATCTCATTAAGGGCCTCTTGCTGTATTTTTACAACAAATCGGTTCTCCTTCTCTTCCGCAATTTTATTATTTTCATCCGCCTCTACTGATAGGTCTTTTTCTTCTAGGGCAAATTTACGTTTCGGTATTATTGTCATCTTTTTTCTGCAGGTCCTGTATTTCCTGTTCCATTATATTATAGCCTTTGTATTCACCGACGGTCTTATTATATTCGTCAAAGCTGTGAATGCCACTGGCGATAATGTTTTTTAGTTGTTCTTTGCGCTCTCTAATCCTTTTCAGGATTGTATAGATAGCGGTTGTATCTTCCATTAATGGAAGTATACACTATAAATAAGAAAAAATCAACCCTTTTTAATCAATCCACCCTTTTTGGATTTAATCACACTCTTTAAACCACCAATTTTTCTTCTTCTCTTAAGAAAATCTGATGTTTTAGGGAGAGTTCCTGGTGTTCCAATCAAAGGGAATTTTCCCAATACTTTTGATATTACTGTTTTATTCATTATTTTTTCCTCGTCTTGTGCATTTTCATGCCACCACCCATTGCCTTCACTCTTCCACCTTTGGCTTTCTTTACTGCTCCACCTTTGGCTTTTGAAGCTTTTCCACCTTTCTTATATCCAGTGTTGACCATTGGTTGGCCAGTTGCTCTGGAATGTGCGGCAGCTTGTTGCTGTCCTGCAGGTGTATATGCAAAATGTTTACTTCCTACTTTCGGCATTTTTTTCTCCTTTATTTTAGTTGTTTTCCTTTGTCAACATTGATGCCTTTTTGCTTTTCGTAAGTACGCAATGCACCCATACCCAAAAGAGCCATGACAAGTGGCATTAACGTTCCCATATCCAATTCAGGAAGTGGCATTGTTTCCACCTTAAATGTTGCCAAAAAGAACATTAGAAACTGTTTCAGGACGTATTCCCAAAAAATTGCCAATGCACAGGAGAATCCTATCAAGGGTCTCCAAATTCGTTGAATCATTCCGGATACTCCACCGGCTTTCGACTGTGCGTCTGCCAGGTTGATATCCATCTGCCGTTTCTTCAATTCGGCTTCTATCTTCATTATGGTGTTTCGAGCGTTTAAACGCTCCTCATCACTAGTGTGAATTTCGTCAATCACCTTGGTGACAGCCTTTATAGCTCCACCTCCACCACCGCCAAATAAAGTACCTATTATTCCCATATTATCTCCTCATATCGTTCCATGCGGACATTATGCCACCTCTTGCGGCAACATTCGCATAGCGTGGATTTGTGTATCCTGAACCCCAACTTGTAACCAGTCGTTTCATTGCTTTAGGGTTAAACGCCCCTCCTGGAATTATTTTACTGAACAGCCCCTCCTCTAATGTTTTAGGAGCATCTTGATAGGCAGATTCCATTGATTCCATGAATCCTGATTTTTCCAAGTTCTTAATGGGTGATCCACCTTGAAGAAATTGCAAAAGGGCCAAGTTGCGGTCACGCTGGCTTCCTCTATAATTATAGCCATATCCATAGTCTTCCTGTCCACGTTGAGGTGGTTCTCCTGGTGCCTTTAAAATTCCGGATAATGGATCATCCCAAAGTGTTCCACGGTTAAGATATTTTTCGTATAATTCAGGGTCCGATTCAATTTCACTAAATGTATGTACACCAGTTGGATCGTATCCTACAGCTCCTAATCCTTTTGCTCCTGGATCTGGCTGTGTTGTATTGGCCATTATCCAATCACCAACTGATCCAGCTACTGTATCAGTAGGATTAAAAATATCATCCATTGAACCTTCATAGCCATGTAATTTGGCCAAAGATGCAAAATTAGGATCTTGTTTTAGTCTTTCCTTAATCTGATTGGAATTTAATCCTTGAGTCTTCATTTTACCCAATTCGCTTACAATAGACCCTTTTTGCCTGTTGACTTCAGCTTCAAGACCGGAAACTCCGCCGTAGACTCCTTCATCCTGCATGAACTGAAGATCCGAAAGATCTTCTGACATTCCTGCTGTAAGCTTTCCCCTTGGGTCGTAAGGATTTCCAGTTGTTGGATCCACATAAATAGGATTACCATGAGTATCATATCCTGAAAATTCTGCCAGGCCACCCTTTTCAGCTATGTGTCCAGGCAGTATACCTGACGACATATAATTTTGAAGTTGTTCCTTATTGATATTTCCTGATTTTAGAGCATTTGCTAGAGACTGGGCCTGCTTAACTTTATCCATTTCATTACCCATATTTGTAAGTCCTGCAGCTGTTGCTTCTTCCTGCATTGTTTTAACCGTCTTTCCTGTCTGAGGGCTTACATACGTTTCATCAAAATAATCTGTTTTATCGTCGTCTCCGCCTGGATCGACGTATCCACCTGGCACTACGGGTGATGTTTGAGTTTGAGTTTGAGTTTGAGTTTGAGTTTGAGTTTGAGGTTTAACTCCACCATATCCTATATGAGGTCCAGAGCTTGGTTGACCCGGAGGTCTAGATGGTTTAGATGGTCTAGATGGTTTATTCCAGCTCATTGCGTAATCCCCATCCAAACTCATTATTCCTTTAGGACCGCGATTAGGCTTTCCCTTCATGGAGCCGTGAATATTGGCGTCAACTAGTAAATCTATTTCTGGCTGCGTTACGTACGCAAGTTGTGTTGGTGGCGAGTCAGGTGATGATCTCCATCTTCTGGGAGCTGTTACATTTTTTCCCATTACGTTCTATCTCCTAATTTACTTAAAAAAGACCAAGTAAATTACCAGGGAAAAAAGGTGATCCTTTATTATTATTATCTCTTAAATCTTCGTAGTAGTCTTCAGGATTTAATAGGTACTCCAAGTCCTGTCCTGGATATCCTTGATCCCATCCTTCAGGACTGACATTAAAATCAAAAGGACTTGAATAAAAAGGAATGTGTTCAAATGGTGCTTCCCAAAATGAAGGTTCTTGTGGAAGTGTATCACGGAAATCAAGATATCCTCCTGGTGGCCTTGATATTTCTGTATATCCACCTTCTTGTCCTATTCCACTACGGAAGTCAATATCATCTGTAATATCATCAAAAACCGGGTAGGAACTAGTTGCTCCTCCTTCCTGTGCTATTCCGGAACGAAAATATTCAGGATAGGATCTGACCCTAGTCGCGGAATCGTCAAAAGACGGTCCTCCTAGGTCCCTTCCCGAAAGGTCAACCATTTGAGATGCTATCGCATCTTGTCCTTCAGCTCGACTACGAGGAGATCCTTGTCCTGGATAATAGATTTCTCCTGGATAAAGATTTCCATACACTTCCCGCATCCTTTCATATCCTGGAACGCGATCGCCTGCTACTTTCATTTCGTCACCAACCAATCTCTGCCCTCCAGTATATCTTGAGCCCTCACCTACGCCAGTATATTTACCTGGTGCGTAACCTTCAAATCCCGTTGCCGCAGCAAGTCGATCTGAAGTCTGCTTGTTTCTCCACGCCGTTTCAGCTGTTGCTAAATACTCATCTCTTTTTTCATTATCCGGCGCCATAGCGGCGAGATTTAAGTATTTTTTTTCAAAAGCTCTGTCTTCAGCAGTCATCATGGCTCTTTTATCTCTTTCCCAAGCTTTGGATCCTTCAGCCTTGGTTCCACCAGCTGCAACTGCCCTATCTTTATAGTCGCTGTGCAAACGGTTAGCACGAAAAGCGTCCTTAGCAACATCGCCAACTTTACCAAGTATATCAAAACTTGGAAGTTTCATATGCGCCCACATGGAATGGTCAAATTCTTTTCTTTTTTTATCCAGTTCTTCTTCTTCCGAAGCACCTGTTTGCATTACATATTCTGGAAGACTTGTAATTCCTGGTCCTACAGCATTAAATTTACCAGTTGCCCTATCTATTTCTCTGTCTATATTTGTTGCATATCCTGAACGATCATCATAGCTAGGACCAGGTTTAACCCAATATTTTGAGTCTATACCTCTACGACCTCGACCTCCAGGTATTTCCCAAGGAAACTTATATGTCCCACCTTGTCTAGCTCTACCAGCTTCATAAGTATCTCTAAGTCCTGGATTAATTTCCGAATAGATATCACCTTTAGCATCAGATGTAACCCATGTGTAATTTTTACCTGGTGTTATATCACGTGTCCACGCCATTTTTATTTTCTCCTATTGCTCTATGCGCCCGGTATAAGTATAACTTTTAGAACCACAAGAACAACGATGACAATGATGCCGGCTTTAATCCAGTCTTTCATTCCCCATTCGTTCCACTCCTTCAGGTGACTCCAAACATCTTTCAATAACTTCATATTTACCTCCTAGTGAATTGTTGGTTTTGCAGCATGGTCCATACCATACTGAATCTCGTCGACGACTATAAACGAATCCAGCATAACTGCAAATATTTTCTGTGCCTCTTCAGGCCCAAGTGCGTGTATGTACAGATTCCTTGTAACTGCCATCAGTCCGGCCGCGACCAACAGATCATGACCTGGATTTTTCTTTAATTCCTTCATAACTAGCTGTTCCGCTTTTTGCATTATTTCAGCTATTTTATCTATTTTTTGATTTACCATTTGCTTTTCTAGCCGCAGCTCTCTCCCTCATTCCAGCAATTCGCTCGTTGCTTCGGTTCTTAGCAGCCTCCCTCATTGAAGTACTTCGCTCTTTAGCAGACTCCCTTAATGAAGCCACATCTTCCTTAATCTCAGCTGTAGCATCTTTTTGTCCTTCTTTCATAAGGCCAAAAGATTCTTTTACCATACCTAATTCATTATTACTAGACATTTTTTCTCGTTCCAAGTCAAGCTTTTCTGCATCAACGGCTGTTTCCATAAGCATCTTGGTTTCATCGTGTTGACCTTTCTGCATTAATTCAGCAGCTTTAAGGTCAATTTCTTGTTGTTTTAATTTAACCAATGGATCTTGGTCTTCCATTCCGCTTCTTTGAGTTTCTTCTTGTGCCATTTCCTTAATCAACTGTGCTTCAACAACAGCAATCTGAGCCTCTTTTTGTATACTGAATTGTTGCTGCATTTGCTGTGTTTGTTGAGCCACTTGTTGTTGCATGGCTGGATTCTGTTGTGCCTGTTGTTGCATTTGTTGGATCTGTTGTTGTAATTGTTGTGCCTGTTGTTGCATTTGTTGTTCCACTTGCTCCGCTGCCATGATCGCAATGTGCTGCAATATATGAGCTTCCATCATTGCATAAACCTGTACATTAATTTGAACTGGTCTAGTAAACATGAATTCAGCATGCGCCTCTATATGTGCCTTATGATTTTGTTGTGGAAATGCTTTTGGTTCTGTTCCACGCATTGCCTCTGAATTTTCAGTTGATGGACTTTTTGGTGGTGGATTTCCTGGATCCGGTTTCAATAACGCGTCAATATTATCAACATCCAATGCCTGATATACTCTTCGATATGCCTCACGCAAATTATGTAATGCCGGATTGGCAATTGCCATTTGCAGTTGTTGCTGTGCCAACATAACACGCTGTGACATGGAAAATATATTAGGATTTGAAATCGGTAATATATCCACTCTTTCATCAAAATCACTTTGCTTAATCATTCGATTTCCACCCTTTACCATGTAAGGATATTCCGGTGGCAAGAACATTTGAATACAACGAGAAAGCAATTGAAATTCTAATCGTTGTGCATAATGCAATCTTTTATGAATTGCGCTCATTACTTTTGTTCCTCGTTCAAGTAATGCAAGTGTCGTTCCAACTGGATTCTGTTCATTTCCTTCGCCCATTTTCATGTCCGCGATTGCTGCAAAGGACTTTCCTGCATCAACACAGAACCCCAAAAGGGCAAATAAAGTTTGGGATGGTTCCTTGTAAGGAAGTGGCAACAGTGATTCTTTTATTGAAACTCCTGTTACGTCAACGTCACGAAATTCTCCTGGCTGCAACGGCTCATCATGATCACGTATGCGCATGCCACGTGCCTTAAAACCTGCTGGCAGATTGGCAAGAGTTCCTGCATCAACTAACTGCCGCAAAACACTAGTTGCTGTTCTTGACAATCCACCAAGCATGTGTATTAGACCAAAGCCGTAAAACCCCAGTCCTGGGAGGAACTTGTAGTGTGTAAAATAGTTAGTTCGTCTTTTTAATTGATCAGCTTCTGTCCAGTTTCTTTTTATTCCTAAAATTTTAGTTGAAAACTGGTCAATTGTAATCACGTATGGAAGCTTAACTTCGCTTGGGTCCTCGAACCCTGGAACATCAGCGTCAACATGCATTTCCAAAAGAACATGCTCGTCATCATCTGATGCAAGAGTATCACTTGTTCCCTGGAGCTCATCCACCTTATCAAGAACATCGCCTGTAGTTGAAACGGATCCGGATGTAATTGGAATGTCACGGTAGAATCCGCTAACCTGTTGCTTTCTAAGTTCATTAGAATCAATTTTTGTAACATGTGTAATTCTTATTGCGTCTTCCAGCGATGTCGCCATGTAATTTACAACACAGTCCTCGGAAGAAACGAATTTTGAAACTGGTCGCTGCAATAGCGAATCATAGTAAGTTTTCTTGAATGCCGAACCTGATAAAGGAAGATAAAATAATAGTTGATCCATATCCGGGTCATATTCTTTCATCACTTGTGTAATTTGGTAATTCATGTAATCCTTGACACGCTTTGCCTGTTCTTCCACTTCTGGAGTTATTTCACCAACAACTTCCGTGTTAACGGGTCCTGCAGGTGGTAACAGTTCCTTATATGCCTGTGCCTGGAATTGCGTTACCGATTCTGCGAGCAATGGATGTACTACGCCGGCTGCACCCTCGAAAGGCTGCGTGCGGTCCTCGTACTTGAATCCAAGCATGTCCAATCCCTTGACATACGTTTCCTCCCAATCCTTGCGGGATTGCTTGTCTGATTCATACGCCGCTACCAACTTGTTCGATAAAGTCTGGAGATCGCTGTCCTCTATATAATCGGCGAGGTTAGCCCCAAATGGAATCTGTGATTGGTCTATTGGCGCATTTGGATCTGTATTTATTTCAGCTCCGCCGTCCGGTAAATCTGTAATTTCAACACCTGGTTCAGAATTGGCCATATTTCCAGGAACCTCTATTTCAGCTCCTTTTCCTTCAGCTATGTCCAAACCGTCAGTTAGTGCTTCTATCGCTTTTTCTATCGCACCGGAAGCAGGCATTCTTGATCTAATAGCCATTGTATCCTCTTACCACATTTCGATTTACAATTCCACCTTTTTTATAGACTGGAATAGTTGGATCACCTGGAATTCTCATTCCAGTATTTATGTCGCGCATTTCAATTAATGGGATCTTCTCCCACGTATATCCGTTCCCGTCAACTATTGTTGTATCACTAAATTTAAATCCACTTTTCTTCGCCATTCTTTGCATCGCCTTCACTCCAATTTCATCGTAGAACTTATCCCCGCCTTTGGGAATGTTGCCATGCGCCTTTTTCATCTTTCCAGTTGAAAGGGCGATTCCGTCATATCCTTTGTCATGCGCCATCTTCATTAATCCTTGCATAAATAGCTTCGCGTAATTCTCGGACTTCTTGAACGCAGTATCAGGATAAACCTGCCCCGTCCTTCCAGTCAATCTTGCCTGTTCTTCCACTTTTTTCTGCAATTTCTTCACGTCATCTATTTGTTTCTTTATCGCCTTCTCAATGTTCTTCAATTCAGCTACATTTGCCGCAGATTCACGCTCAACTTTTGGCAATTGCTTGATTGCATCCTTTCTGAGCCTCGTTGACTCCAAAGTTTGCTTTTTTATATCCAATTGCTTGGCGAATTCGCCCATTTCAGCAAGAACATCATGCTTATCGAGCCTTGGAGCGTATTTATAGCCCTTTTGCGCCACTCCTTGGTGCAGATCGGACTGAATTTCCTCCATAAGCAGTATTTTTCGTCCGCTTTCATCAATTCTTTCGCTGAAACGACCCCATCCGAAGGGTGAATTTCCTGTATTTCCCTTGAAAACCTCTCCGCTGAAGTGACCTGACTTGTATGTTCCCTCTTGTGCCCTTATGGCACCCGTCTCGAAATTCTGATAGAATTTAATCTCTCCGTATCCTGATCCTCCGGGTATGAACTGTGCCCCTTCGTGGGCTGGGTTCTTTTTGCTTTTGTAGAAAAATCCCCTTCCCTCGCCCATATCACCTAGGCGATAGAGCATTTTCTTCGTCCAGAAAGGAATTGGCACATCCGCCGTCATTACCTGCCGATCAAAGATGTTCAACGCCTGATAGAGCTGGCTGAACGCCTCCTCTTCCGGAATGTTCCTTGACTTCGCAAGGTTAACCACGTCATCCGGGGAAACCAGGTGTCTCAGCGCGTTCAAATGGTCACGCTTTACAATTTCATTCGTTGAATGGAATATCTTCGGAAAGGCGCTTTCCCACAGTTCCTCGAAATGCTGCCCCTTGTGAAGTTTAAAATTTTGTCCGCCATACTCTGATGACAGTAATGGAGTTATAGCTGCATCCTCACCCACGCCAGTAGTCTTATTGGTTCCGCGCATAATGTTAATGATGCTTTCGCGGATCTTCATTCCTGTCGCATCCTGCGGTGGCTGGTGCAACGCCGTCAGCAGCCTTGGATCATTGGAAAATACATCCAGATTCTCAAGTTGTTGAGAACCACGTCCTTTCTCACGAATTCTTAAAAGCATATTTGTAATGTCATTTGCACCCCGGGACACCGGTTCCGCGATCGCTATGTCCATGTCAATCTTCGGCATCTCCTTGTTGTATGTTTCAATGAGTTCTGTTTTTGATAATTTTCTTTTAGGATCCGCTTTTGCAATATTCGTCAACAACGCCTCAAGGCCGAACTCGTCGAGCTCCGTCGCGGACACTCCAGGCTTGTTCTTGATTGTTCCAAGCCATTGGTTCGCCGGCATTGTAACTTCCGGCATGTCCTCAATCGCGTTAATGGTCGATAGAAACATCGCCGGCTTGTCTTCTACCGCTTGCCCCACTGCAACTTCCGTCGCAGTTGGCGGCTTGATCTTTAATGTTTTCTTAATGTCTCCAAATCGGCCCACGGCACGTGGGACCTTTGATAGTTTTCCAAACAGGCTTGCAAATCCACCAACTTGAAAATGCTGGCGATCAATGCTTTCCTGTGGGTCTAGTAATGGTAATCCGTCTGACATGTTTGCATTTGTATCAGATAAGTCTGAATTAATCAAGCCACCTTCTTTACGGTTTCCTCCTCTCCACTCTTGAAATAATTTAAGCATATTTTCATCTGTTTCTCCGAAGTACACCAAACTATCTTTTTTCGGATCATAGAAAACGCTTTGAAGTCCTTTTGATTTTAAGTCTGCTTTAACCTTATCAATCTGAGAAGTTAACATTTTAATCTTAGCAACATTCTCTGCCGAAGGTTGTTCCGCCATTCCAGGTGGTGGATCCCATTTTCCACCAAGCTTATTGGGATGTTTGATAAAC
>Ga0208299_1001850_pt1 | contig 15104 bp, 15 predicted proteins | sample 15_taG_FD_184089 | JGI IMG/M metagenome (GOLD analysis project Ga0208299, IMG submission 184089) | Marine viral communities from the Subarctic Pacific Ocean - 15_ETSP_OMZ_AT15312 metaG (SPAdes) (version 2) | ecosystem: Environmental > Aquatic > Marine > Oceanic | place: Pacific Ocean | collected...
AATATGATAATATCTCCAACAAGTGGGTTCGATACCCCAATTCTGACATTGTATTTCTGCTTTAACACTAGGTTCTAAGTGACTTAAGTCGTTATCTTCAAAACAATCTTCACATAATCCAGACTTTATAAGATAGTGTTGATTATAAATTAAATCATTTGGGTGCTTAAGTCCTTCTCTCCTTATCTTAGTTCGTATGCCTTTTCTAGCACACTTAATACATTCTTTAAGTCTTTTAATTCGAGTATTAACATTTCTTTTAACCATTTGCATGATTAAATATTTTTAGGGTCTAGTAAATCAGTTAATTTAATGAGGTATATAAGAGAGAGGTCATCATCACCACCTTCTACTCTTTTAACTTTACCTTGTTTACGAAGGTTCTTAACATGTTTTTTGAAGGTTTCTGTGTCGAATACGATGTGGGCGAAGGATTTACCATCTAGTTCTAGGCTATGCCACCAATACTCTGCTTTAGTTTTGGCAATACCAGAAGGTTTACCATTAAATTTTACTTCTACTGCAATGTTACCTGTGTCTTTCCACATACCCATTTCAGTCTTTATTTCAATGGTCTTATCTTGCAATAGTTCTCCTATTGCTTTTTCTCTAATCTCTTGAACCTTAACATCGTGTGTAAAGTTCTTATTGAGTTCGTATTTCTTCTTTTCCAATATAGTGTCTTTCTATTACTTTAAATATAGTATATCACTATCCCCAAGCTATGTCACGGATACTAGTACTTTTAAGTTTACGGTCATTACCAAAGTCCTCTATTTTTCCCCAAAAATCCCAAATCTTTTGGTCTTTCCATCTTAATGCATTATATTTCTTTTTATCTACGTTAATCCTAACATTTCGGACAGATTTATCAGTTGAAGATTTTATCTTCTTTCGATTCTTATATGCTATGAGCCCACCAACTATTGCTGCACCGATAGCTACTCCTGCTCCAATTTGCTTTGCCTTCTTTTGCTTTCCCATCTAGTTGCTCCAAAAAATAATTTCGTTAATATATTGTACTATGTTTTGCGAAGTTTTTCAAACACCTATTAACGCTTGAAGTAAACTCGTATCAAAACGAACACAACGATAAATCCAGCTAAAAATAAGGTAAGTTGTTGTCCAAAATTAAGTTCTATCACTTCTTATACTCCTATACCAATCTGCTGAAGGGTTCTTCCATACTCTTTCTACAGGTTCGCTACAATCTTCACATATTCTTAAATCTATATTACCTGTTTTAGGATTCATTTTATAAAGAAATCTTTTAACATCATCTAAGTTACATTTTAAACACTTATATGAATAGTTTGGCATTAGTTTTTCCGTAAGTTTAGCTTATTGTTTTCTTTCAATCTAGTTGCTACTTGGTCAAGAAAATGTGCCATAGTCATAGATAATGCCATTTGACTGATTATTTCAGTACCATACATATCCATACTTCTCTCTTTACTTTCGGTAGCTATTAAGGTGTTATATTCCAAAAATATTTTCCATATTTTATCTTCTTTATCTATCATTATCCTTCTGCCTCCTGTTTCTTTTCTTCAGTTTTCCATACAGCCTCAGATGATTCTCTCATCGTACTTTTTCCATCAACTACTAATTTACGTTTTGAAAGCAAATCATTAAGTAAAAAGTTTTCTAAACTATATTTTTTTATATTTGATAAATCTTTATCGTTAACTTCTACTAAATAAGTAGTATTAATTCGTATTATTTTTGTTCTCTTTACCATGCCTTTTTATTTTTCATTATAATTTATTTTACTCTCAAAATAAAAATATCCCGCCTTATCTTCAAATGCTGCAGGAATAAACCGAGAATCTCTCTGGATTTCTAAATATTCTTCCATGTTTGTATCTGTTAACCGTGGTATTGCTTTATCCCAACTTGGTTTTATGGTTGATTTAGTATATTTTAATAAACAATTTTTACACCAATGTTTGTTTTCTCCATAAATTGTTTTTAGTTGATACCCCTCAACAACGTTTTGGTTTCTACATTCGTAGTTACTACACATCTTTCTCTGCATCATTATTTTATTCCTTTACTGGATAGTTGTTTGTTTTTCTTTTTAAAATATTCTGGATAACTTAAAATTTCTTCTCTTATATATCCAACTCTCTTTCTGAGATTATTAATCCTATTTATTGGTGATGATTTACTATCATGTACAATTTCACATATACCATCATCAATTAAATCTTCTACACCAAAACAAGGTGGTAAATCTTCAGTTGAGTAAGTATCTATGTCATCTTTTAAATTAGATTCAAGAATATCTAAAATCACTTTATTTTGTTTTTCATTTAAAATATTGAATAAATCTTCTCTCAAATTTTTAATACAATTATCATAAGAGTATATTCCAAACAACCCAGAATGAAAGTTTTGCTTTATCAAATGACACCTTAAGCAACATTCATAATCGTAATAATCTTTTTTAAGTATGAACATTCTATCTCTCCCAACTACGTACTCTTTTACCAAATTTTCCCAGTTATCATAGAGCAAATCTCTTATAGAAATTTTTTCTGTTGTATCTATATAATCAATAATCATTTTTTCTCCTTGTTTATACTTGTGTATATAGATAGATTATATCATCCCATGAATTTTGTCAAATTTACATTGATGGTATATAATGTAATTATGAAAGAAATGGAGAAGAAATGCTTACAAAAGTGTATATAGACGTAGATGAGACATTAATATTTTGGGAAAACCCAAATCTACCATACTATGGAAATTTTAAAATAAATCATAATTTAATTGACGTACTGAAAAAAGGGTTAGACAAAAATCTTTTTAGGGTATGTATTTGGTCATATGGTGGGAAAAAGTATGCAGAAATGATTGCTAAGGCACTTTTCAAAGAATATAAATTACCTTTTTATTCTAAAGCAACTTATTACAAAGTTCCCTATAACTGTGTTGCTGTGGATGATAGAAACCAAAAGGACCGTTATTATCTTGAAAAATTTGCTTTAGTTTTTTCCCCTCCAGAATTTGTCAATTATGTTGAAGGTAAACTTCGAGAACTTGACAAGCTATAGTATAATAAACTATATAACTTATATTATATATAATATATATTATAATATATAATTATTATATAAAGATTATAAATAATTAACTAATAACAAAGAAACCTATATAATTATGACTACTAATAAATTAATTAAAAGATTGATAGATTTAACTAAAGAAGAAAATACCAAAGAAGAAAAGTTTTACAAAGCTGAAATAGATGGTAGTCTTCCATTTGCTGCTCAACAAGAGAAGATTGGGGCTCAACAAGGTAAATTATCAGGTATGCCTTCTGCAACTCCACAAGCACCCGGAGGGTTAGACCAACTTCCATCAGAGCAACGATTATATTTAACTCCAGATGGTAAAATTCCTAACACAGATTCAACACCACAAGATTTAAAATTACATGTCTATCTTGGGCAGAAAAAGGGGCAATATGTTGATAAAAGACTTATTCAAAAGAAACATCCAGCCGTTTATGAACAACATCACGCTAAGACAGATGGTTCAGTTAGATATGGTGGTGTAATTATTGACCCTGACACAGGGAAAGTTCTTATGAGACAACCTAGTAGTGCATCATATGGAAACAGATGGACACTTGCTAAAGGTGGGGCAGATGAAGGAGAAACCCCACAAGAAGCAGCACTTCGTGAAGTTGAGGAAGAAACAGGTATGAAGTGTAAAATTACTAAAGAAATTCCCGGACACTATCAGTCTGGTGGAGATAATCACAAGTTTTTTGTCATGGAAGCTGAAACAACATCAGAAGACTTTGGAGATGAAACCAAGTCAGTTAAATGGATGTCTCCAGACGAAGCATATAAAACTTTAGGTGGTATAGACAATGAGTCTGCCAAAAGAGATAAAGATGCTATTGCAGCAGGAATTCACGAACACAACGAAGAAAAAAAGAATGTTAGTGCTTTTGCTAAAATGATGGAACATTCAAAAACAGCTACGATTAATGAATCTGAAGCATTTGAGTATGCTATGAATGGATTTGTAGAAGATGGAAAATTTCCAGACGACTTCACAACAAATCCTAAGTATTCAAAAGCTTTCGATAATTTAGCTTGGCATGTAAGTCATCCTAATGATTATGATGGTGATTTGAAAACTCTTTCTAGTAAAGCCATGAAAAAATTTGATTTAAAATATGGTTTAACTGATGATACTTATGATATGCTAAGTGATTTACACTCTCAATTTATGGGTGGTTGGGGTGAAAATGCCTTAAAGTATAATAAACAGGCAAATTTAGTAAATCATAGACTAGCAAAGATGTTTAATCTAGGAGACACATGGAAATTTTATTCTCCTGTACCACCATCAGTCGATTCTAGTGGTAAACAATGTTATAGAAGTTATGAAGATAAACAAGCATATATTGATGCTTACGATAATTGGAAGGCTGGAAATCTAGAGTTTACTAACGATGGTAAGAATGTTTATCATGTTAAACTGTCTGATGGAGAATTCGTTAACTTTGATGTGAAAAAAGAATTTTCTGCCCCCTCAAAACTAGGGAAAGATGAAAAAACATATAACTCATGGGATTTTAGATACAAAAGAGATAAAAAAGCTCTACAAATAGAAAAAGAAGAAGGTTGGAACGACACCCTTGCACAAGAAGCTGAAATGAAAGGCAAGATTATTATGAATCAATTGTATGAGGAAATGACTCCACCACAACAAGAGAATTTTCAAAATGAAGATGGTTCTCCAATGTCTCCAATTGATGCTGGTCACAAATTAACTGATACGTATATAGAACATGCTCATTCACTAAATAAACATATTTTAGACAAAGTATATCCAAATACAAGTCATTTTTTTGTTGGTAGAAAAACAAAATCACCTAGAGAAATTGGTGGAGATTTTGGTCCTTCTGGAACAAAAACATCTTCTGCTACGCTAGACCCACTAATAAAAGAAGCCGAGGAAAAAGGCGAAGGATTAAAGGTAAACATACATACTGCAGCATTAGGGGGATTTTCAACTAACCCAAATGTTTGGGATGGTAAATATTCAATTATTAAAAAAGTAAACAAAAGAGATGTGTTTATGATGCCAGCTATATCTACCACAGACCATAATGGTGAATATGAAATGGTTGTTATGAATAACCCTGAATCTGAAGCTCGTGCTATATTCAATGGTGGTAAGGTATGGCAGGGAGAATGGGAATTAGGTGGAGATACTAATGGACTACACCCAGAAAAAATATTTGGAAAAACTCAATCTAAAGGGATTACAAACCCAGACACAGATTATCATGAAACTTTAAAACCTGTTAAACAAAGTGATGAAGTTCCTGCTGGTAAATTAGGAACAAATGCAGGTGGTACGTATTCTGATGAAAGAGGTGGACACTATTACGTTAAGAATGATTACGATGATAAACACGCATCAGAACAACTTGCCAACACTATTTACAAGAAATTAGGTTTTAATGTTCCAGAAACAGAACTTGTTAATTGGAAAGACAAAACTGCTTTAAAATCAAAATGGTTATCAGGTGGTAAATACAATAAAGGTGGCTCAGTACTACAAGACCAATCTGATATAAAGGATGGTTTCTTAGTTGATGCTGTCTTAGCAAACAGAGATGTTATTGGGGCAGGAAGTGAAAAACCTTATGGAAACATATTAGAACACGAAGGTAAATTTTATAGACTTGACCAAGGTGGTGCATTAGAACACACTGGTTTAAGTGGAAAAAAGAATGATTTTCATGATTGGAAAAATGAACATTTATCTGAGTTAGATGGATTTTTAGACAAAGAAATAAACCCTACAACAGCACATGTTTTTGGTGGTGGGGATGGTATGACTAATAAATGGCAAACTGCTACTGATAAATTAATTCAGATGAAGGATTCTGTAATAGAAGATTTAGTTACTGATTCTGCTATTGCCCCCGCTAGTAAATTTAAAATGATGGATACTCTAAAAAGACGAAGAGATAATGCATTAGAATGGGTCTTAGAAACTCAAAAAAAACATGTGACTAAGTATAATAGTTTAGATGAGATTAAAAACTCCACTTCTTTATTGAAATCATCGATTAAAGAAGATGAAGAAGACGAAGGAATTCATCTATATCTAGATGAACCTCAATCAGACAGATATGCATGGACTGAGGAAGAAAAAGCTACTGCCGATTCTCAATGGGAAGAGTTAAGCGATTATTATAAAACTGAATAAATATTCATGGGGGCAAAAACATGAAAATAAAAAAATTACATCTAGGTAAGATTTTTAGGAAATCTTTGGAAATATTTCTTGGCACTTTAACTGGTACTATGGTATTGGTGGGTGGCATGGGGTTATTTCTAGCTTATATCAATCCTATCCCTTGGGTAGCACACTACTTTCCAATCCAATTAAATAATATTTTATGGTCTGGAATTTGGGTGAACATTACAGGAGAACAGGCTTTCCAACAAATTAAAGCTTGGCAAGCAACACCAATTCTCGCTGCTGCAGTTTCAGCAACTGTTATAATCTTAGGATTAATGATTCATGTACAAAATTTTAAAACATGGTGGAAAAATATAAAAGCTACTCCAAGAGCCATCGCAAATGCCCCAATAAATACTTACAGAAAAATTAAAGTATGGAGAGACTGGATACTTGAAAAGGTGACGTATCTAAATGAAGAGTCCACTAAGTGGAGAAGAACCTTCAATGTTATGAAATCTCCTTACTCTTTTCTAAGAATGATGGGCTTTAGTCCACAAATGGCATTAGGTTTAATTGCTGTTGGTGGTACAGCCGGTACTGGTGTAGTAGTAAATGAAACTGTTTTTGCTGAAAGGTCTTTCCAAAATGGAGATGCTGGAATATATGCCGCTCCTCATAATACCCCAGATGAAACTTTGGAGGCTACAATGAGGTGGCGTGAAGAAAACGAAGATGATAATACATTGCGTATTGTTCTAGGTACAACACCTGTTAGAGAAATAAAAATAGAAAACGTATCCGTAGGTACAGTATATAGTAACTCAGCACTACCATCTGGTAAGGCAGAAGTAATGCTTATTGAAGGTACTGATGTATCAGGTGGTACAGATACTAGATTAGAAATTGGTGAACTTATATTTGAAAAGAACCGATGTAAAAAATTAGAGTTTGATGACATAAAAGCACATACAATAAATGTGATTGGGAATGCCAGTGATGGTCAATCTCTTAATACAAGCCCCGGAACAGCTAGAATGAGGGGTATAGGTGGTGGACATCACCAAGCAGAGGCTATGGTAACATCTGGAGGTCTATATGACCGTATCTGGATTGATGCCCCAACAAGTGCTGTAAATGGTAAAATCGGTAAATTACACCTATCTAACATTTATACAAAAGGTGGTAGTTGTATCCTAAGACAAATGGATATCGGAACATTGACTATTCAACTAAATGAAACAGGAGCTGGGGATGGTTTTGCAACTAAAGACTTTGAGATAAAAGCTGGAGTTACAGGAGCTAACTGGAACGTTACTGATAACGTAGAGGTTAGTATTTCAGAACCAACAACATCTACACCATAATCATGGCAAGAAGAACATGGTTACGATGTATGTGTGGAGCTAAAGTTCATAAAAAATCTGATAGAACACAATGTTATCCTTGTGTAATCAGAGCAAGAAAAAATGAACGCAAAGGAGTAAAGGTTAGTAAAAGGTGAAGATATGTACGAATATAAATTTGAATTAGATAGAGTTGTAGATGGGGATACTATAGATGTAGACATTGCATTAGGATTTGATGTAATGTTGAAGAAACAACGAATTAGATTATATGGATTAAATACCCCAGAATCTAGAACTAGAGACTTAGAGGAAAAAAAATATGGACTTGCTGCAAAAGCTAGACTTAAAGAACTTTTGGAGGGGGCTGAAACACTCATCCTTAGAACACAAATCGACAAAAAAGCACGAGGAAAATATGGAAGAATCTTGGGGACTCTTTTTGCTGATGGGGTAGACCTAAACGCCCTACTTGTTTCTGAAGGACATGCTATTCCTTATTATGGGGGAACAAAAAACAAAACTAAGTGGTGGTTAGAAGTTAAAAAAACTGAAGATAATATAAAGAAAGAACCACAAGAAAGAATTTCCACTATAAATTGGGAATGTTAAAGTATAATAATATATAGCATTGATTATTAGTGGAGATTTATGCCAACCGCACAAGACATATATAATACACTTGTTAAAGACCCAGACTTAGAAATAGGGGCTGGGCAAACACGAGAAGAGGCTGCTGGGGCAGAGGCTCAACATAGAGCTAGACAATTCATGAATAATGTTCAAGCCTTATCTTTAGCAACTCAAGACGATGAACCCAAATCTAATTTAAAGGCTCTTGCCAACCACATTAAAAGTATTGGTAAAACAATGGTAGGTGGAACTATTTCTATTGTTCAAGATATTGTAAAAGCCAAATTGTATCAAGTGTTAAATAAGTTTGATGACAACTCTAATTATTTTGACCTCCATCCCTCCTATAAAAATAAAATTGAAAGTTTTGATGATAGTGGTAAAAAACTTTTTAATACCTTACTTAAAAGTAATGTAAACCCTACTGTTGTAGGTGGTTTTGTTAATGCATTACATGACTTACAAACAACTTCCCCTAGTTTTTTTGACGATGAAAATTGGGTACATTCTGTAATAAACAAAATGTTTTCTGATTCAGAGTTTGCACAAACTATGAAATTTACCCCTGACACGATAACTAAGTTACATGAAGAAGCAGAATTTTCTAATGCTTATCCCGGTTCTGTACCAGAGCCTCCACCATATAAAGAAGAATCTGTTCAAGCAGACGCAGATTATGGTAAAAACCCAAAGAAACTATTAGCTACTCCAGCCTCAGTAAAAAAATTAAATGAAGCCTTGCAAAATACATCTTGGGGAAAAGACATGACTGTAGGTATGGGTGGAACAGGAAAATTAAAAATTACATCATCTCACGCTGATGATTTGTTTAATCCATTCCCATCTAAATCTTCAGGAAGAATATACAACTCATATATAAATGGGGAAAATCCTTCAAACGAAGATGACACTATTGATGCAAATGCACTTGGCTCATACTCTGTTGCCGACATGATGAATGCTATTCAGCATTTACAAGCACAACCAACAGAAAAAGACGAACAAGCTGTAGATGCAAAGCAAGCTGAAATAGATAATGATATTGAAGAAGATACATCAGCATTTAAAGAAGCAACTAAAAAACTTAAAACAGTACCTATTACATCAGATAGTATAGGTAAACCTCACGTAGCATTTGGTTCTTGGGGTAGAGAAGGAGCATCAAAATTTGGTGAGAAAAAAATAGCCCAACATGTTGCTCACTCATTAGGCGTAATGCATGGAATAACAAATGAGTTTGGACAGTTTACCCCTATAGGTCAAGCGCTAATAGATGATATGTACGATAAAGGATTATTAACTACAAATGATGTATATAATGCTGAAACCCATGGTGTTATAAGTGGTTCTGGAATGCAGAAGATTATTGACCATCATGGATTAAAGCACCCTACTGTTAACGAAGAAATTGCTAAGAAAATTGCTGGTGATAATTATGGTCAAAATATTGCTGACCAATCTACTTTTGATAAAATAGCTGAGCAACTTACTCAACAAATGCCTGAAGGTGGAGCAGAACCTACATCACAAGATGTAATAGATGACACATCTGAAGCTATTGATGTACCTACACAACCAGACACAGGAAATGCATTAACAGATGCTCTTACAAAATACAATGTTATTATGGGTAGTGGAGATGCTAGTGCGGGGGCAAAAATAGATGCTAGTGACGCTATAGCAGAAGCATATATGGCAGCAAGTGGAATAACAGGAGATAACCCATCTTTTAATAGTGTTGAACAAACATCTAAATATGTAAAAGATTTCCTTGACCCACAACATCATGGACATGCTTTTGAATATATAAATGATTCAGCTCCATCTAGTGCTCAGGGAGTAGATATTATTCCTTCCGATGTAGCACAACAAATAGAAGACAATGTTGAAGTAGTTGATGCTTCATCTATAACAGATACAACTCCAGAGCCTGAGCAAACCCAAACTACTACCCCAACAAAACAACCCAAAACTTCTAGTGATACTAAGAAAGCTAAAGTTATGGAATCTTTGTTTGGTGATGATATTAGTTCTGAAGAGGCACAAATATATTCAGACCACTTAGACGATAATCCAAATGAATTAGATAGTGCATATAAACAACATGTTATTTCAGAGATTGTAAATAAACAAAAACAAAAAGTTAAAGATGCCACTAAAGCTAAATCAGATAAAGAAAAAGCAGCTACTAAAGAAAAGGAAGATAAAATTAAAGCTGAGAACAAATCAAAATTAGAAGAACAAAAAACACAAGCTAAAATTGCTGCCGATGAATTAAAACAAAAGAAAGTGGATGCAAATGTATTACCACATGACATTCCACCAATAAAAACAGATAAAAATGATAACCCTATAAATAAAATAGGAAATGCTGAAGCCACACATAAGGCTTTAGAATTAATAGTTCATAAAAAATTAAATGATGAACACATGAATGCTGCAGCCAAGAAGAAATTAGAAGATAATTTGATGAACGCTAAGGAACATGGGGCAGATTTTGGAAAAATTGCACAAGACTATGATAATTTAGGAGATGATTTTGGGAATCCTGAACATTTGAAACAAACCTTAAATGATATGAAAGATTTACATACAGCACATGCATTACACGATGATATTATTTCTGGTGAAGGTGAACATGCTAAAACATTAGAACATGCATTTAATCAAGGTGCTGCAAACCATTACGCAGATGAAAAAAATGTAAAGAAGAAATACTTTAGTGGTAAAGGTGAGGGGTGGGAGGTAGATTCTAAAGACTATGCCCACAATAACAAAACAGCTGAACATGATGGAGAACCTACACATGATGTTCACCCATTAAAACATCTTGGTCCGCTTGAAAAAGAACAACTTAAAAATTATAAAGCAGCAAAAGTTATAGGTGATAAAAAAGGAATGGATAAAGCTAAGAAAGCTTTAGAAGACTCTGGATTTAATATGAAACACTTAGAGGCACATGAAGATGATACACCTAAGAGTGGTCCACCAGACCCAGAAGTTGCTGCTAAAAAAATGGCAGAAGGATATGTATGGCATGAAGAAACAAGGCATTGGATATTAAAGGATACATTAGATGGTATTCATGGAGGACATGGGGAAGGAAATGCATCCATAGTGAATGGAGCACATACAAACAAAGCTGGAGCTCCTTTTGCACTTGATGAACATGGAAATAATTCTGGAAGTCAATTTGTTCTACATGGAGATAAAAACTTACATGCCATTGGAAATGGGGAAAAACCTAAAGGTGTTGGAGCACATTACTCTAAATTAACAGGGAATGCTTTAAAACAAAATCTAGGGGCTGCCTTAGATAAACATAATGAGAAAGGTGTGGGTGTAACGAAGTTAAAAGGGTTTGACTCTAACTCTGGGAAATTAGCTCCTACATCTCCGGATGGTGGAATTAGTGCGGCTTATCAAGCAGGTAAAGAAAAGGGGGCAGCAACATCAGAAAAAATTACAGGTAAAATTGGAAGTGCATTGAAAAACTTTAAAGCCACCTATGGTAAGGAAGGTAATTATGGTAAAGGATGGAGTCAATCTGATAAAACTGTAAACAAATCCTTAGATTTATTTATTTCAAAAGTTATTAATCCTCATGATGATAGAATGCAAATACGTGAGTTGTTAGAAAGAATCGAAGAGGAAGAAGATACAAAAAAGGTTAAAAAGGGGTATAATAGATAGTGGAGTACATTTATGTCAACTGAATTAAAACAATTATATAAAGCACAAAAGATTAAAAACCCATGGGCAGTTGCTTGGGCATTGATAAGTGGAAGTGGAAAAGGAAAACACTTTGATGCTGTAAGAGAATTGCATATGGATGATATTAAAGAAGCAAAAACTGGTGAAGAAAAACGGGCTTTAGCGGGTAAATTAGTGGCTGGTATGGAAAACAATCCTTATAATAAAAGTATGGATGACCCACAAGACTTTGATGATTTGTTTAAAAGTTATCCTCTTTATGATGGAAAAACAACTGATGATGAAGAAGACGAAGACGAGAAGATTGAAAAAAGAGTTTCACCTGCCGCAGCAGCATTGGCTGGATGGTGGTTAAGCGACAATATTACTCGTGGTTCAGGACAACCTACTCCAGCACAACAAAGAGAATTTGAAAGACAAATTCAACAAGCAATGAGAAAAAAAGGTGGACGAATGAGAAAAGAATCTGCCATAGAAAAAATGAAGACTTTCTTCAAAAATAGTTCTGATAGTTCAGATACTTATGTACGAAAGACTCCTGTCACAAACGCTGTAAAAGCAGACGATATAGACATCCTTAAAGTTCTTAGTATGCCTCCCTTTCAAGGGGCAAGATTTGACCCAACAGCACATAGATGGGTAAAACCAGAAAATGTTGGAGACACTTATAATGCTCGTGGGGGTAAAAAGAGAATTAGGGGTACAGGAACAGGAGCTCATGAACGTTCTGTAAGTGGACATGGAAAAGGAAGAATTAGAGGAGAGGGGGCTGGAAGACACAAATCACAAATAGATTTAGCAACATCAAGAAAGAAGGAGGGAATTACCCATGGCTCAAGCAAAAAAGCAAGCAGCAAAAAAAGAAAAAACCAAAAAGGTTATAAACACGGTAACTAAGAAAGAAACTACAACAAAGGTTGAAGAACCTAAAAAACAAGTTGTTTCTTACCTTGTACCAATATACTTTCAACGAGAACCAATTGAAAAAGATATTCATGTAGCAGATTTATTTTATCATGTTACATCTAATACTTTTGAGTTACATCCACACGCACCTCAACATGAAGCTCATATAGAAATGATTATTGAGGGAGATATAGGAATTGAAGAAAAATCTGGTAGTATTAAAATGATTTCAAAAACCGAAACACCACAAAGTTGGATTTTAGGATTAAGTAAATCAAGAGAATTTTCAGGCAATCCATTTATAGCGAGTGAGACTCAAGAGATTTATGAAACTTAGTGATTTTAACAAAAAACCTAGTAAGCATAATCGAAAACAACCTCAAATTATAGTTGAAAATCTTTCAGCAATAGATGAATATCAACAGCAAATTCAAGGGTTAGAAAATAAAATTATTGTTTATCAAAACATAGAGGTTGAAAAAGATGAGGCACTTAAAAGACAAATTGTCTTAGAAGAAAACCTTACCTTATCTAAGAATGAAATTTCTGCAATTGAAGAAAAATTAAAAGATTCTAAGGCTAAATTAGAATATGCTGATTCTTTAAATGCCAAACTTTTACATTTTGAACAAGACTATAAAGATGCTAATGGTCAATTATCTAATACATCTAATGAACTAGACTTAATGACTAAGAGGGCAGAAAAACAAAGTCTTGAAATTAATCAGTTAAAAAATAATCTTGAAACTCAAGGTTCTACTATGGATATAGCTTTCCAAGAAAGAGATAGGGCTACGATTGGTAAACAAGATATTTTAGCAGAAGTTGAAGAATTGAGAAGTAAGTTTAAAGAAATTGAAAGTTTTACTAACGAAACGAGTAGAATAAATAAAGAGCTAGTAAAAGAAACTAAAGAAATCAAAGATGAATTAGTTTATTGGCAAACTGAATCTAAGGAATTTGGAATTCAATTAGAAGAGGCAAAACTACTCGAAACAAAATTAAGAAAGTGGATAACGGATTTAGAAGTGGAAACTAATCAAAATCAAAATTCTAAAACAACTTTAGGAAAAAAGATTATAAAACAACAATCTGTTATTAGTGATATGACAAAAACATTGGATGATATGGTACAAGAAATGACATATCTAAGAATTATGAATAGTAAGTTTCGTGAAGAACTATCTAAACCAAGCTATGCTTCAATGGGAGCCATTATGCGAGCAGAAGGATTTACTATGCCACAAGGTAAAGATAATATTAGAACCCACAATTTAGGATATGGAAAACCAACCCTATTAAAGTTCAAACCAAAAGAGGAGGTTAGCGATGGCAGATAAAGCTCCATGGCGTTCAGAAATAGAAATATTACAAAATTTTAGTAAACATAAAGCATTTACTTACACTACTTCAAGTGCTTCTGCAGAAGATGCAGTAACACTTGCTGGTAACATGGAAGAGTGTAATAGAGTGTCGTTTATAGTTGAATTAGCTGATGCATATGTAGAGTTTGATGGAACTGCATCAACTTCTACAATGTTAATTCCTCAAGACGAGGGTTATTATGACGAAAAAATTTCTTTTGGAACCAAGATTAGTATTATTAGAGCAGCCGGAACAGATGTTAGGATTCGTGGAATACTTTGGGGGAGATAGAAAATGCCTTTATCCAGTTTAAGAGGAACTTTATATACTAGGGCATCACAATTTGCTGGGGAAACCTCATCCAGCCTTGATATTGATGGTTTAGATGATATTGGGGAGGCTATTGCTGATGCCGATTTATTTATTATTGATAATGGTGGTGGAGGAACAAACTCTAAAACTGCTGTAACTAGAATACCCACATATGTATTTTCAGGGGTTTCTGGGGTTATTACAATAAACTCTTCAGGGGTTGCTGCTTATCCATCAACTATAGAAGCAACTAATTTAACTTTAAGTGGTGACCTTACAGTAAATGGTAGTACAGTAAGCATAAATACTTCTACTGTAACTATTGACGACCCAATGTTTGCCTTGGCAGACAACAACTCAGCAGACACAGTTGATATTGGGTGGTATGGTAAATATGTAGATAGTGGTACAAAATATTCAGGATTAGTTAGGGATGCTTCTGATTCAGATATGTGGAAATTATTTGCCACAACAGGTAATAGTCATGAAGCACCTACAACTACAGTAAATACAACATCTGGATTTACATTAGCCAATTTATCAGTAAATGAATTAACAGGAACTATAGCAACTGCCGCTCAAACAAATATTACTTCTCTTGGA
>Ga0208299_1001853_pt1 | contig 15080 bp, 14 predicted proteins | sample 15_taG_FD_184089 | JGI IMG/M metagenome (GOLD analysis project Ga0208299, IMG submission 184089) | Marine viral communities from the Subarctic Pacific Ocean - 15_ETSP_OMZ_AT15312 metaG (SPAdes) (version 2) | ecosystem: Environmental > Aquatic > Marine > Oceanic | place: Pacific Ocean | collected...
ATGCTCATTTTGCCTGCTTTGGATGAGCTTTTCTTAGCCATTATTTCTCCGTTCTCTTGTAAAAGTGTGAGGCACCTGATTACCCTGTGCCTCCCTGTGGGCAGATGATACGAAAGGGGGGGTGTGCATTTATAGCAATATCATCTGTTTGGTTGAGTTGAGATTCTAAGTTCCCATTAACTCGCTGAAGGCGGCATCTACAGAGGAGGCTGTATCTGTAGTTGTTGCCGCTGTGGTTGTTGACGTAGTTTGAGTTAGCTCTGTAGCTACGGCGTCTGCTGTTTCTCCAAGGAGATAAGCATCTAACAATGCTCCAACTTCCGCTGGCGTCTTACGCTCAAAGATTGCATCAAAGTCTGGAATACTTTCTAGAAGCTCTGTGCATCGTTCGTCTCCGCCAACTGCGTCATCACAGAGAGGAGATGAACGTCGTCGGGGAACCAACTTAGTTTGAGGATATGAAGCACCTGCTGGCTTGCCATAATGTAGTGACAAATCAGTTCCAGTTTCAACATCGGTGATGTCGCCGTACTCAGGGTTGAGGACGAGGTTGAGCAACTGCTCGTATACCGTCTTGCCGTAACCCCATAGACGAACACCTTGATCCTCTTCTCCACGAACGAGAACGGGAGAGAAGAAGCGTTGGCGAGCCATAAGGTTCTTTGCCTGCTTGATACTCTCTTCGGTTCCCTCGTTGAAGAGTTGACGAACGAAATCGTTCAGTGGATCAGCTTCGTTGAAGTTGCGGTAGGGTGAAAGGAATCCTGGGTTGTTTCCTACATTGTAGTGGAACCAGTAGTCCTTGAAGGGATCGCCGTCAGCAGTTGGGACGATGCGAATAGTTTGCTCGCCGTCTTGCGGACGCCAGAATGAGGACTTCTGTCCTCCACGGTTTTCGAGAGCCGACTTGCGGGCTTTCATTTTGTTAATGTCAATAGCCATTTGTTATTTTACCTTTGTTTTGTTTTTGTGGCGGATTTGCCTAGAGTCAAGATGATGAATCTCTCACCTTGCTAATGAATATTATAACACAGGTATGTTATAAAGTCAAAGTCTTTTTTTATTTATTTTCGAGAATCTCGTCGATTTCTGTTTCTTCGTAGTCAAAGAATCCGTGATCCATTGGAATAGTCATTACCCAGCCGCTGCCATACTGACATTGGCATTTAGACAAGCCGTCTATTGCCGTGAACTGGGCACCTGTTACTGAACAGGCTACTTCGCAATGTCCTACTTTTCTTCCTACTTCGACGCCTTGTTTCAATACAAGTATAGTCAAGAATGTACCTACGAGTGAAAGTCCGAAAAGAGTCAATGCTCTCTTTGCTATGCGCTTCCATTTGGTTGGTATCTTCTTAAACAATTTCAATTACCAGTCCTCGCAGTATTGGTGACTATGTAAGCATAGTCCTGTTCATAACTAGTTGAATGTATCCTAAACGACGTTTTTACACTATCTTCTTCCTTAGTATTGTTGTTGATATTGTTGATTATCTTTTTCATCAGAGTTCCATCTGTCTCCAGTGTTTTCTGATTGATAGCATAATAATAACACTTTTCTGAGGTGTTGTCAAGTAAAAAGAATAACTTTTCTTCTCCGCTCTCCGAATCAACAACTCCGAAGGTGCTAACTCGTGTTATTTCGCTTGGTTCGAACGATGTGCTGTGAACTGGGCTCTGATGGTTGTAGAGGTTTACCATGTGGAGCGTTGACGCTATTAAGTCATTTAGTTTGTCGTAGTATCCGAATACTGGGACTTCGCCGATGACTGACTCAACAAGTTTGTTGTCTACCAGATAGAGTCTCGCCAACTTTCCTGAACGGGCATACTCTTGTAGGACATTTCTTACCAGTCGCTCCTGTGCCTTGTTGCTTGCTCCGAGGAACTCAACATCTGGTTTGATGTAGAGGACGTTGATAGTTTTCTTCATTTTTGAGAGTTGTTCTAAAATGCGGAGAGATGTTCCAGAGATTGCTCCTGAACCTGATAGGACAAATAGAACATCGTCGGTTGATGGCTTGAGGAATGTCCGCATTGACGGGACACTTGTCTCGTATTGTTCTGGAGATGCCTTTTTCTTCAGAAGCTTTTCATTCTTCTTGTTCTCGGCAATATTCTCGATGTCTATCTTGAATATTTTGTATTGTGGATATTGGGAGAACTTATCTGCTATGGCGCATCCTGCTTTCCCCAGTCCTATCACTGTGTCCATTTATCTTCCGTGTCTATAAGAGACTTTTCCATTTCAGGATTTGAGATGTCTTCCATCCCTTCTGGACATAATGACTCGTGTCCATCTCTTCCAACTCTCTTATCTTGTCCTCAATAAAGACGCCCTTGGTTCCTGCTATCTTTGTCCAATATTGATCGCTCTCAATTGCTTGGCGAATAGTATGCCAAGGACCAGCCCATTCGTCTTTGATGCGATATTGCATTCCGTAAGCGGGAGCGTCGGCGTTGTAGGCAGCAATAGCCATTACAGTGTTGCCGAACTTATCTTCAATTGGATATCCAAAGATGAAGGCGAACTGATTGTATTTGTCGGATAGACTTTTACCCAACTCAAATAGGGCGGCTGCTTCGTCTTCCACCTCTTCACGAGGAACATCTCCTCGCTGATGGGTTGTAACTATCTGTGTTACTTCAAGAACTCGCTTAATGCTCTTCTCGTTTGTATCTGGATCTTCAACTGGTTCTTCTTGCCCTGCGCCAAGAACTTGAGTGAACGGGTATCCCGCTGCCTTCAAGTCGCTCTTTAGCATCTTGCCTCGCTTCTGGTTACCTGCTTCGTCTTTACCCAAGTCGTCTCGTGCTGCGGAGATGACGACGAAAGGTTGTTTCCCTTCATCTACCATTCTCTTTATGCGAGAGAAGGAAGATTCGTTTAGAACTTCGTTTGTGTATTTATTCCAGTTGTCTATAATGCTTTTCATAATTTGCCTCGCTTATAAATAGTTCGCTGAACCATCTACTGCCTTATCCTTTTCATTTCTCCGAATGATTTCCCACCACTTAGATTTACTTGGAATGTTCCGAACTTTGTTTCAGAGAATATTGAGATGAGTTCTCCTATGAGTTCTCTGTCCTCGTCGGCAAAGTCAATAACTATACTATCATGAAGTGTGAAAGAAATAAAGGACTTTCTGTTTTTTAGAGTCTCGGCGATATTCATTGCCTTGGTGAGAACCAAGTCGCTTGTCGTGCTTTGTATTAGATAGTTGAGAGCGTGGTGTCTGTCTGCTGGGATGAGTCTCTTGTATGGTGTCGCGACATGTTGTCCGTTCCAATACCTTTTCAGGACGGATTCTCTATCATACATTCTCTCCGCCAAGAGATCTTTCGCTCTGGGGTTGTATAACCAAGAGAAGATGCCCTTCTTTGCTTGTTCTCTCGTCACTAGTCCTCCATAAACAACATCAACATTCCACTGGTGAATGTCGTCACTTGGTTGCTCTTTTCCTGCGAGTGCGAGGAGAACACGGAGTTCTGCTGCGTTGTAGTCAAGTTCCACGAAATAGTCGTTGTTTGGTTTGACTATCTTTCGGTAGTCGGAGTCAAGCGTCATAATGGGGAAGAACCCCTTGTTCGTTGTTAGTCGTCCTGTCTTGGTGCCGAAGATGTTGTAGGATACATACGGACTTGTCGTCTTGTTCTTGCTGATGAAGTTCTTCACTTTGAGTTTGTGACTGTCTCTCGCTATTCTTCGGTAGTCTATGTTGAGTTTGTTCTGCTTGATGTCGTGTGCGAAGGCGGAGAGTTCTCGTAGGAAGTCGTAGTTGGATGGGGTGGCGTTGTTCTCAATAACATGCTTGGTTATCTGGTTCTTTATCTCGCAATATTCCAAGAGGAAGCGTTCAGGGACGATATCGTAGAAGCAGTTGGTGCGGAGAGATACTTTTGCGGTGGTAAATGACTTATGGAATGCCCGTAGGCGGGCGGAGATAGTCTCCCAGCGGGTTTTGAGATATTCAGGGCATACTTCCGTTAGTGATTTATTTTGGACGAGCAGAGAGGCGATGGTGGCAGGTTTTTGCTGAAATACTGGATTATAGTTCCAAGTCGCAGTTATGGCGTTGAAATCAAACTCGTCGCACTCATAAATGAGTTTGCCGTCGTGATATACGCCTAAGCAGTGCCGTTTGTCGTCTAATGTTTGAACTATCAACTAAGTTCCGTTGTTTTTACTTTTTGAACTGATATTTTCTCATCGTATCTCCAATATAACGTATTGCTTCAGAGATGTCAAGGTTTTTTCTCAAATCTTTTGCATTTTTTATGACTTTTTTGAGTTTATGCTCGTCAAGTGGTTGAGATAGTTCAAAGTTTCTCGTATTGACGTAGATTGAGAGCCAATAGTCGTCAGAATAGTCGTCTGCGGAGATTTGCTCTCGCACTATTACTCTTTTTGTTGGTTTTCCGCACTTTGTTGGGGTTGTAATGGTTTTTGACGGATATTGGGCGGCGTAGGTGTTGTAAAATTGGGAGATGTAGACTTTTAGAAGGTAATAGTCGAAATCACTTGCTTTATAATACACTGTTTCGAACAGATTGTCAACTGTTATTCCATTTAGTGACATATAGTATTGCATTTCGGGTGAACCGATGTCTGCAATGATGCGCCCTGGGTAGTCAACGTCTACCATGAACCCGAACTTCTTGAGAGCGTTCATGTAAAACCTGAAGTTGGGGTTACCGAAGAACTTCTTGGTTGATTCGGTGCCTAAGTTTGGCGTGATCTCAATAGCGAGTCCAGTTGAGGCAATGGGATTGCGTCTGGACAGAACGAATGAGGAGCGAGTCAGTCTTATCTCGTTTCCCTTCGTGTATAGTAAGTCGTTTAATAATCCTGCGAACTGTTCAAAGTCTTCTGGACGCCTGTCTGACTGTTCTCCGCTCGCTCCTGTTTTCTCGAAGTATAGACTGACGAGGCTAGAATAGATGCCATCTATGTTATTTCCGTAAAGTGTATGCATACTTTCCCAACCTCGGATTGGCTTTACGATAGAGAGAGCGCCCTGTCCTTGTCTTATTCCTCCTGCTGTAACCATTTTGAGATAGTATTCTCGGAAGTCCCTGAAAGCATCGGCAACAAAGTTGAGGGCGTAGAGTGATCCCTCTGATGGGATTGAGGCAAGGAACTTCTCCGATGGATAGACTGCGTTGCCTAATAAGTCAACCCTGCCGTAGTTTGAACGTAGGGATGAGTCGTGGAAGTTGACGTGCTTGGACAGGCGGACTACCTCCTCAAGGTATTGCTTGCGGAGGGCGAAGATGTTCTTTTGCGTTGGTGTGGTTATGGGCATTGTTATTCGCTCACAGTCCCTGCTGCTGTGGACTGGGTTCTATGTTGCGAACTGCCCGCGACATCAGTTCGAACTCCTGCTTGCGAAATTTCTTGGTTTCGTCGGTTTTCAGCAACGGCGGCTGATAATGCTGCTGACGCTGTTGCCGCTGCTTCCTCTTCTTCGGCGCACATGCCAAGCGACTCGGAACTTGGAGTTGTAGCTGCCGACACTCCGTCAGATGCGTCTCCAAATGATACCCATTTAGTTCTCACTTTTGTATTCCACGTATTTCCAGAGGAATCAAATGATAGGGTGCTTGTTAAATCACTTACACTATACATCCCTCCAAGTCCCAGTGAGCGTGCCAAAGAATTCCTTTCGGTACTGCTGAATCCCAAGTCAAGAGGGAGTGGATCTATATACAGCACTGAACCTGGAAGGAAGGCGGTAGTTCCTAACAACTCTAATGAAGTATTGTATTTTTCTCGCAAGGCTATGTTTCCAGCGACAGAGGTTCTGTCCGAGAACAATCTTGCCTCTGCGTGTCCTGGTATGTCCTCCCTTTCAAAATCTATTTTCTTCAAAATCCCCTTGGAGGTTTCTCCGAAAACTAACGTAGGGTGGACTGACGGATTATAACGAATCCCAGAATTCACCTGCTCTATGACTGATAAATATTCTTGAGTGTCTCCTCGTTTTTCACCTTCGTCTACCGATGCTTGTAAAACATCTTCGCCGACATTGTTAAATTTCGTAGCCCACCCTGACGAGGCAGAGGAGTAAATATTGGCATATATGTCAGTAAGAGAATCAACAGCTATTGTATTTACAATAAATCTCGGAGTTTCTATTTTGTCTTCATTTGTCCCATGTTCCAAAGGGATTTCACTAAAGACATCTTTTTCAACAAACCTCAATAATTCAACTATAAAGTCTTTAAATACAAGTGATTTTCTTTGTGTTTTCACAAATTTTCTTATCCACCAAGCCCTAAATATATCCAAAGCTATTGGTATATCTCTTATCGGAATCTGTATGTCTTGCTCTACATTGTTTGGGTTCGTATACTTTACCTTTCCTAATAGAAAGCCACCTAGTTGGCTAAGGGCAGCTTTAACCCTGTATGCTGCTGCGTCGGCGGCTGCGGCTTGCCCTTGGTATACCAAGGGAACGACATATGTTGCGTGGTAAAAGTGTCTTTGCATCTTATGCGTTCCGATATACCCATGACGACTACTACGCATCGTCGAGAATTCGCGTGTTTGGTTAATTCGGTCAGCTGGAAAAAGAATTTCTGCCGCAGCATCAATGATATCTCCTAAAAAAATAAACTTATCTCCAAGCCGTCCGCCTTCAACAAAGGTTCTAGTGACAGATTCGTCGTTCCTTGCCTCTGATGTGTTTGTGGATGCCAAGAAGTCAATACTGCTTAAATGAGCATCACCTGTTCTGAGAGTCAGGCCATGAGTCTGTCCTTCAGCAGATATCGCACGAGCGTAAGTTATATCAGTTTGGACGTCATTATCGCCAACAGGGATGTATTGGCGGATATATAGTCTAGAAAAATGCATGACGGCAGTGGAGTTGTTTGATGGCTCTAAATAAATCTGATTTAATAGTTGTAAACTAATCTGAGCACTTTTCGCCTTTATTTCGTTGTCAAAATCTTCAATTGCTGTTTCAAGGTTACTTACGCAATCGGTTGTAATGGTTGTGATGTCCTCATCAGATTGTTGGTGGGCTAATTTAACTTGTTTTTTCTTTTCTCTTCTTTCTTTTTGGAGTCGCCTTAAGTTATTTCTCAACTCAATATTGTTAAACATATCCGCAGCAGGTGATAATTGTTTAGCCTCCCCTGATGCCACAAAGTCAATAGACAGTTCAACGCCGTCATATCCATTAAACTCGAACTGATGCTTAAGTAGACTTAAATAAAACACTTCTTCTTGTTTCCCAATTGCTTCTGTCCATTCTCTCCAATCGTCTTTGCTGTAGTTTATCGGCTTATTGTTGACCTCTGCATATCCTATTTCAACTCTTATCCTTACCTGTTCTTCCGAAGTCACAAGTTCGTTGGAAACGTTTTCTTCCAGCGGCTGACCAGGATTTATCTTTATCAAATCTATCCATGAAGTCCTGCGTGTTCCATCTTCGGCGACATCTTCCACAGCTTGCGCCAAGGCGCTTAATCTATCATTTATTCGCTCCAGTATAATCGTTTTGTCGTCTATACGTTGTTGAATGCCTGCCTGATTTTCGGCGGTGGCTTGGCTCAATTGGGTTTCTAAACTAGAGATTGTATCGCTTATAGCGTCAGCGCGTGCCGCGTTGTAGGCATAGTTTGGGGGAGTCGTCCATACAAAGTTCTCAATCGGTTTTGATTCATTCTTTATAAAAAATGTATTAATGTCTTTTGCAAACAGTTTCAAGTTGAACTTTATGTTTGTATCTATTTCCGCTGGGTTTCCACCAAGCCTTGTGAACTCTGCACTCTTTACGACAACGCCTTGCACATTATCGACAGCATCTCCTCTTCTTCCCAAATAACTTCCCATAGGAAGGAGGTAGTTATATTCCTTTCCATCTGAGCTTATATATGTTTTATAAACTCTTATTTCTGGCGTTAAGCTATTTGTAAACTCATCTGGCAAGTCAATAAAATCATATCTTTTCTGTACCTTCTGAACAGAAGTAAGAATTTGATAATCAGTATCGACTGACGTAGGAATGATTGGCGGCATAGACTTCTTTAGCAGCCTGTCTTGACCAGCTTGGGTGCGGTAGCTATCCACAATGGTGGGAGCTTCTTCGAGAAGATTCGCCTGAAGTTGTTTTATTTCCTCCAATGACACGGGCGTTGAACGAGATGATGCCATTATAGATATCTCAAGTATTTTTCAAGAGGGAGTGGAACTCTTATCATATCTCCGAGCTTTACATGCCCCTCGGTTGGCTTATTGTTGTAGAGCGCTATCGCCCACCAATATTGAGGGCGTCCATAATACCTCTCTGCTAGTTTATAATACCTATCCCCTGTCTTCCAAATATGGTTGACTTCAGTTAGTGTGCGTTTTTGAGCGGCAGATAATCTAATATTTGTAGGGGTTGAATACTGCTTGACGAGTTTCGGAGTCTCTCCACTATTGTTCACGCCTACAAACTTAAACCTTCTTGACATTCTTTTTGAGTTACTCGCCAATGTATTTTCCTCCGTGATATAAATAGTTGTTGTTTGTTTTTATCATTATTCTGGATTCTCCTGAACCCATTCAACGTCCCTCATCAACTGTTTCGCTTCTTCAGAGGCATTGTCGGCTGTACCCTCTATGATTACATGGAGTCTCCATGACGCATCGTTTCTGAGGGCGCTTTGTTGTCTCGCAGTTCGCACTCTACCGCGAGTTGCTGCGTCCGAAATCGCACCCTCGGCTAAGTTGCGGATGGCTTCTGCCGTATTCATCTGATCGCTGTCGAAGTCAGCACCGTCGTTTGGATGGATGACTCTCGGGAGTTTCGCGAGGGCTTGTTTGGCAGTGGGGAGCATATATTCTTGAACACCTATCCCTGTTCCATGTGGCCAATCTCTGCTGATGCCAACTGGGTTATGTGCCCAGCGCAATGGCTCGCCTGGCCTATTTTCTCCTCCGAAGCCTAAAGGTGTATCGTGAACAACAGTGAAGCCAATCTCAATCTTTACTGCTCTCGGCAATATGACGCCTTTGGTGCTGTGAGTTACGTCAGTGTCGTCGCCTACAGAATAGTCAAACACTCCTGCATCCATATCTGCTGTGAAGTTGAACTTGTTGATGAATACTCTTTCGTATTGCAATAAGTTGCCGAAGCTGGCTCTGAATTCCTTATGTCCTCCGAATACAGTATTGTTTCTCGTTGAAGTGACGGTTCCCGTAGAGTCTAAAACATTTTGTGACATTCTTTTATATCTTCCATATACTGTTCTCGCAAGCTTTTGACAATGACGGAGGTTGCTTCTTGACTCTGCGACTGTAAATGCGGCGAGAGTGAACGAGAGGGATATTTCTCTCGTCGTTCCGCCATAGTTATGTATTGGGTTTATGCGTCCGTGTGATAAATCTTCTGCGCTCCATCGTGATTTGAATGTCTCGTTGAATGCGTCTGGAATCATAAAGAAGTCTAGATTTATTGGCTGACTGTCATGTTCAACTCCAGCACCTTCAGACAGTATTTCGGCTAGTTGAAGAGGGGGATAGAGCGCCTCGCCTATTATTCCTAGAGTTGCGTTTATGACTGGTGGACTTTCAGCGACGGGCGTGTCCTCTACTTCTTCCCGTGGGGCTTGTTCAGGTGGAGAAGATCCTCCTTCTGGCACTATTTGGTCTGGGCGGCGCATAACTCACTATCCTCCGTATGACGGGTAGTTTTCATGGAGCGGGCTGACTTGGTTCGGATTGTCGATGCTACCGATAATCGCCTTGGCGCTGATGCTTATTTCTAAACTCTGTGGGTATATCTCTTTTTCAGGATGGTTTTCTCCTGTGGAGGCTTCGACATTGTTTATGATTCCGTCATCAAACTTGATTCCATAGTCAAGTCCATCGATGACGCAAGTAACTCCGTTTACTGCAATTTGCTCGCCAATCATAGCTGGCATTCCTTCCAACAAGTTCATCATATGAATGTTTATAAATGGTTTACCTACAAAGCTTCCGCCCTCGGATACAGTTGGATATAGCATTTGTATTAAAAGGTTCACGCACTGCCTATTGTGTCTTGCTTCCTCTAACGAGGCGTTTGTCACTGTTAGGGTGAATGATATCTTCCTATCTGTTTTTGTTAGAGTCACGATGGGATCGTGCATGTTTGCACCGTGAGTCTGTCCGAAAGTTGGAGAGTGCGTGTCTGCAAAATCTGATATTAGGGCTGGGAACTCTACTGCGTGTCCAGTTGGTTCGTGAACAAACCTTACGACATAGCCTTGATTGTCTGCCCAGCCTGCGACGGATACTGCTTTATGTCGTCCGCTGTAGACTCTCATGTTTGCTGGCGCTGTCATGTCGTTCTAAGCCTTATTGGTCTTGTACCTGGTTCTCCAAAGTGATCATTCACTCCTCCTCCGAGAGTATCCTTGAGCATAACTGGGTTTGTCGTCACTTCTATTGGGCGATTGCTCATTTCTTTCATAGCTCCCTTGAGCGAGGCAATAGATGCAGCCATTGCTGCGTTTGAGCTTTGCCCAGCAACTTGTCCAGCAACACTTCTACTGGTTGCTTGGGAGGCGAGAGATGTCATTGTAGTATTGTTAATAACCGCAGAACCTTTTGGCGGATGGATGAATTCAGGACCATTTGCGCCGACTATGCCTCCCTTTCTTCCGTCTGGCGAAACAAGTCCCTCTGGACCTTCCTCACCTACGAGAGCCATTCGTCCCGATGTGCTATCGGTTCCTGCGGCGTGAGAGTCAAAACCGCCTAAAGCTGCGTATACCGCTGTACTTGCCGCTATTCCGCCAGCTACGGCGAGAGCGCCCATGATTGGATTTCTTATAACCCACGATGCGGCGAGAACGGCGGCGTTGGCTTTATCCACTGCTAACTTCTTTATGTTCGCCAAAGTTAACAACTTTGTAAGCGATATCGTTGTCTTTATCCCTTTTATTATTTTGGCAGAGAATATCCCAGCCATAATCGCAGCGACGGCTCTACCAATAGTCGCGAGCCATCCCATTTCCTCTCTCATGAATGTAAAGAGTTTATTGACTTTATTGATTGCGGCTCCTAAGAAGTTCATAAGTGGCGTTATTGTGACGGCGAAGTTTTGAGCGAATATTGTCAACTCTTGCCACAAGTCTCGTCCTGCTGCCATTGATTCTTCTAATGTCGCTGCTCTGTCTATTTCTTGCTGTGTCTGTGCTTCCGCATTCATAAGGTTGCTCATAGTAGCGACGTCCATATCCGCTGCGTTTGCAATAGCCTTTCTCTGATAATAATCCATCGATTCCCAAGCCATCCCAGAGGCTTGCAGAGTATCTGTAAGATAATTTGTCAACGAATCACCGCCTTCTCGAACCGCATCAAGGAACCCCATTGCGCCGAATGATTGAGTGCCAAGAACGGCGTTCAAGTTTCCTGCTGCTGATGCTGCCGAATCGAACGTGTCGTATCTTGACGTCATATCCATGAGTTCGCCGATTTCCAATCCTGTTCTTTGAGCCGCTTTTTGCAATTCTCCAAACATTTTCGTTGCATCGTCGCCGTATGCCGCCAGTTGGGGCAATGCTTGATTCAATTCTGACATAACTTGTCCGACATCTTTTCCAAGAGTCTGCGCCAACTCCATTGTCTCTTCTTGCATTCCTGTCGCAGCTTGAGTTGACATACCCAATGTTCTCGTCATTGTTTGAAGAGTCCCAGCGGAGTCTGTGACTGAGACGCCTACTTTAGCGTATTGTGCTCCAAGTTCTCCGAGTCTCATTCTTTCAGATTCTGCCATGACACCAAAGCCCGAGAGGTTTGCTTGCAAGGCTCCGTATGATTCTCCCATTTCTGCCGTGGAGATGCCGTGTTGCCTGTTGGACATCTGGAGAGAAACTAGCTCATCGTCGTATGCCCCTGCTGCGCCTGTTGAGGCGTTGAATGCGGCGGTAGCCTTATCGTTCGCCATTGCCATCTGAACCGTTAGAAGTTGTACCGTGCTAATGGCGGAGGATATGGAGTTAACTTTCTCCATGTACCTCGAAACCTTTTGGGTAATGGTTTCTGTTGCTTTGCTGTGCTGCTCCTTTTTATTGGCTAAATCTTCTTCTGCTTGCGCCGCTTCCTCTTGAGTGAGTTCGCCATTGAGGATCTTCTCTTCGAGTTCTTCTATTTCCTTTGCTAACCTTTTAGCCTCGGTGCGAGAATTCATCCACGATCCAACAAGAGTCTCATTTCCAGATGTCAATCCAGTAAATGTTCGTATCGTCCCTTCGAGAGCAGTATCGAAAGAGTCTGTCGCTGTAGTTAAGGACTCAAGGGATTTCTTGTTGGCTTTCTCAGAATCATCGAGTTTTTTTAATGCTGCTTCTTTCTTAAGTATATCCTCTGTGCTTGCTTTTCCTACCTTTAACTGTTCTATCTCCGCCTGGATGAGTGCCCTTCGAGATGCGATATGTTCTTCTATAGATGCTTTTTCAGCGGCGTAAGCGGCTATGGTTTCTTTATGTCGCAACTTGGCGAGTTCCACCTGCTTGGCGGCTGCATCTTCTACCTTTTTCTTCTCTTCTGCGGCAGCGGCGGCTTTTTCAGCAGCTTTGGTTGCTTCTTCTTGAGCTTTGGTTGCTTCTTCTTGAGCTTTGGTATGTTCTTTCAGTTGATCATTGAGGATTTTCAATGAGGCGGTATAATCCTTTACCTCTTTAGTATCGAATGTAGAGCCCGAAGCGAGTTCCTCTTTTCGAAGTTCTCTTAGTGCCTCTATCTCTGCTTGTAGTTGATCAATCTTTTCATTATCAGCCACTCTTAGTTACCCCCTATTTGAATGGCCAAACGATGCCAGTGTCTTTCTCGAAGTTCTTGATTGCTCTGTCGAGTTGGGCTTTTGACTTGTTTACACCTGGCTTATCAAGTCCGTATTTCTTCATTGCTTTGAGGTATTTTGCCTCGTGTCCAAGCGCTTTCTGGAAAGATGCAATTTGCTTCTTGGTGCCTGTGACATTCAGAGGCATTATCTTTCCTCCAAACATGCCTCTCATCAGCATTTCTATGGCTCCGCCGAACATTGCGAGGATACCTTCATCTAGAGTTCCTTCTGCTTTGGCGTTTAAGTTGATTTCGAGTGGAACCAAATCGTTATCTTTATTCATTTTATGTCCTCCGCATAAAGTCGTTGCTTTATAAATAGTCTCTTACAAAAAGAAAACGGGCAATAATGCCCGCTCTCTGTTATCATTTTTTCTTCTGTGCCTTCTTTACCGCTTCGTTCTCGTCTTCGAACTGCTTTGATAGGCGTCGGACGAACCAGTTCCTTAGTTGGACTGGGAGATTGTATGCTTCGATGAAGCTCCAGCCTCCGTGATGTTTAAGATAGAAGAACTGTTCGTAAACACTCTCCATATAATCATTGTTTAGGCCAAAAAAACTCCGCAGTAAACGGCACCTCCACGTCGGCAACTACACCGCAGGATAAACATTCGCAGGGTTGATTCATATTGACGTTTGGTGTAACTACCTGAACACATGCTCTGATGTGTCGTGCGTCTTGTGCTGGCATATTATCAACGAAGTTACTGACTTCTCCTCTGTCTGTCACGCCATTGACTGATACTAACAGGACTTTTAGCAAGTCTGTTGACGCCGAGTCTGCAAGCTTATGCTTCGCTTTCTTAGCGGAGGTTTGCATAGCATCTTTCTCATCTTGAGAAGTGAAGAGTCGGAACTCAGCGGTGTATCCTGTTTTTGGAAGAACTGCTGTAAAAGTTCCATTGTCAGTTGCCGCTACGCCGCTTGTGTTATTTTCGTCGGGCTGAATGCCTTCTTTATTTTCGAACGCAGTCAAATCGAAAGTGTGCTGCTGTGAGACGCCACAAGATGGACAGGACACTTGTACTTTGTAGTCTGCGCCGTAGCCTGAAACTCTTGCTGCCATTAGGAGGGCGTTTTTATCTCCGATGAGCAATTCGTCTGGATTGATGTCTTTATCGACGATAAGGTTAGATACAAGCCTTTCTATTGCGAGTCCGTTCTTGAGTAGCGCTTGAGAGGTTAGGATGTCCTCGTCTTTCGCTGTCATAAATCGGAGTTCGATAGTCTCTTGGTTGTGGAGCGGGTGATCCGCTGAATAGAACTGTCCTCGGGAAGGAAGCTCTACGAACTCTGTGGGCGTCACGTAGGACAACCCTGTGGTTTGAGTTGGAGCAGCTTTGACTGCTTGTGCTGGCGCAGGGGAAGTTGCCTTCGTGCGTCCTTTATTTCTCGACATTTACACCTCTAATGTATTTGTTTGTATTATGTCTTTATAGTATAACACGCTTGAATGGATGTTTCAAGCGTTATTTGTTATTTGTCTATTTTATCTGTCTTGGAGGATGTTGTATTTTGCCCAATCATATTGGATAGTCAACTGAATGTCTATCATTTCCTCGGAATCATACGCATGAGAGCCAAAGTTTACTTCAGTAATGAAAGCGTTCTTGAGAACCCACTCTGCTTTTACCTCTGCTAATGAATCTCCGCCAGCAGGATTTTGGCTTGTGCCTATTTCCATTATTTTTACTATCCCTAACTGACTTGTGGCAGTATTCTTAGTAATCGCGTGATTAATAATATTATGATGGGAAAGGGTTTGTCCTGCATTGCCTTCGGGGTCTGCATATCCTATGTTGTGAAGATAGTCCATGAATATTTTTGATGCATTTGGACTCATAGCGTCCACTAATGTCAATGAGACAGTGTTCCACTCGACACGACCTGGATAATGGAAAGTGTGGTTAAAGAACTTGTGAGGGTTTGAACTCACAGTATATGACGGGCGATCCACAGACTTAGCAAGAAACTGAAGGCTTTCGCTTTCGCCTGGTGTAAACTCAACGAGGAACCTAAAGGCTCTTTTTGGTTCGAATGTGGGTGAAGTCCAGAAATCTGACATTATTTGTTTCTCCTATTGATATAAATAGTCATTAGTTTAGTTTAGTCCTCGAATCCTGCGCCTGAGTTTGTAATAACAAAGTCGAGGGCGATGAACTCGATTGAGCGTGCTGGCTTGAGGAATATCTTGGCATACATGACATTTCTATCAACCAAGTCTGCGGTTGTCGTGCTTTCGTCAAGAACAATCTTGA
>Ga0208299_1001854_pt1 | contig 15075 bp, 16 predicted proteins | sample 15_taG_FD_184089 | JGI IMG/M metagenome (GOLD analysis project Ga0208299, IMG submission 184089) | Marine viral communities from the Subarctic Pacific Ocean - 15_ETSP_OMZ_AT15312 metaG (SPAdes) (version 2) | ecosystem: Environmental > Aquatic > Marine > Oceanic | place: Pacific Ocean | collected...
CAGTCCCAGAGCTGTCCACTCCTGCCTCTTTAGGTGCATCAAACTTCTTGGCATCCTTATCGTCTGTTTCTGGTACAACATTTTGAACGCCATCTCTACTTCCTGTTGCGTCAGCTCCTCCAATATCTGCATCTTGATCTCCGTATAATATTTCTCCTAAATCTCTATCTGTTTTTATTACTTTATCGCCAATACTTCTTTGGTCTTCTATACTTAACGGTTGTGGTGTTGTTTCTAGTCTTAGTGGTTGCGGTGTTGTATCAGGATCTGTTTTTTCTGGTTTAGCGGCTCGTATATTACCCACACCACCTACAGTGCTACCGATCATACCTGCTGCTACACCTGCATCTATATACTCACTAATAGCCTCATCGCTATCTAGGGACAGCCCTGCTTGAGCGCGTTCAAGGACTTGTTGTCCTATCTCAGTAGGTATTTCAGCCGCTGCACCTCTTACTGACCCTTTACCTATCCTTGTAAATATACCGCCTTGTTTCATAAAAGGTTTTGGAAAGAACCCTCCAACTAATAAACGGTCAGCAATACCTTCTGCCGCTGCTTGTGGTATTGCAGATAAAAATGCTGCGCCTTCGCTTACTTCTGGTATGATTCCTTGCTCTACAGCTTCTTTTTGTCGTTGACGGTTCCAACCGTAGAATAAAGGTAGTTGTGATAGTGCTGCTGCACCTGCACCAATAAGAGCCCCAGGGAGAGAAAAAACACCTCCCCCAACAAGTGCCCCTGCAAGCGCACCTGTGCCAATACCAATACCCATAGGGACTGAAGATTCACCTAAAGTTTCTCCAAAATAAGTTGCGCCTGTACCAAGACCTCCTACATCTCCACGTCTTGTTTTAAATTTTTCTGCGCGTTGTAATTGAGCCTCGTTTTCTAACGCCATTTCAGCGCCAAATTCTTCAAGCCCTTCTAGCCCTAGAACACTGCCTACCCCCTCTAAAGCAGACCCTACACCTTCTCCAACTATATCAAAGCTACTATCAATTCCTCGCCCAAGAGCAGTTTTACTAGCAGTTTCATAATCTTCTAAAGCGTTTATGTAGGCTTGTAAGGTATCGGTTTCTGGTTGTTGTGCAAGTTCTTTTTCTTGAATTAACGCAGATATTGTAGCAACGTCTTCAGCGTTACCAATCGCTTGCGCTTGTCGTCTAGCTTCTGCAAGTTGAGCTATACTAGCCATCTACATTATACTTATCTAAAAGAGCATCTTCTGGTAATAAAGGTGTAGTGTCTACTCCTCCAGGAAACATACCTTCATATTTTGCTATCGCTTCTTTCAAGGCTTCCATTCTTGCTATTAACTCTTTACCATTAGCTGTATTTTGAAAATTTTCTTCAGCTTTCTTTTGAGCTTCTCTTAATACTGCTTGCGCTGCCATTATTTTCTTTTTATTGTCGCCAGCTTTTCTTAATAACGTTTGCGCTTCCACCACTCCTGCATCCTCTGCGATTGCTTCTTGTAGTGTCGTTCTTATTTTTACTAATATTTTAGTTGCATTATTTATACCTCTTTCAGCGACTATCATTCGTTGATAATCGCCCGATAGTTCTGCAGTACGTCTTTTTATTTCAACTTCAGCTTCTTTTGTAGCTGCTGTTCTTTTACCTTCTTCAATAATACGTTTATTCACCGCATACCCACCAAGACCTTTTGCACCTAAAGCGGTATAAATATCTGACATTTTATCTCGGTAAGACTGTTTATCATCTGTTGGAGCTACTACTGTTGGGTCTGGTGTTTCTGGTGTAAAAGCTGGACTACCCCTACCAACTTTTTCAAACGCTGGCCCTTCTGAAGTTGTTACTTGATTCCTATCATTAAAGTAGTTTTGCAATACGGTAGGTAATCCTCCTGCAAGTACAGCAGTTCCTGCAAAACCAGGTTGAGGTACGCCTACAGTACCTGGAGGTACTATTTGGTTAAGTTTGGCAGGTAGAGCGGGTTTTACTGGGACAGGTAAGTTAACTTTACGGGGAGGTTTTGGTCGAGTAAAAAACTTTTTCCCTAAACCTGCAATGCCTCTTCCTAAACCTGTAATACCTTGTCCTACATACGGTAAAGCAGCCCTTCCTAAACCTGCAATACCTTGTCCTAATGATACAGCCCCGCCCAGCCAAAATTCTTGTGGTTCTCCTACGATACCACCTTGAGCCATCGTTGCCATATTGGGTCTGCGGTTACTTGCTATACCTGCAGTTTGTATTCCTGCGCCTTGCGGTAGTCCTTGAGGAGGTCTACCCTTGCGTTGACCGCTTGCGATAGCGTTCATTCTCTTTCGTGCATTTTTATTTTTGGTTTGTAAAACTTCAGACACACCTCTGGCTACTTCATCCAAAGATCTTTTCTCTAGCTCACCTTGATTTTTTGCTACAACCGTTTGAGGGTCGTTTTCCATTGAGAGCATTAATTGGTTTTGAGCTGCTTGTTTTTCTCTTAACAACTTTGCTGCAGCAAGTGCGTCTAATAAATCTTTACTTACTGTTCCTTGCGGTCTACGTTGAGGATCTGCTGCTGCTATTTGAGGCATACCGCCACCTGCTTGAGGCATCGCTCCAGCTATTCCTTGAGACATTGCATTTGGATCTATCATATTACGTTCCTCTTATCCCACTATAAAACCATCGTCGGGTTCATAATATGTATTACCCGCACTTGTAGTTGTAGTTGTACCTGTACCTGTACCTGTACCTGTACCTGTACCTGTACCTGTCCCCTCTTTTGATTTATTTAAATCTTGGAAAAATTTACCTATATTACCGTAAGTTCTAGTAAACTCGTCTATATCACTAAGTCCTTGAGTAGAATATTGTTGAGCCTCTACAGGTAACCCTTGAAGTAATGACTGCATATACTGTACTTGTTTGTACGGATAATCGCGTTCTTCTTTAAATTGAGCTAAATCTGCTGCAATACCTTCAGACTCTATGCCTCTTTGAGATGTACCCATATCGTATAGTTTTTGTATAGCGCCAAGGCCATATTTATTAGTGTCGTCTTGTACGCCTCTTGCTAGGCTTTGTTCGGTATTAAACTGATTCATAGCTTTATCGTAGGCGCTACTATACCCTGTACCCACTATGTCAGATAAATTAGACTGAAGAGCTCTTTGATTTTCTGCATCAAGTATTGCCTGACGGCTACCACCATAAGCACCTGCCTGTGTCATACGAGTAGCGTTTTGTAACCTAGCTAATTCAGATTCTCTTCTTGCCTCGTTAATTTGCGGGTTTAAAGCCGCCATAAGGTAAGGATTCATATACCTAGCAGCGGCATCTGCTGTAAACGTGTCAGGAGTAAATGCGCCCATATTTTCTGTTGGTAAATTTAAACCACCGATACCTTGAAATGCACTTGTTTGTAACTCAGATTGTCCTGCTGTTAACGGCCCAGTATAACCTTGATACCCTTCATCAGCTAAAGCTTGACCTCTACCAAGCATATCAGTAACGTAATCACCCGCCCAATTAGATAGGGAAGATTCTTTACCTACTATATCACCAACGCCTGGATCATATGCATTTGTTGTTATTGTCATACCTTATCTCCTCACGCTACTTTTGGTAGCAATTTTTCAGGGTCTATTTCCTTACCCTGTTTGCCGTTTCCTGTACGTGCTTCGCGTACTTTAACTAAAAATTTATCTAAAACTTTTGCTCCTGCGTCTGAATTACCGTTACCAAGGTGACTAACTACGTCAGCAGGTATGACATATTCCCCGTCACTTAGAGCTGCTGGTTGCACTTGATCTATTTCTGCGGGTATTCTATCAGCCATACCATCAGTAGCTCCTGCTAAATAACGACCTTCTCTTAACTTAGCTATACCACCTGCTGCGTATGAGCCTCGTCCTATTGGAAAGTCTATATTACGACTATAGGGGGATATATAGTCATCAGATACGTCAATATACCTAGAAGCAACGTCTTGTAATGTGTCTCCTGTGTAGTCTGGCACGGCAGGTAATAGGTCAACCACACCAGAACCACCTGTAGTAGTCTCTGCAACGGCCTCAGAGGGGGTATAGGGCGTTATAGCCGCAGGAGGAGCCTGACGTACTGGGTTAGCTAAATTAGCGGCTGCGAGCCCCAGTGCTCGTTCATCAGAGGCAGTTCTTGTAGTAGCGAGTGCAGGGTTAATAGATGCTATACCTTTATCATCCGTAATTTCTTTAGGTGTAAACCGCATATCAGAAAAATAACGCTGTCCACCACTACCTGCCCTACGAAGAGGGTCATATGTATCTGCAACGCGGGATCTTGTAGCTTGGTACTTAGGTATTTTTCCTTGATATCCTACAGGAGCTGGAGTGCCATCAGAACCTAAAAGCCCTGCAGTACTACCTAAAGACCCAAGTAAAGCTACAGTTTTTGATACATCAAGATTACCTTTATCGTCGTAAAACACATCGCTTAATAAACTACTTGTTCCTGGGTCACCTGAACCTGAAACATAATCCCATATTTTATCAAAAAAACTCATTACCTATCTCCGTTTTCATACATCAAACTTTAGCCCTGTTGTATAATTGTAGTATTCTATCTGTCGTTTCGTCGGGACTTTCAGCATAAGTTGTCGCGTATGGATTAGTTATACCAAATTTTTGCAATTCGTCCACTAATAATTCGTCTTTCTCTTGTTCTAACAACTCTGGGTTCATGTCTGCAGCCGCAATTAACTGTGTTAATGTCTCTTGATTGACCTCTTGGGTAGATTGAGGCGAGATTTCTTCTCCCATAGAAACTATATCTGCAATATCGTAAGGACGTCCGTATTGTCGAGCATCTAAATCAAACTGCCTTCTTTGTTCTGGGTTAGCGTATATGTCAGCAAAATCATATAAATAATCAATTTGAGTAAGGTTTGGATCACGAGTTTTGTCTTGTTGTTCAAGCAGTTGTTGCTGCCTTTTGCGTCGTCGTCGCCTTCTTTCTTCTTCATCTGGTAAATCAGTATTTACACTTATCACAGGACTTACGGCTGTAGCTGTTTCTGTAGTTTCTGTAGTGTCCGTCGTTGTATCAGTATCAGCGTCTATTTCAGACTTTACAATGTTTGCAATTTCTTCAACGGCATCTATATCTGCATCTGTTACAGTGTCAGTATCTCCACCAAGAATAGCTACAACATCATCAGGAGTAACATCTGTACCTGTGTCTACTGGAGTTCCTACAAACTCGTCAGCAGGTGTTACATCAAAATTAAATTCGCCTTGAATAGGAGTTCCTACAAACTCGTCAGCAGGTGTTGCACCTACCTCAACTTCGTTACCTGTAAGCGTGCTAGTAGGTCTAAAGGGTAAATCACCAGTGTCATCTACTGCATCGGGGTTAATATTATCATCGGTTAAAACAGTTGCACCTGTAGGTGTATCCGCTGCTTCACTCTCAAGGTTTTCTATAACATCTGCTACTGCGGTATCTTCTACGGTACTTTCTACAGGTGCACCCATTTCTTCTTCTGCTGTTGCTGGAGTTGCAGTTATAGGTGTAGTTGGAGTTATACCTGCGGGTGACCCTCCTGCTTCTTCTAATGCAGTAAACGTATCATCTACTGGAGTACTTTTTACAGGTGCACCCATTGTTTCTTCTGCTGTTGCTGGAGTTACATCTAACTGAGCTTTATAATTCCTTACAAGACCAGTATCTAAAGTTCTGTTATTCTCTGCGCGAGTAAGAATACTTCTCCATGTATCGTTTGGGGTATTAGCTATGGTCTCCTTAGTCGCCTCATTGCCCGTCATCCCTTCAAAAATATCTCTAAATCTTGGGTCTGATTGTGTATGTAACGACATTATATCGTTGAAATTTTCATTTCTTGCAAACTCTGCAGGCGACACTCCTGCTTCTTCTAATGCAGTAAACACATCTTCTGCAGTACTTTCTACAGGTGCACCCATTGTTTCTTCTGCTATTGCTGGAGTTGGAGTTGGAGTTGGAGTTGGAGTTGGAGTTATAGGTGCGGGTGACACTCCTGCTTCTTCTAATGCAGTAAACGTATCATCTACTGTGGTTTCTTCTGTTTCACCTGCAGGTGACACTCCTGCTTCTTCTAACGTAGTAAACGTAGTATCTACTGTATCTGTTGTATCTGTTAATATTTCAGTCGCCGTGCCCGCAAATTCGCCTTCAGGACTTATAATTTCTTGTTCTACAAAAGTTCTAAATTTTGGAGATAATGTATTATTTTCATATTTTGTTTTAAAAGCATTTTGAATAGACTTAACAGCAGCAGCTACTGACACGGCTCCACCTTGCCCTGCGGCACCTAAAAGAAACGCGGCTCCTATTTCTGTTTCTGGATCAATTCCAAAATCTCGTAAAGCATCTTCAGTTATTGCTGTTTGCCCTGCCTCTGTAAAAGCACCTGTTGCGGTAGCTAAACCTATAGTTCCTGAAATACCCAATGCTTTTTTCATTGCTGCAGGTAATTTAGTTTGGATATCTTGTATAGTTTTTAACCCCATAGTTTTAACAGCAGTTTTTGCTACAACTAAATCTCCTAAACCTTCTAAACTACCCGCCGCTAAAGTATTTAAGAAAAAACTATCTTTAAGCTTAGTAAGAGCTTTTTCTTGGTCTCCATTTGCATCAGCTAACATTGTTTGCCACCCAATGTTATCATCTAATTGACCAGTAGCTAACGCATCGTCTATATGAGCATCTATCTCTCTTTGTGCTGCTGCTTTCCCCTCTGCTGTACCTAAAGCAAGAGTTAAAGGTATACCGACATACGGTATTGAAGATATAAGCATATCTGTAGCAACGTCTCCAAACTCCTCAGAAGCATTTAAAAATGTAGCCCATTTATCTGTACCATAAGGTCTACCCAACCTATCTAATGCTACTCCATAGCTTCCAGCCCGTATATTATATTTTCCTCCAGGCAGCGCTTCACCAAAAGTCATGCCTTTAGCGGGTAAAGCATCTAATTGCCGTTTAAGTAAATCTTCACTAATAGCAGATTTATATTCTTCACTTTTCGCATCTAACCAGCTAACAATTTTACCCGTACTATCAGTAAGAAATTTACTAGGATCTTCGGTAAACAAACTAATAAATCTGTCTGTGATGTTAGCAGTTCCTTCAACTTGTAACGCTATAGCTTCTAACGTTCCTGAACCTACATTATACCCTAATGCAGATAAATTTTCTTTTGCTCCATCTACGGCACTATCTATTGTTTGTTGTGCAGTTTTATCTAGTTCTGCTATATCTTCCGCAAGTCTTTCTTCAGTAAAAGGATCTTCAGACATTGCGCCAACATAGTCTACCTCTTCACCCGCAGCAGCCATACGATCAATTTCATCTTCAAGCCTTCTTCTATCTATCGGAGTGTCTATAGTTACAGGTTCGTAATCCGCTAGGTAGGAAGTATCTTTTTCCTCTGCCATATCAATAGCATCTTCGGCCCCAACAAAATCTCCTGCTTCAGTGCCTTCATATAAATCTAATAAACTTTCTAACTCTTCTTCTGCGGTTTTTGTTGCTTCTGCTTCAGCGAGTAATTTAAAAGCCTCGTCAGAATTAAGAGATGCTACTTCAACACCTTCTGTTGTATCATCAGCGGCTGATTTAACCCCTTTTAAAAGTGCTTTTTGGGTAGGAGTAAGTTCTGCTTCTTCAGGTGCAGGAGATACACCCGCAGTCTCTAAATCAGCTATAACATCTCCTGGAGTGCTTTCTACAGGTGCACCCATTTCTTTTTCTGCTGCCGCAGGAGTATCAGTAATAGGAGCTGCTTCAACAACCTCTTCTTCTTCTGGAGTAAATAAATAATCATCAATTTTTGCGTTTAAATCTTTTACTCCTGCAGCATTTAGAGAAGATTTAAACGTAGGTAAGGCAGCTTCGGGGTCTTGCATACCTGCGACTACCGCTGCAGATATAGCATTTGATATGTCCCCATTAAAGTTAGTGTTATCTTTAATTACTGTACCTAAATTTGTAGACGTAGCAGCAAGCGCTGCCTCAGTGACGCTCCCTCCCGACTCTACATATTTAGCAATCCCTTTCTCAATAGCTGAATCAGCTCCAGGGCTACTAATTGTGTCATAATTAGGAATATTATTTTTAACTACATCTAAGGATGCAGAAGCTATTTCTGGCACAGCGCCACTTATAAGTGCGTCTTTTAAACTTTTACCTTTAACTACACCAGATGCGGTTGCACCAGCAACGCTACCCGCAACAGCGCTACCAGTTGCACTCGTAACAGCTCCAGAAACATAACTACCTGCTTTTGGCGCAACGTATCCTATCGCCGCTGATTTAAGTACATCACCAATATTACCACCTTTTGCAAGTGTATCTGCTGCATTTATAAGGGGAACAGCCCACTGCATTCCTGGAGTTATTGTAGCAGCTACTGTTGCAATGGTGGCAATGGGGTCATCTATTACGGCTTCTACAACGGTCTCAACAGTTTTTACAACAGGTTCTATAATTTCATCAACGACAAAATCTGTTACGTCTTCAACAACGCCAACAACGGTCTCTACTACAGATGTAACTGTATTTACTATAAAAGCCATACTATGCCCCTACTCCTAAAGGTTCTTCACCCAAGTTAATAAATACTGCATATTCGCCGTTTTCAGTCCTACCTACCCCAAGTCTTGAATCTTTATTAGCTAATCTTTTTTCTAACACACGCATTGCAGGTAAATAAGTTTCTCCTTTAAATTGAGAAACATAATGTGTAATACCTTTATCTTGCAAATAACCTAAGTAGTTAAGAATATTCCGTATGAAATTACGCCCTGTATCCACATTAAACGCACGTCCCACCATTTTAGTTTTATTTGCGTCTTTACCCATATGACCAAGGAATACTGTGTTTCCAACTTGAACTAAATCCGCACTTTTCATTGACGCTTCTTTAGCAACAGATGCTAACATGGCTTCTACGGGTATGTTATCTTCGTTTAACTGCTCTGCGGCGATAGCCATAACCTGACCTGGAGCGATCTTCTCTTGGTTGCTATCGATAGTTTCCATAATTCACCTAAGTTATTTCAAGCACACTGGCTACTACATGTAGTCTATTTGCTGTGGCAGCGGTAACTTTTAGTATTTCAGTCGCTTGCACTACTAACGGTGCAGTTAACAGCTCTGTAGTACCATTTGCTGATACTGACTTAGTTTTAAATAAACTATACACATCGCTACCATTAGTCAAAGTCAAAGTTATGGTATCAGCGTTGCCAGAGTCTTCAGATACAATAATAGACTTAAAAATAGCCGTTGTCGAGGCCGCGCAAGTATATAATGTCGTAACACTTGTGGATGTTAGGTCTAGTTTCGCATTTGTATAAGTATTTGCCATCTAACTAACAAACCACCCAACTGCATCAGCTTTATCTGCTAAAGAAGTATCTCGTAGCACATTATCTAATTGATTAAAGTATAGACGTAAAATTTTATTAAGCTGTTCAAACTCTGCAGCGCTGTATTCTGTAGGGGGGTAAGGTAGAGCAGGGGCACGGAACTCTACAGTATATTGATCAGCCATTAACGTCTCCCATCCGCACGTAAGTCAACTCTTGGGGAACCCAACTGCCATTGTACACCTGTTGCGCTAGATTCTATCTTCATCGTCATCTGTCTACCCCTTACACGCGTGTGAATTTGACTTGTATAAGCCTCAACAGGAGAAGTGGCAGACCGCGTAACTGTACCTGTATTTACACCACTCTCAGAATTGGGGGAGTTATACCCTGAACCCGAAGCATTTAATGGGTAAAAAGTCATATTTATAACAGGACTATCAGCCGTAGATCCCTCAAAAGAAACATCAGGAAGGACACGAGACATTAACATAAACTGATGTCCGTCGTCTAAATCAAACTCTGAAGAAGTTATAAAGGCAGAAATAGCGGCGGCGGTGCTTGTTTCATTGTCATCAATACCGTTTTCATGGTCAACGAGTAACGAGTTATAGGTGGCAGCAAGTGGATAAGAACGTAGACCTGAATCAAGCCATGCTGTGCGTGCCATAGAACCATAATACCAAATATCTTCTAAGTAATTATAAACCACATATTTATCAATGCTAGACGCACTTGAAGAACAGTAGAACCACCACACTTCGTGAAACGCTTCGTTACTTCCTCCAAACACTTGGTTATACTGTAGAGGATTAAAGTCTGTGAATATGTATTTACGTAAGTCACAAGGAAGCGGTTGAACTCTGCCATCATATTTATAAAATTTATCTTTACCCATCCAGTAAGATACACCGTTAGCATAAGCTACACTATTTTGGGAAGTTATAGAGATTTGTTCCCCAACAAGTGTTGCGCTCCATACCCCTGAACCTGCACCAACATATTGTAACGAGTATAGAGATGAGTCTGTCCAAACAAGTACCTCTTGTCGTGACTGAGCTGCGGTAACTATTTCTGTACCACGAGATAGTCGTAAGCTACCTGCTTGATTTGTAGCTGCAGGAGTCCAATTTGTAGCATCTTCTTGGTCAGACCAACGAATAAGCATAGGATCTTTTGTAGAAGTGCCAAGCACATTAGTACCAAAACAAAACACAAATCTACTAATATCTGATACAAGTATAGAGTTTTGTACTGTCGGTACATCCGAAGCACCTGATTTACTAGATAACAACACCGCACGGGTAGTTAATGTACCTGAAGCGTCCCAATAATAAATGGAACCATCCCTATGTCCAAAGATTAAATCTTCACCAAAGTTTTGTTGTGACCATATACGTAAGGTTTCTGTGTCTGAAATACCCTCTCCCCAAGCACCAGAACCCCAACCACTAGCACCCCAACCAACAAGAGGGTTAGCAGAAGATGCGCCTGAATTTATTTGGTAAGCGCCTACAGCAGAACTACCGCCACTACCCGAATCAGAACTTGTAGCTGCAATATTAGTGTATAAAGCATTAGTTATAGTGTCAGAATTAAAACTTTTTGCGGTAATAGTATACTTGTTTGCGTCTTCAATGTTGAGTATTTGGTATTCTTGGTTAAGTATTGCAGCAGTTATGTTACCGCCTAGAGCATCCGCCCCGCTAAAAGTAACAAAATCATTAGCTTTTGCACCGTGACTACTGTCTGTAACGACTATAGTAAAGCAATTTACAGTAGCATTATCATTATGTGAGGCCGCAGTAGTGCTAGTTGTCGCCCCAGAAGAAAGGTAAGATGCGCCTCGTGTACAACCTGTAAAGGTGTTACTGCTTATAGCCGAATAGTCTATTACTTCACTATCTATTATAATTTTACCAGAAGTAGGGAACCCTGTAGTATCATCTATAGTTATTGTGGTGTCATCATCATCTATAGCCCCATTTAACTGATCTGCTGAAGCCGTAAAAGTAACATCCCCTGCAGAAGTAGTTGCACGTAAAGGTGTTATGTCGTTATACCCACCACCATTCTCTATGTAAAACTTTAGGTGTGTCCCGATAGCAATCAAGTTTTGACTACCTAAAGTAATCCAATTCCATAAAGAACGGGCAATACCTAGAAAAGTTGCTTCTGATATACGAGTCCAACCACCAATTTTTTCAGGGGTTCCTTGACGAAAACGGATGTTATTGCACTCATACCAACCACCTTCAGTAGTATACCTAGTGTTTTCTCGATTAACCCCTGGCTTTAATGATAGCTTTTTTAACGCCATATTTTACCTACTATTCGTCTGATTTCTCTTTAAGAACTAAACCAAAAATAGCACAAACTATACCTGCCCAAGTTAGTATTGGCATAGTAAATAGTATACCAAGCCCTACGCCTACGACAGCGGCGGCTCCATAACTTGAAGGTTCTTTTAATCTTCCTGTAATCCAATCCATAATATTCTCCTATTTAAATGTGATAGACATACCGACTGATATATCGCTATATTTAAAGTCGCTGTCTAAAGATAATTTTGAATAAGCAGATAAGCTATTACTTATAGCCATCGTACTTTTGACAGATGCGCCAGAAATACTAAAAGAACTTCCGCTTGCATAACTCCAATCTACCGCAGGTCTGACTGACAACCTTGAAATACTTGTAGTTACACCAACATCACCTATCCATTTTTTAGTTTTAAACCCATACTCAACAGATGCGTCAGGTTTAAACATCGACATAATGCCGCTTCTTATAGTTCCTTCAGCCTGTGCTGATATCGCTGTTAGTGTAACGATAGCACCTGCAAGAAATAATTTTCTCATAATATTCTCCTCTACTTTACTAAATTAAGTGCTTGTTCTTTGGTTTCATCGTTTCTCCTTATCCATCCACGTCCAAACGTATCAAAGGTACTAAGATCTCTATAAAACTTATCACGCATATGGTGCATTTGTTCTATTATTTCTGTTGGCTCTACTTCAGCTACTCGTTGCAGTGTCATTGGCCCTATACCACCATCTTGTTCTACGCCCACAATACGTTGCAAGGCTTTAGCTGCTCGACTTGTCCCGCTATTCACACCCCAATCGAAGCAACTCCAATCAACCCCAGAAGGGAGATCGTCTGCCCGAAGCCTATCCCAATAATTCTCTTTGTATATAGGGTACACATCATCGTGGGTAAGACCTTGCATTTCACCATCCATAACTTGCCGACCAACGTATTGCTCATAGACTGCACGGGTAACTCCATAATTAGTTTCACCCCCAGGATCAGCAGCCAAATTTACATAGCCTCCTTCGTGTTCAAGGAGACGCGCCATACATTCTTCAAAGTTCTGTTTCATTTTGAGTTATTCCTTAGTTTAGCAAACTGACGTGACCCAAACCAAAAACTTATTATGCTTGTGAACAATAAATTCACGTCTTGACTCCACACCTCATTAAGTGCGTCCCTAAAGTCTGCTCCGTTATTCATCGCGTACATCAGGCTCGTTATTTGAACTACCAAAAAGAAACCAACAAACAAATACGTTATAACAGGGCGTACAGAACCGCTCAGAGCCGCCGCAAAGCCTGATTTAGCATTAGCTGCCCTCATTGATGCGTAAATGCCTTCGGTTTCGCTTATATCGGCTTTAGACTCAAGTTCGTCTAATTTAAGGGAAGATAGCTGTGCCGCGTACTTACCTTTAGCCTCAAGCATTTTTAGCTCTTGAGCATCTTTTTGACGTTGTTGAAATAAATCAATAACACTTGGAAGTACAGAAGTACCAAATCCTAGTGCTGCTCCTAGCAGTGATAACATGTTATCCTCCTACTTTAATTTAGTTTTCGATAAGGCTGTACTACCCATAAATGCGGCCACTATACCTACTTGTGCTACAATAAATGTATTTAAAAAAGCCCCTGCAGTTGCCATTCTCTCTAAGTTTATAATCGGTGTTAAAACAAAAACAACAGTTATTAAACTTGCCGCCATAGCCACCCAAGCCATAACACGTTGCGTGTCAGCTAACTTGTCTTCATTCTCTAAGCGTATCCAACGCTCGTGACGATCCATTTCTTCATCAGTTATTACACCGTCACCATCAGTATCCGCCATTGCGTATTTACTGTTTTCCTGTAGTTTTTTTGCCGCCATAGTAAACTCCTACATACCTAAACAACTTTTATATACATCAATTACGTTAATTAGACAATGGATTATCTAACGCTTCTTGTAATCTTTCGTTTAACTGCTCTTCAAGCTTTCGCATATCTTCTTCTATTCTGTTTTCTATATCCCGCATTGTATCACGAACATCCTTCTCTGTCTCCCTATTTAAGGTCTCAACCTCTCTTATTGCGGCTGTTACGTCTTTCTGCACCTCGTTCATTTGATTAAGAACGTCTTCTAACACCAAATCTATAGAGGATTGCGTTGTTTTTATACGTTCTGAGGATGTTTCAATCTTCTTCTCTAACTTATCAATGTAGCCTTCTAGTTTAAAAAGATCATCTCGAAGGTTATTTTTAATGTCTCTTGTGTAAACAATAGCGTCATCTAGCTTTGTTAAGACGAGTTCATTTTCCGCTTTAATTGCATCAATGTCTATTTCTTGTACCACTTCACGTAAGTCAAGATAGTCAAAATAAAACTCGTAACCTACGTAAGCTGACCCTGCTAACGTGCTTAATGCTGTGACTGCAATACCGATTTTACCAAAACCAGAAAACTTTACGCCACCTACCTCCATTTCAGCCATAGTTTTCTCCTAATTCTCAAACGATAGATCTGATCCTAACTCACGTAACCTATCAATTTCCTGTTGTAACTTCATTACTTCTAGTTGTTTTTTCTTTAGTTCAATCTCATACAGTCTGTTACAGTCTAAACGAGAGCCCTTATTTCGTCTACCCAATGGAATTGTAATTTTGGAATAAACACCAATATCTCCTGTTTTACCACTGTTTTGAGCCGTACCGCCTTGAATAATAGAAGTAAGTCCAAATTCTAAATTTGTTGCGCTCCCCAGTGCCATCGAACAATTAAGCTCTCCCGCTCTAAATGAATCGGACTGATAGTTACCACCCGTATTAGGAAGAGATAAACTTAATGAGTTTGATGTACTATCGGCAAAAACGCCTATTATACTGCAACCTGTTACAGACATAATAACTATAATAAATAACCCTATCCTCATCTATTCTACTTTTGAGCAAATCCTTGAAGTTATCAAAGCTTTCTGCTCTTCTCCCTTAAAAACTTTTGATATTGTACATATGTATCCAACCCTATCTAAGTCGGAGTTTCGTATATAAACATCAAATGGATATTTTTTAGCGTGTTTTACCTTGATAAGTTTTGACGTAGAGGCAAAGGGTATTTCTTTCCAATCTAACGTAAACACGCCTATTTGGTAATATGAAACATCATTACGCCTATTAAACAAAAACATTTTTGTCACAGACACCCCATCAATATAACTATAGTTAAACTTTGGATACGCAGGGGTCATCTCATGTGCCTGAGCTTGAAACCCAAGCAACATGGCAATTAATACTACTTTGCTATACATTCGGCTAATATTAATGCTGTATAAGAACCGCTAGGAAATGCACGATTATATCCGTATGAAGCAGTTGATGCCACTGTAAAGAATGTCGTTCCTGCCAAAGTCATGTCAAAGGTTGTTTCATTGCCCACAACA
>Ga0208299_1001857_pt1 | contig 15061 bp, 7 predicted proteins | sample 15_taG_FD_184089 | JGI IMG/M metagenome (GOLD analysis project Ga0208299, IMG submission 184089) | Marine viral communities from the Subarctic Pacific Ocean - 15_ETSP_OMZ_AT15312 metaG (SPAdes) (version 2) | ecosystem: Environmental > Aquatic > Marine > Oceanic | place: Pacific Ocean | collected...
TGACGAAGAAGAACAGATGATGTTAGAGAATAATATCCAAATGGCATTACAACAACAGAGTATAGAACTTGAAGATGCTATTGAAGTAAGGGATATTAAAAATTTAAAACTAGCGAATCAATTGTTAAAACTACGTAGAAAGAAAAAAGCCGCTAGAGACGAACAACTTCAATTACAAAATATCCAAGCGCAAGCAGATGCTAATACACAAACTCAACAAGCTTCCGCTCAAATGGAAATACAGAAAAATCAAGCTAAAGTGTCATCTGACTCTCAATTAGAACAAATTAAAGCAGATCTTGATTCTAGAAAATTACGAGAAGAGGCCCAAATTAAGAAAGAACTAATGGGACTAGAGTTTCAATATAACATGCAATTAAAAGGTATTGAGGTTGATGGACAAAAAAATAAAGAGAGAGAGAAAGAAGATCGCAAAGATGAGAGAACAAGAATTCAAGCATCTCAACAAAGCGAACTTATAGATCAAAGAAATAGTCAAAAACCACCTAAAAACTTTGAGTCAGCAGGTAATGATACTCTTACAGGGGGTTTTGATTTAGGTGCATTTGATCCTAGATAAACAATTTATTAATTATTATTATATTATATTATGGCAAAAAAGAAAAAAGAGGTAGAACAGACTACCAATGAACCTAAAGGTGATGTTACAAAAGTAACAGCAAAAATGAAAAAACCAGCGGAAGTTATTGAAGACACGGTAACTAAAGTTGATTTAAGTAACCCACCAAAAACAGAGGAAAGTGAACAACCAGTTGATAACACAGAAACCGAGGATGTTCAAGAAAAGATTATTGAAGAAACGACTGATAAAAAAGAGGATGTTGAACAACCTGCAGAAGAAAATGTTGAACAACCCGTTTTAGAAGAAATTGAAAATAAAAGCGAAACAGAAACAGAACCTGAAGTTACACAAGAACAATTAGGGGAAGTTATAGCTGAAGCTGAAGCTGCTGGAAAAGAAATTCCTGAAAACATTCAAAAGTTAATGAATTTTATGGAAGAAACCGGTGGTGATTTAAATGATTATGTAAAACTTAATCAAGATTATAGTGAATTAGAAAATCAAGATTTACTATATGAGTATTATAAGCAAACTAAACCTCATTTAAATAACGAAGAAATTAACTTCCTTATGGAAGATCAATTCTCTTTCGACGAAGAAGAAGACGATGAAAGAGAAATACGAAGAAAAAAATTAGCGTTAAAAGAGCAAGTTGCCAGCGCTAAAAGCCACTTGGACGGGCAAAAGTCCAGATACTATGAAGATATCAAAGCTGGGTCAAAGTTGACTCAAGAGCAACAAAAAGCAATTGATTTCTTTAATAGGTACAACAAAGAGTCAGAAGAGACTCAAAAGGTAGCAAAACAAAATACAAATATATTTACTCAAAAAACTGATCAAGTTTTTAACGACAAATTCAAAGGTTTTGAATACAATGTTGGAGATAAACGATATAGGTATAATGTAAAAGATGCTGATGAAGTAAAAGCAACACAAAGTGATATTAATAATTTTACCAAAAAGTTTTTGGATAAGAATCAAACTTTGAAAGATGCTAAAGGTTATCATAAATCTTTATTTACAGCAATGAATGCTGATGCTATTGCTAATCATTTTTACGAACAAGGTAAAACAGACGCTATGAAAAATAGTGTCGCCAAAGCCAAAAACGTGAACATGGATCCAAGACAAAGTCATGGAACTATTGAAGCTGGAGGTATTAAAGTAAAAGTATTAGGTGAAGATTCTTCTGATTTTAAGTTTAAAATTAAACAAAAATAACAATTTAAAATTACAAAATTATGGCAATTACACCCGGCCCATCACTAAATAGTGCGCCCGCTCCACAAAAGCAAGCGTTAATTACAAACTATTTAGATCTTTCATCCACAAGTGGATGGGGCCAACAATACGTACCAGACCTAATGGAGAAAGAAGCTGAAGTATTTGGTCCTAGGACCATTTCAGGTTTCTTATCACAAGTTGGGGCTGAAGAATCTATGACTGCTGATCAAGTTATTTGGTCAGAACAAAGTAGATTACACCTTTCTTACAAAGCTTATGTAAGCTCCGCTGCTGGTGGTGCTGACGCAGGTACAGGTGCTGCTTCTATTATTACAATAGAAAAAGACATCGATGGTATCGCAATAGCTTCTGTTGGACATGGTATTAGAATTAATGACACTGTTATTGTATCAGATGCAACTAATGGTATTATTAAGTGTTTAGTAACAGATGTAGATGCAACAACTATTGACGTTCTTCCTTATGACGCTGGCGCAGCTAATTTATCAACAACAACTTCAGAGCAATCAACTGTATTAGTTTATGGTTCTGAATATGGAAAAGGTATGAGTTATCCTACCGGTGGTGCTGCTACTACTTCTAGTGATTCTAGAGGAGCTAACGAACCAAGATTCACAACTTTCTCTAATAAACCAATTATCTTAAGAGATTACTACGAAGTATCAGGTTCTGATTCTTCTAGAGTTGGTTGGGTTGAAGTTACTAGTGAAGGTGGACAAAGTGGTTATCTTTGGTATCTAAAAGCTGAATCTGAAACAAGATTGAGATTTAGTGATCACGTTGAAATGGCAATGTTAGAAGCTGAATTAAACGATAGTTCATCTTTAGCTGATGGATCTATTAACTTAGGTTCTACAACCGCAGGTACTGGTACAGCTGGTACTGAAGGTTTATTTGCTGCTATTGAATCTAGAGGTAATCTTACTTCAGGTGTTACCGGTGTTAATGCTGCTACTGATTTAGCTGAATTTGACGCTATTTTAGCAGAATTTGACAACCAAGGTGCGATTGAAGAAAACATGATGTTCGTAAATAGAGCTACATCTCTAGCGATGGACGATATGTTAGCTTCTATGAATTCTTATGGAGCTGGTGGTACTTCTTACGGAGTATTTAACAACTCTGAAGATATGGCATTAAACCTAGGTTTCTCAGGATTCCGTAGAGGTTCTTATGATTTCTATAAATCTGATATGAGATACCTAAACGACAAAGCAACAAGAGGTGGTATTAACGCTGCTTCTACTGCTAACGCGATTAGAGGAATAATGGTTCCAGCTGGTACATCTACAGTTTATGATCAACAACTAGGGAAGAATCTTAAACGTCCTTTCTTACACGTGCGTTATAGAGCTTCACAAACTGATGATAGAAAAATGAAATCATGGGTTACTGGTTCTGTTGGTGCTGCTACATCTGCTTTAGATGCGATGCAAATCCACATGTTATCAGAGAGATGTTTGATTACGCAAGGTGCTAACAATTTCATGTTAATGAAATAGGCATTTATTATTTAAAAGAACCGAGGTTTCGACCTCGGTCCTTTTATTTTTATTAATTTTATTATATATTATATTATGGCAAAGACAAAAAAAACAGTTGAGGTGGAAGAACCTCAAGTTCAAGATGTGGTAGAGATATCACGGGTTGCAGAACAACCAAAAGTAAGAGAAAGAAAAGTACCATCTAACGAATGGGAAATTAAAGATAGAGTATATCTTTTAAAAGGTGGTAAAAAACCGTTATCAAGATCAATTAAGTCTGCAAATATATATTGGTTTGATGAAGAAGCTGGTTATGAAAGAGAATTAAAATATTGTCAAAATCAAAAAACTCCTTTTGTTGACGAAATGAAAGGTGACCAAAGATTAGAACACATTATTTTTAGATCTGGTAGTTTATTTGTGGAAAAAGAAAAAACTGTTTTGCAAAAACTATTATCTTTATACCACCCGCATAAAGACAAAGTATACGAAGAATTTAAACCAGCTAAATTAGCCGCTGACGAAATCGATGTTTTAGAGATGCAGGTGGACGCATTAACAGCAGCTAGAAGCGTTGATATTGACATGGCAGAAGCTATTATGCGCGCTGAAGTTGGTTCTAAGGTATCAGACTTAAGTTCTAAAGAGCTTAGACGTGATTTACTAGTATTTGCTAGAAACAACCCTAAACTCTTCTTAGAGCTTGCGGATGATGAGAACGTGATGTTAAGGAATTTTGGTATTAGAGCTGTAGAAGCTGGAATGTTAAGATTATCTTCTGATCAAAGGAATTTCTTATGGGGTAGTAATGGTAGAAAGTTAATGGTTATTCCATTTGACGAACATCCATACACTGCTTTAGCACATTGGTTTAAAACTGATGAAGGAATGGAGATTTACTCCAATATAGAAAAACGATTAAATTCGTAACAACCCTAAAGAATAGCCACTCTATTTAGGGGTGGCTATTTTTTTAAATAAAATAATATGGCGTTAAAAATACCGAATAAAAATCCTAAAGGATTAGGAGATACAATAGAAAATTTCACAACTATAACTGGGATCAAAAGTTTAGCAGATTTCACAACTGGTTTGGTTAAAAAAGATTGTGGTTGTAACAAAAGAAAGGAAACTCTAAATAAAGTTTTTCCTTATAAAAAATAATAAATATGGTTTTTATAGACACAGTATATCAACGAGTTTTAGCTATAGCTAATAAAGAACAAAGAGGTTACATAACTCCTTTAGAGTTTAATTTATTAGCTAATCAAGCGCAGTTAGATGTTTTTGAACAATATTTTTACGATAAAAACCAAAATGAAAGAAGACCAGGTAATGATACGGATTATTCTGACGTTACTCATATTTTAAATGAGAAAATTTCGATTTTTGAAATAACTGCTAACGTGACAGGCGGTATAACATTACCACCTGATTTATACAGATTAGGAACTATTTTAGTAAACGATCAACACGAAGCAGAATATATTGATCAAAAAGATTGGTTATACGCAAGTTCGTCTCCATTAACTAAACCTACAAACACAAGACCTGTTTACACGCGAAATGATAGTGGAATAATAGTGTATGGAGATGATAATATGCCAATAACATTTGGTGTTAAATGTATATATGTTAAACATCCTCACAAAGTAGAATGGGGATATGACGTTGTGGCTGAAAAAGCATTATATAATGGTAGTTTAAGTAGAACTTTCAATTTTGAACATCATGCTTCTGAAGAAACAGTATTAGTGTTAAAAATATTAGAGTTAGCTGGTGTAATATTACAAGATCCAGGTGTAATTCAATATGCAGATCAAGAAGAAATGAAAAAAATTCAACAACAAAAAGCGTAAATAAATGGCATTACTAACAAAATCCCAACAACAATATTATACTGGTTTTAAAACTTTTACCGGGGACGGTACCACAACTAAATTTGTTATCTCTAGAACGCAAAATGCTATAACGAACGCTGGGAGCGTTAAAGTTTATGTTGATAACGACTTGTTTGCAAGAACGCATGTTGATGCGACTGGAACAACTATAGTTAACTACACTTTTCAATGGACATCAACTACTGATCCTTGGCAAGTAGATTTTACTACAGCACCAGCAAGTGGAGTTGCTATAGTGGTAGATGTAGATACTAGTTATGGTGATTACCAATTCATATCGCTAAAAGATATTATAAATAATTTTATGGTTGCTTACGTTGGAGAGCATAAAACGATTAGCAAAGTAAATAGAACAGATGTACAATTTCATGCTATGAGGGCTTTACAGGAATTTAGTTTCGATACGTTTAAGTCTACAAAAGCACAAGAAATAGAGGTGCCAGCTTCACTTACAATGATATTACCTCAAGATTATGTTAATTACGTTAAATTAACCTGGAGTGATTCCTCTGGTATAAAACACGTTATGTATCCCGTAAGTAAAACTTCTAATCCAAGCGCTATAAAACAAGATTCAGATGGTAATTATAGTTTTGATATAAATGATGATGGCGTTGAGGATACAGAGTCACTAATACACCCTAACAATTCTGACACTTGGAATAACTATAAATCTACATCTCCATCTGAAAACTCAACTTCTTATGATGATGATAGTTATATAAATGCTTTAGGACAACGTTACGGGTTAGATTCACAATATGCACAAACTAACGGTTCTTTTTTTATAGATGAATTAAAAGGTTTAATACACTTTAGTTCTAATATATCTGGAAAAACTGTAATACTAGATTATATAAGTGATGGTCTAGGTACCTACCCAGAAATGATTGTACATAAATTTGCAGAAGAGGCAATATACAAGCACATAGCTTACGCAATATTATCTACAAGAGCTAATGTACAAGAGTATATTATACAAAGATATAAAAAAGAAAAATTTGCTAGTAAAAGAACTGCTAAATTACGATTATCAAACATTAAGTTAGAAGAAATTGCACAGACATTACGAGGTAAATCTAAACAAATAAAACACTAAAGTATGCCGGAGTTAAAACGTAGCTTCCAATCGGGTCGAATGAATAAAGATCTCGACGAAAGATTGGTTCCTAATGGTGAATATATAGATGCAATGAATATTGAGGTTTCTACATCAGTAGATTCTGAAGTGGGAACTGTGCAGACAATATTAGGTAACGTTAATAAGTCACCAAATATACCAGAAGGATATTGTGTTGGTAAGATAGTTGATGAAAAAAATGACAAATTATATTGGTTAGTTTCTGGTAATAATAAAGATTATATAGCAGAATACGATTATGCATCACAAGCGGTTGCAGCTGTTTGTGTTGATATTTATACAGCAGGTGGTCCACGTGCGCTTTATTTTGACCCAACATTTCTTGTAACAGGTATAAATATAATTGATGATATACTGTTTTGGACAGATAATAATTCAGAGCCAAAACGAATAAATATTACAAGAGGTAAACTAGGTTCGACTGATTCTCTCGGTCAACCAATTTGGAACGCATCTACAGAATTTCAAATTAGAGATGTTTCCGCTGGTAGTGATCCAAATACTTATGTAACCGCTGGACCTATAAAAGAAGAACATTTAACAGTAATAAAGAAATCTCCTCCTAACGCCCCGGTATTAGAGATGAAAGATACACCTGTTGGTGACCACGATCAAGATGGTATTCCAGGTGAAACAGCAAGTACATTAATTGGTTCGCCTGTGTTTCAAGATCCTGTAACTGGTAAATGGGCTAATCCAGTAACTATAACTACATCTAATACTGTAGATTTCAAAGCCCTCGATTATTTAATCATACGATCTCAAACTGAACCAGAAAATTCAATAAGAGTTATAGTTGATACAGTATTAGGACATAATCTTGCTGGAAACCAAAGTGGATTCCTGGTTACAATATTATCTGGCGAAAGAAATATTTTCTTTTTAGAAGATGATAGTTACGACGTAGAGTTATCACAAGCAGAACCTCTATTTCAATTTAAATTCCCTAGATTCGCTTATAGATATAAGTATGAAGACGGAGAATATTCAACATTTTCTCCTTTTACAGAAGTTGCATTTTTACCGGGAGAATTTAATTATTTACCTAAAGAAGGTTATAATTTAGGTATGGTAAATAATCTTAGAAAACTAGTTATAAAAGACTTTGTACATGATAGATTATTACCTGACGACGTAATATCAATAGATCTTTTATATAAAGAATCTAATTCTGCTAATATCTACACAGTTAAAACTATACCTAGACAAGATATAGAATATATAGTTGATAATTCAGGTGCAACACCTATAAGTCGCCCAGTTTGGGATGCTTGGAATGGTATCTCTGCTTCAGCAGTAAACAATAATGGAACAAGGGGATTTTTTAGAATAACATCTGAAATGATTCACGCTGTTTTACCAGCGAATCAATTATTACGCCCTTGGGACAATGTACCTAGAAAAACTTTAGCGCAAGAGATAACAAAGAATAGATTAGTATATGGTAATTATTTACAAAACTATGATATTTTTAACTCTGCTACTAATGAAAAAAATATAGATGTTCAAGTAAAAATTACTGTTGAACCTAAAGAAATTGGTACACAATTACCAGAACAAAGAGATGCAGGTATTAACGATATTGATGTCAACAAACCTTATACTTATAAACCTGGAAAATCAATAAAATCTCTAAGAACTTATCAATTAGGAGTTGTTTATATAGATGAATATGGTAGAGAAACTCCAGTATTTTCATCTGATAAAAGAGGGGCGACTCCAGATAATTTATTTGAAAAAGAAACTGCGGCTTCTATATATTTAGATAAAGATTTTGCGGTTGCACAGAATAAAATTAAAGCACAAGTTAAAAGTACTGTACCAGAATGGGCTAAAGCATATAAATTTTTTATAAAAGAAACCTCTAATGAGTATTATAATCTAGCTATGGATAGATGGTATGATGCTGAAGATGGTAATATATGGATTTCATTTCCTTCATCTGAAAGAAATAAAGTGGACATCGACACGTACTTAATACTTAAAAAAGAACATGATAATGATAAATTTGTTGACGAAACTGCTAGATATAAAATTGTTGCAATAGAAAATGAAGCTCCACACTTTGTAAAATTATCCGAAATATCTATGGGTAGTTTAACAGATGACGGTGGTGCTTTTTTTGGTGTTCCAGGAGGTAAAGGATTTCCTGATCCAGGAGAAGTCGATATTTACGTTAGAGAACAAGAATTTATTGATGCTGGATGGGAGGATCTTGTGGATGCTGACGTTTCAGAGGTATATTTTAGAATAAAGTCTGCTTCTACTAGAACTAAGTGGTATAGATTATTAAAAATAGGTTACAACGCTACTGGTCTTCTATGGCGTATATTTACGTCAAAAGAAAGGTTTGGACAAGATATGTCTATTACTACTGCGGGTGGTACTGGAAATTATAGTCAAAGAATAAAAAACTTAACACTAGAAGTAGTAAAACGAATACCAGAGGAAAAACCAGAGTTTCAAGGTAGATTTTTCGTTAAAATAGCAAAAGATTTTGCTTTAATAGATAGAATTATAAAACCAGACGAAAACGAAACAGAGTATATTGTACAAAGTCAAATGTTAGTTCAATATATTAATCCTAAGACTAACTGGGCAATGGGAAGTTCAGCAGATTGGTTTGGGCAAACTAGGGAGTTAATATCGATTGATTCTAGGAATGGAGCAAATCCTTCTAATCAACATAAGAGTATTGGATTTAGAGGCCATGGTGATATATATTGGGATTATGCTGGTAATACAAGTAATGCTAATAGTTCTTCTTCAGGTTGGTTTATAGATAAAGTAGAAGCTTTTAGGAAATTTAAATATACAAAGCATTTCTTTAATAAAGATAATAGTTCTTATGTAAATCCTGGTTCAAGTGGCACGTTGGAATGGCTTTTAGGAACTTATGAACATCCAAAACATAATCTGCAAGTCTGCGGGTTAAATACTTATAATGAGAGTACTTCATATTTATGGATAAATAAACTTAGAGCACCTAAAAATATAACACCATTTGTAAATGGAACTAGCGGTGATGATACTGTACGGGATGCTGCAGCTGGTGATGGAGGAAAAATTCCACCTTCTATAGGTATAGATGTAGCTAATGGTATAATACACCTATCTTATGCCGGGATTGGTAAAAACCATGATAGTGGTTACGACGGCGAAGCTAACAGATCTGGAGGAGCTCTTAAACTACATCTTGAAGATGACATGGATAAGCATGCTGCAGATATTACTTTTATAAATGATTTAACTACGCCGGGATCTATATGGAGGTGGCAACAAGATCCAGATCAAACAGTATATAAAACCAAAATGATGCCATCTAGTTCAAGTCCTACACCGTATACTGCAGACGAATGGAAGGCTAATCAAATGGATGTATATGACCAGCAAGATGGGGTTGGACTCTACAACTATGTTAAATTTACAGATTATACGCTTCAAAAACATCATAGAGTTGCAAATAAAGGTAACTATTGTGTAGAGTGGCCATGTGATTGGGTGTCTAGAAATATAGATAATCATCATGGTAATTGTTTAGAAGTAGGATGGGAAAAGGCCGCGACATCAATGGCGCCGGGATATCACACTAGTACGAAAAACTCAGGTGGTTGGGGTGGCTACTTAGCACCCCGCGATCCTCACTGGAGATTTCCTAATGTTGTATATGATTGGAATAAAAGTAGAAATAAACGTAGAAGATATCAATTCCACGCAGTACCATTAAAGGATGAAACTAAAAAACTAGGTGAATATGGTGAGAGTAGATATTTACCAACAAATGATCCAGATCTTCCAGCTCACTTTTCTGATGCGGATGCCACTGTTTTAACGACTAGACCTTCAACAGAAGCGCCTGGAATACGTTCTGATGGGGTTTATAGTGGATATATTTTAAATGGAGTTGAAGTTCCTAGTTTGAAAACTGTAAATACTAGTAGTATTCAATCTACTGCACCTGGTAGCGTAATGTGGCAAATACTACAACCTTGGTCAAATGATGGTGCTAAATATTCTAGTACAAACCCTGCTATTTTTGAAACAGAACCAAAAGAAGATGTTGGATTAGATATCTATCATGAAGTTGGACAAATATATCCTGTTGAAATTAATAACGATACTATAGAGCAGTTTGTAGGTCCTGTTCATGATGATCTTACGGTAAATTCATCTGTTTTAAATTGGAGTGGATCTTGGACTCAATTAGACACAGGTATTTCTGGTAGTAGTAATAGTAAAGATATAAGAGTTTCTGGTGTTTATGATAATTTTATAGAATTAAAAGATATAGATGGAAATATTTTAGATTCTAGTAGTACGATAACACCCGCGCCTGGAAGTGCGTTGGTTTTTGTAAGGGCAGACGGAAGTTCAACAGAATCTTATTGGACAGGTGTTATAAGTAGTCGATTTAACTCAACTTGGTGGGAAATTAGACCACATGTTCATAATAACCCTGTGACTATACCTTGGTTTAATTGTTATTCTTTTGGGAATGGTGTAGAATCTGATAGGATTAGAGACGATTTTAACCAAGTAACAATAGATAATGGTCCAATAGCATCTACTACATTAGAAGAACCTTATTTAGAAGAAAGAAGAACTAGTGGATTAATATACTCTGGAATATACAACTCTAAAAGTGGTATTAATAATTTAAATCAATTTATTCAAGCAGAAAAAATAACAAAAGACTTAAATCCTACATATGGTAGTATACAAAAACTACATACTAGAAATACAGACTTATTAACTTTATGTGAGGATAAAATATTAAAAGTTTTAGCAAATAAAGACGCTTTATATAACGCTGATGGAAACATGAATCTAACAGCTACAGCTAATGTACTTGGACAAACTATACCAATTTCAGGTGAATTTGGTATATCTAAAAATCCAGAATCATTTGCATCAGAATCTTATAGAACTTATTTTACAGATAAAACTAGAGGAACTGTTTTAAGATTATCACAAGATGGTTTAACACCTATATCCAATGTTGGTATGAAAGATTGGTTTGGAGATAACTTAAGGAATGCAAAAAGAATAATAGGTAGCGTAGATGACGAGAGATCTCTTTATAATATTACCTTATTAGATGTTACGGCTATTCCACCACCAACCCCACCTCCTATTACAACATATAGTCAACTCGAAGCACCTGTTACCCGTGCCGAGTCTGGTGGTAGAATTCCTAATATTAATACCGCCACTACAACTACTACAACAACTACTAGTACAAGAAATACTTGGGACTGTATTGGAGGACATTGTGTAGATCCAGGGACGGGACTAGGACAATATACTACATTGGTTGCATGTCAAAGAGCTTGTGAAACAACTGTAACACCACCATATCCATGTCCGCCAAGTAATATGAGTTCAAGATATTATATACAACCATACAATGGTATGGTTAATATGGATTTTTGTAATGAGTGTATGCATGCTGGTCCTGGAAGTGCTATGTGGATTAGTTCTCCAGAATGCTTATGTTGTAACACCTCACCAGTTGTAAGTCCATCGTGGAGTTGTGTTAACGGTCATTGTATAGATCCTGGAAATGGTAGTGGAGATTTCGGTTCGTTAAGATCTTGTCAAGTTCAATGTGCAAGTTCGTCTTTGAGTTACGATATACCTCCCGATATAAACCCTAGTACATTTGTTGATTCACCTTTAAGTGTAGGACCAACTAGAGTAACTGAAAAAGGAGTAAAGAGAGTTGGCGAATATGTAAATGGATGTATGGATCCTACAGCAACAAATTACAATCCACTAGCAACTATAGATAATGGAAGTTGTATTTATTCAAATACGGTTTGTACAACTCCAACCGTAACAATCCATACGATAACATCTACTAGTGCAATAGCAACATGGAATTCATATGCCACTGCTCATGCTCATCAATATGAACTAATGAATCCAACAACTAATGAGATAGTGACCTCGGCTTCTATTCCAGCTGCATCCCCAGGACATTCCATTCCATTTCCTGTACTTAGTCCAAATACTAGTTATAATTTTAATTTAACGACTTATTGTGTTGGTGGTTTAATAGGATCAACAACAACTACAACTTTCAAAACTTAAACGAATAATATGTCTCACAAAAGAAATGACATACCTGTAACAATAAGCTTTAGTGAAACCTCTAAGGGGTGGACTAGTTTTAAATCTTTTTTAAAAGAAAATGGTGTTAGTTTAAATAATAGATATTATACTTTTAAAAACGGGCATTTATGGGAACATAATGAAAACGAAACAAGAGGAAGTTTTTACGGTGGAACAGTTCAACCTAGTGGGTTATGGAGTAATACAGATAGTTCATTTTCACACGTTAGAGTATTATTTAATGACGCTCCTGGTTCTGTTAAAAGTTTTGGTACTTTAAATTATGAAGGTAGTCAAGCTAAAAATACACCCGATATAACTAATGATGCAGAATACTATAATAACTTTTTGAAATTAGGTTGGTATGTTGAGGAAATAGAAACTAATTTACAAAATGGAGTATCATTAGAATTTAAAAACAAAGAAGGAAAATGGTTTAGTAAAATAAAGGGAGAGGCGACTGAATGGTTAGCAGATGGAAAAGCAGGTAATATAGATACAAAAGAATTTTCTGTCCAAGGTATCGGAAACAACTCTGAGGTTACTTGTCCAGATTGTCCACAAACACTTTGGAAATGTGTACCGGGTACCGCGGCTATTCCGGGAATTCCAGCTGTTTTACCAACATCAGGAACTCCCGCTATACCAGCTATACCGGCTGTAATAGCTGTACCAGGTGTTAATAGTTGTAGTAATCTTACGCAAGTTACAGCTCCTAGTATTGCTTCTGTTAGCAACGCAATTAGTTGGTTAAGCGCACCATCACAAGCTAATGTAGATTTTGAACATAAAACAATTTGTGTTCCTAATACTTCTACCTCTTTTAATAATTTCCAAATCACGAATCTTTGTTCTTGTAATAGTCAAAAAGTAACATCTGGTTTTTCTGTGGGAACATTTAGATGGTCATATACTAATGGAAGTTTATTAGTTGGACCGCAACAAATGGGCTCTTGGAATGCTTTTATAAATGCGATTATAGCTACAAATGATCCTATATTTACATCGGTAACAACAACTATGGATTATAACGCACTTACTAGTCAAATGACAAGTAATTTTTATAATTCTAGTATAATTCCGAATCAGAGCGGTTATGGTAGAGAAAATTTATCAGGTCAATATGATATGTATACGCCAAATATTTCTTGGGGTGTTTGTCAATGTGATTCTGCTGTTGTAGCTGCACCTGCTATACCTGCGGTTCCAGCAACTCCAGCTACACTTGGATCACCTGCGATTCCAGCAATACCTGGTATTCCATGTGAGTGTATAAGCGTAACGGATGGTAGTGGTACTTATCTTACAGAACCTAATTGTTTAAATCAATGTTGTAATAGTACGCTTCCCACGCCACCTGTTGAATCTTGGAATTGTGTAAATGGAGTTTGTATTGATCCAGGAAATGGTTTAGGACAATATAGTTCTCTAATAAATTGTCAAACTCACTGTGTTCAACCTATTATACCTTCAACATGGGATTGTGTAACGGGTAGCGTGGTAGACAATAGTAGTTGTTCAACAAAAACGTATGTAACTTTACCAATTCCTAGTACGTACAATGACTTTGGTATTCATGTAGCTAATCCTATAAACGGACTATCTAATATTAATAGCGATGATCTTGCGACTTGTCTTACTCCAGCACCAGGGCCCTTAGGATGGACACACCCAACTCATGCTACTCAATTTAATTGGGCTACGAGCCAAGCGCAATATAACCCAAATGCTTGTATATGTGGTAGTAGTTCAAATGGTTTTACTATTTTTGGAGCAAAATGGTATATTAGAGAATATAGATTTACCACTATGTTTCCAAATGAAGATTATTCTTATTTTGGCCAAGACTTTAGTACTAGCGCGGCATCGTACACCACTTGGAATAATTTTGTTAGTAGTTTAATATCACAACAACCAACCATTTCTTTAATATCAGGAACGTCTAATTATAATGATGTTATTACTATGTTAGATAGTTGGTATACAAGCAAAAGTTCTGGTGATAACCAGTATGATTATGGATATCATTTAGATCTTGCAGAACCTTCATTTTGTGATTGTTCAGCTGGACAATTTTCTAGTACCCTATCAAGTTGTGTAGAGATTTTTGATGGTAGTGGTCAATTTAATTCTTTAGTAGATTGCCAAAACAATTGTACAACAACACCTATTTTATCAAGTAGTGGTTGTACAGATCCTTTAGCAGTTAATTACGATCCTAACGCAACAGTGGATGATGGAAGCTGCGTTTACCTATGTGATCAAACATGGAAACCTACTATACAAGGAATAGTACATGATTCTGGTATATGTCCATCAAATAATTACGATGGAGAGATGTTCGCTACTGGAATTATACCCGATTGGCATAGTGGAGACACTTGGCAATGGAATGTTGTAATGACACCAACAAGTATGGCGAGTTGGCCTTTAGGGGGTTCAGGTCAATTTAGCACGGCAAATGTAAATATTCATTTCCAAGGACCACCACCACCACTTGGTAATAATTGGTGGGAATGGGTTAGTTGGGGTAATTATACGCTTGTAATTACACATTATAGAAATGGTGGTGATAACTCACCCACAGGAGAAT
>Ga0208299_1001859_pt1 | contig 15055 bp, 7 predicted proteins | sample 15_taG_FD_184089 | JGI IMG/M metagenome (GOLD analysis project Ga0208299, IMG submission 184089) | Marine viral communities from the Subarctic Pacific Ocean - 15_ETSP_OMZ_AT15312 metaG (SPAdes) (version 2) | ecosystem: Environmental > Aquatic > Marine > Oceanic | place: Pacific Ocean | collected...
TCGGAATTGGTACTAACAACCACTAGGTTACTTTAAACCGCCACAATCAGTGCAACCTCTTGCAACGCAAGTCATTAAACCGATAGAATATTTCTTGCCATTAATACCGAACTCTTTCGCTTTTACGCGCATTGAGCAATGGTTACCATTTTTCTTTTTTATCCGAACTGTCAAGTTTCTATCTTTTTGAGTCAATGCTTTCTTTGTCTTCTCTAAATCGTCTTTATGTATAAAATCTAAAATATCGATGCCAACCATTTCCTCTTCCGTCCAACCGAGTGCCTTTTCAAGTTCGGGGTTTATTGCTTTAACTTTATTATTGCGGGAACAGGACATTGGATTGGGACTGTGGTAAAAAGTCCAGTCCCATTGTTTAGTGATGTTTTCAAGTAGTTTAGCCATCTCATCGAAGGCTTCTGGGTGTTCAATATATAAATTCGGGGATTGTACCTCCAATTCAAGTTTATCTACTTTTTCTTTTAAGAGACTTATCGTTGTTTGATAAGAGTCTATTAATTTATTTGTATTTACGGATGCCATTCCACTCTCTCCTTCTAGAATACTAATAGAATCATTATTGTTAACCTTAACTTCTATTTTTGATATTAAAGCTAATGCTTTTATGATTCTTTTGTAATTTACTTCTCTTGGTTTTGTAGTCCCCCTTGTCCACAAATATATATTATTTCTTGTTGTTCCTATCGAATCCGCCAATTCCTGGACTGAACCAGGATACTCCTCAACAATTTTTTTCACAAAATTAGAATATGTGTAACTACTTATTTTATTCATTTTCGCTCTCTCTTTAATTAACGAAATAATACATAAAAAATAAAACGTGCTTACTATATACCTATTAGCGTAATTTTAGCAACCTTGAGCTGTAAAGCTCATCTGTTGCTGTCCTCTAAGAAGGATTAGAGGATACCGGGTGAATTTAAATGCTGTGGAGGAGGAACCGTCCAAAAATCCTCCCCCACAGTCTCACCCTAAAGCTTAATAGTTGCCCAGACCATCAAGCATTTCGGTTTTAAAGCTTTCTTTATTTTTCTGTATCTCATGGAAAATATTACAATATTTAACAATATAATGCAACTACTCTTTTGTCCAACCAGTCAATTTAAATTCCCTTACATGTTGAACCATCAAAGGAGAATAATGTTTCTGAGTAACTTTAACGTTTGCATGCCCTAAAAGCTTTGAAACTTCAAAGATCGGCACACCCTGGACAATTAAATCCCACCCAAATGTTCTTCGTAAATCGTGAAGCTGCACTCCCCTTATTCCTGCGCGCTTTGCCCATATCTTAAAGTATTTTGTTAAATGATCTACAGTATATGACCAAAAAATAGGCAACCCCATTTCTTTTCTTTCATTTAATATATTCTGTGCCTGTTTATTTAACTTTACTACTCTCCTATACCCTCCCTTCTGAATCACCTCCATATATCCCTCTCTTAATTTATCTATATCCGGAGAATTAAATTCTTTTCTTCTTGTCCCCGTATAATACGCAAACTGAAAAGCATGATTAAGGTCAACAGGTCTTACTATTGCAAATATACTATGTAACTCTACAGACGATAACACCCTTATTCTTGGTTCTGTATCTGTATCCCCCTCCAAAACACTTAACTCTTTGTATCCATTTTTAATCCCCCACCTTATCATAGCATTTACTTGCCGTCTAGTGGAATTAATAGTCGATATAGCCCTCCCTGTTGGTAATCCCGTCTTTATATATTGAGATGTTTTCTGATTATATGTCTTATACGTCACTGAACTCACAGATGAGCGCTTCGCTTTCAACCATTTTTGTTGCAAGCCTCTTAAACTTATAGTTTTTTTATAGTTTTCTTTTTTAACAAGCTTAAAATACTCATTTAAGGCACGATGCCTGATCTCTGTTATATTTTTATTAGCCCAAACAACATCATCTGTACCTACAGGATAATGAATGTCTTCACCTTTTATTTTTTGACGAAAATATATTTTACCAGTTCTAGCATGTTGATATAAATTAGATAGCAAATCGGTCTTTTTGGGCATAAACACTTTCGACTATATTGCGACCAATCTAAAAATGCAATAATCCCCCTTCTATTCAGCCAACGGATTTTAAGTCCGTCATGTCTACCAATTCCATCACCCGGGCTTGATCTTTGAGGCGTCGTATTTTTAAAAAAATGTTGCGACTATGTTGCGACTTTTAATTGATCTTAATTGATTATTAAATAACATAATAATTTAAACTAAATCTTTGGTTGAGATAAATATTTTTCTACAGGTTTAACGATATTTTTCTTTCCAAATTTTTCCACTGACCTACCACCGGGGAAATAAGGCGATACAGCTCGACTTAAATGATCCTCGTTAAAATTCTTATTCCTTTTATTAGCTTCATTGGGATTAAAAGCCTTTTTATGCCCCCACATTAATAAACTTATAAATGAATTGGCACCAATCCCCACTGGTGAATACCGTACAAAAGATGGAATATGTTTCTTCCATTCATCTTCATCATCACCCGTTAATAAAGATTTAGCCATACTACCGCTAAGTATTCCCAGAGAAACAATTGAAGAACCCATGCCGCCAATACCTTTCCACAAAGGATTACTAAAAAAACTACTTCTTAATATAGACCCTATAACCAGGCTTGTACCAGGAGCATATATAACTAAATCCATTAAAACAGCAACCATAACCTGTCTAACAGCATTACTATTAACAGACGCCACATACGGATTCGCCATTCTTTGCACTCGAGATCTTTTAGAACCTAATAAAGCTCCAGCTGCTCTGACTACAGGATTTTCAAGTATAAGCAGATTGCTCAACAACCTCGCACCGCTTAGACCCAACTTAAAACCATTAATAGCTTTTTTATCCATTCTACCCTTAGAATCAACTAAATTAGGAGTTTGAGATATTAACGCATCTCTAAACTGTCTATAATCAAATCCTGCCTTTTGGTTATGCCATATTTTCATTTTATTAATAGTGCTACCAGCTATGGGACCTCTCAATGCTGCTCCTACATGCTGATGGGACAACCCGAAATCTGTAGCAAACGTAAAAGCAATACCGGCTTCAATTGCCTCTTTAGAATCATAACTGCTTGCCCTACCTGACTTAACAGCTTGCATTGCCCCTATAATAAAACTTGTAGATCTGAGCATTTGTTCTGTCTTGTCTATAGAAGGAATTAATTTCAAAAAACTGCCAGCCACACCTAAAGCCTCGCCAAAAGCTGAAGCATTTTTTTTATAATATTGATTTCTAGTAATTACCCACTGAGCAAGACGCTGTAACTTCGCCTCTGTAAGCGGATTGTACTTATAACCCACCTGCCCTCTGTGCATTTTTAATTGCTTTTTAAACCTTACCAGAGCAGTAACATTACCAGTTTTTTCTGACTCCGCAATTTTCTTTTTTAAATTTTCAATTGCCAACCGGCTTGCTTTAATCTCAGCAGGACGCAATGCTTTATTAAAATATGTATCAACAAAATCCGAAAATGTATTAATGCCCGACTTTGAAATCAACCCGCGCCAATACTTTTGTGTTTTAGGATTTGTCATTTGATGAGTTGCATCTAACGTCATTTCTATGCCCACTCGATCTGCTTTTAACAACCAAGCTGAATAATTAACCAAACCCTGAAAAGCACCATATAATGTATTTATTGTAGTCCAGGCAGACAGACGATTAAAATCTTTTGTCAATTGTGGTCCACTTCGATTGATTCCCACCGCAGCAAGATGCCTACTTACTGTTTCTGTCTTCATATCTACACCCATAAATTGACTTCCGGCTTGCGGCGAATAAAATGTTGTATTGAATATATCCATTGAAGCATTAATCGTATTATCACTTGCCCCGCCTGACTTAGCGTCTAATAATGCATTCCCCACATTTATTACAGCAGCATTACGAATTACAGCTCTAGACATCTCATTAACATAATCGGTCATCACCTCTTCATCATACCTCATCATATCGGGATTCATAATTCGCGTTAAATTCTTAAAATTCTTATACCATACTCTTGTGTTTACAGGCTTACCTGTATTAGGATCGACCGCCATATCAGGATTACTTATATAGTCAAGCTTTTCATCTATAATAATAACAAAAGCTTCATTCTTTGTGATTTCTCTAAGCAACCTATTTTTTGTTTCAGCATCAACGCCAGCAGGATTCCTTAATGCTTTTGTTTTCCTGGATATTTGCATCTCTTGATAATCTCTTGCATTTTCTAATGCAGTTGGTATAATCGCTCGATAATAACTTCTAGGATAATACTTGCCTGAAACCATTTGCGCTGCATTCAACCCTGCTATTTCAAGATCATTATCTATCATGTGCCCTATCTTTTCTTCAAGCCATGTCTCTAATCCTAATTTTTTTGCACGCTCTTTTAAAGCCGTTTCTTCTGTCGACGAATAATCAATCTCATGAACTATCTCTCTACCAATCAACTTAAACAAAGATCGTGCCTTCTTAACTGATTCAACCATTGTTTCTAATTGTGAATATCCACCAGTTAGATTGGGCTTGCTAGAAAGCTTGTTTAATGTATGCTCTTTCCCATCTTTCATGTAAGTAAATGGTTCTAACTCTCGCCATTCCCAAATTCCATTTGGCATCTTTATTTCATGCTTATGCCGCATAATTACACCATTTTCATATATAAGAGTCCTACCGCTCATTACTTCGGAAAAAACTCTCCATGCAATTTCTTCACCATCGGGGAAATCAGAAACTCTTTCAAGATTAATAATCTCACTCACAATATCGTTAAATCCATAATCCCGAATTTTTTTAGCCCTCGACTCTGTTGGTGCTTCAAGAAATCTATTAGCCCAAGATTGCGCATTCTGTGTATATATTTCTGTCACCTTATTAACTGCGAAATGCAAACCGGATGGATCCTTTAACATTACCTGTCTGGGAGAACCCCACTCATATTGAATATTCCCCCATATCCCACGGTCTTCCGTATACATCTTTCCACCGGAAATAGCTCCATTTAAATAAAAACTAATTAATCGTAATGATGGCAAAGGAATGGTTTCAATTATAGGAACCCTTTCCTTTTTTTGATTATATGTCCACTCAATTCTATCGTAAACAGGAGAATCCTGATCAAACTTTGAAGTTTCTTTAACAATTACATAATTCATCATAGGCTGTATTAATGGATTCGCCGCCATTTTTGTTATTATTTCGCTCACGAGACGAATTTGCTCGCGTTTACTGGGCTTTACATATTTTTTTAATGCAGTATTTATCTGTTTCTCCGTAAACGATTTATTACCCTGAGAATTTTTTTGTAGGTACCCCAAAAAACGACTAAACTTCCCCTCAGTCTGATTTTCGCCAAATTCTCTTTCTATACTATTACCAACTTCCTGTTGATCAAAATATTCTATTAATCGCCTGTCTTCAAAAGACTGATTTACATCTCCACATTTACTCACAGCCAAAGTACTCCTTCATTGTTTTTTGATATGTTTTATTAATGGGAACAATATTATATCGCTCATGATTAAACGATACATCTTGAATCACCCTATTATATGCATTGAAATATTCCTGCATAATCCCCGGATGCAATAACGACTCTCCATTGCGTTTACTGACCGGCGGAACCTTCCTTACATTAAATTTGTTCATATTATCCCGAGGATCATAAACGCCCTCTAGAAATTGATGCGTAGCAGCAACCTTTTCCACCTCTGTTAAATCATTATAACCTCTTTGATATCCCCCGTCTTCCCTATCAAATCCATCTAACCACCTATCTACAAACTCAACAAATTCTGGGTTATAATCCCAAGTCATGCTATTTGCAATCTTATCCGTTTTTTCGCCCTTATCATTCTCTTCAATAGTTTGATAAGTTACATTCATTGCTTGACGCATATGGGCGCCCCAGGTTTGTCCGCTATCAATCTCTCTTAATATCTCCTGTTGTTGGTCTTCAGAAACATTTTCAAAGCTGGTAACATTAATAGCATCCATTATGTCGTTTACTCGTTTTGAAGAACCGGTAACTTCGCGCAATGCTATATTATGAGTATTCGCACTCTTCAAATCATTATAAATAAAGAAGTTATCTAAAGTTACTTTTTGGTATTCCAAATAATTAATAGGCATAATAGCTAATTTTTCATGAGGATGAAGAACATCGTGCATTTCAATCTTACCAACAAAATCCCCTGCATTCTTTTTCTGTCCATCAGCAAGCTCAATCTGTCTAAGATTAACATAAGCGCGAATATATCCCTGCCTACCGTTAACATATAAATTATACTGGTCGCTGGTTTCCATTAAATCCCTCAATGAAAGCGTATTCCCATATTGTTGTCCATTTTTAATAGCCTGTGTCATTTTCATAATAGGAATAATACTTTTATTAAGAACCTGATACTGAATATCTGATATCTCACTGCCATCACTGTTATAAAACAGCATTTTATAAAGCTTTTCTTGAGAGTAATTCCATTTTTTCAATAAACGCAACTTGACGTTATCAAAAGCAGCCTGCGCATAATGCCTATATAACTCCTCAAGGCTCATCTCTTCGCCAATATCCTTATCCAAAACCTTGGTTGATAATTTTCTCATCTTAACAGACTTGCCTTCAATTTCAATGCTGCCAAAATTTAATTGTCCAATCCCAGCAATTCTTTGAACATTAGCAACCTCACCAATAGATGTTTGCCCAAACGCCATCTCACCCATCAGATCCATAGTATTATTTAAATTGCCAATTGATGGACTTTTAATGTCTTTAGCGAAGCGATTAAGATCCAGTCCCCCCATTTCATCCTGAAATGTTTGATGCTTTTCCATGCTTAACATCATACGATCTGGGAGTACCGCTATATGCCCCGTATCATGGTCAAAATCGCCCTCAAATACCTCTTTGACATCTTCATCGTTTATCATAAATGAATCGCCAATACCCTCATCAAATCTATCAATAGTAAGAATTCTATAACCAGCACGAGATGGTACAGGATGACGCACCAAAAGAACTTTAATCGGATAATTTCGTATCAATTGATTTAAGTCTTTTTTTGACAATTTCATAATTTTGCTAAAGTCTAATTTTGTTATAGTTTCAAGCTTTCTTGCAATAGCCTGCTTTAAATCATGATTAAAAGGCAAAACAATCTTGCGCGGTTCAACGTCAGATACCAAATCAGGACGAAAATCAAGGACACCACCCTCTTGCTTAACATCCATTGCTTCGGAAAAAAGACGATTTTTTATTAACACCTGCCCATAATCAAGCTGTGTGGGATGTAAACCAGCTCCCAACTTTGCCATCTCAATTATCATCCTAGGCATAGAATCGGGGTGCTTAGATTTTACATTTTTTAAAAATTGGTCAAAAGATTGAGGAGACTGTGAAATTGAAACCATAGTTGCAAGCAACTTTGCTGCAGACCCCGGATTGTTCGGATCCGTAATTAATTCATTTAATTCTTCTAAAAATTTGGGATCATTAATATAATTGGTTACCTGCATTGGGAAAGGAGCTTTTTGCTTATCAGCTTCTGTCAACATAATATGCCCCGTTGCCTCCGATGGTATTTCTAATACTTCATCAAAACGATTAAAACCACCCAAAGTCACTTTAGCTTCATCCGTTGTCGCTAGGTGATCTATATATTTAGTATAATTGCCGTTTTCATCTTCCGTATATATATTAACCTGTCCCTTTTCTCTCCTTATTTCAGCAACTTTTTTTGTTCCATGAATAATATCACTATGAGTTGCATCAGTTGGCAGATTAAAAGTCATCTCTTGATGTTTCATAAGAAGAGTTCCTTCATCTGAGACAACAACCTTAACAGTTTTAGCTCGCTTTGCCAAAGGATTGGCTCCAATCTCAGTAAAATATTTCTCCTGGAAGACCCGTTCAGATGTAATGGTCATCCCATCACCAGTATATTGCAACTCATTATTAATATTTTTAATAAGAACCTTCTCACCCGCCTGACCGCTCTTATAATGCGTTTTAGTAATCAAATGCTGCTTACCCATTTTTGATTCAGTAAGATCTAACAGTTTAATAGAACTTTTTCTTCCGCCGGTTCTTGTCAATGCAGGTGTAAACAATATTTTTATACGATGCATTATCTTATGTGCAGACAATGTATGATAATCCTCACCCAGTAATTCCTTGTAAGCCTCATGCCTGGCAATATTAGCCGCCCTATAATCTTCAGGGCTATTATAAATAGTAGACATTTCTTCATCTGTAAGATCTTTACCCAAATAACTATCAACAAACGACTCTAATGCAGGATCTCTTTTTACTTCACCTTCCCAATATTGAACAGGATTTGCTCCGCGCTGTATATCAGTTATTTTAATTAAACCAATTCTATCCGCATCACCCTTAATAAACAATGGGACTAAACCTTTGCCTACAAATTTTTCACTGGTTATTTCCCTTAAATCATCTGCAGTAAGAAAACCGTAAATAGACTGTCGAATAAAGAAAGGACTCCCATCTCCTTTCATAATAGACATGCCGCGAACATCTTTTTTAACAGATGTCTTAGTAACATCAGAACCATTCAGCCAAACCACAGGAACATTAACAAACCGATCTGCCATCGTTGCTCGAGCGAATCCGGGGAGCGAAGCAGAAAGTTTCCCCTCTTCTCTTATCTTAACTGTAGGATTTTGCCAACCCCTGCTATCACGATTGATTTGATAATTAACCGTTTTCCTTCTAGTGCTTTCGCCGTCCTCCAACTCACCCCTATTAATCTGAACATTGTTTTCAGTTAAATTGCCTACATAAAACTGCTTTAACTTTCGAGCCAAAGGCGTATCCTGTGCTATAACATCAGCGGGGGTCAACCCCTTTGAGGTAACCAACCCAAACCGAGGATTGCTAATATTCTCAACAAACTCATTAAATGATAAACTGTTTCTAGCTGTTTCTGTTAATTCATCATATGTATCTTTCTTTAAAACCACATCCATTGCTTCAAAAAATGTTGAATTTAAATGCGTAAAGTTCTCTGCATGAATATCTGCACCCTGTGAATTCTGTTGAGCTATAGCTTCTTTGAGCCAATCTGTGCCCGCAGCCAAAGCATGTTCTGTGTCTTTTATATCAGATTCAAAAGCCTGCGACCACGTTGGTTTACTCTGAATCTTTGTCGCTATCCAATCAGTCATCTTCCCCATAACTGTCTGTTCGGGTTTGAAATCATTCGCCCAATCATAAAACGGTTCTTTAAAGTGTTCAGGAAGCAGTGGACCTACATATTCTTCTACCCATTTTCTAAATAAACCCTCAGAAGATTCAACATCAGAAGAATATTGCAATGTTTGATACCACCCCTGCCTAAACAGACGTCGCAACTTACTTAAATTTCTTTGTTTAATAGACACAATGCCAACACCAGCCTGTAAATCAACTGGTCCCTGCTTTTCCAATATCTCCCCAATCAATCCATTGCGATCTGTAATTTGATTATCTTTGACATAAGGTTCCGTTTTCGCCAAAACCTGCTTTGCATGATTAAACAAAGCCTCATCAGACAATCCCTCTAAAATATCCTGGGGGAGAACAATCCCGCCTTCAAATAATATTTTAGTCTGTGCAACTAAATTTTTTGCCACATTTACAGAAGCCTTCTTAACGGGAACCTTCTTTGGATTAAAATCTTTTAACATCTGCTTCAATTCTTCTTTATTCTTATATCCCTTAATACCTCTTTGCTTTGCAAGCCCCCGCATCTGATTCCAATCCAATTTATCAATATCTACATCTTTTGTTTTAGTCGGTTTAGGCTTGATATTTAATTCTGCCAATTGCTTTTTAATCTGTTCAATCTTTATTTGTCGCTCTTCAGGAGAATCATATTGCGAACTTGTAGCGGATTCAAGTTCTGCTAATTCTTTCTGTAATAATTCTCTTTGTATATTCTCAATGTTTTCAATCTGGGCATAAGGATCATCAAACCCTTGGTCGTAAGGATCTTCTGCCATATTAATATCGGAGTCTTCCAACAGACTCTCATCAAAACTATCATTAATAATTGCATCGCGTTCCGCTACATTTGCGCTCAAAGGCTTTGGCTTTTTAGATGGAACCGTACTTTGATTCGCCAGCTCAGTAACATCCACACCCAATATATTTGCAATCTGACTTGGTTGAAACATAAGATAAGACAGAGTTAATTCATTTATTTCAAAATCCTGTAACTCTAATTCTTCTTTATTTTTTTTAAGCCAAGCAACAGCATGCGCAGGATTGTCTTGAATTTCTATAATCTTTTCATGGATTTGAGCAAAGCGTCGTTTTATCATCGCTCTAGTTGATTTTCCCTCAACTCCAGGCACAGCAATAGCATCGGCAATTTCATCTGGACTTTTTCCCAACAGTTTCCCACCAATAATCATTGTATCAAAATCTTCATTATGTTTACCGGCTTGCAAATCCTTAATTGCTTGTTCTTTTCTTTCTTCAATGGTTATTTCTTTGTCTCTCTGTTTTTTGTTCCCCCTTATAGCGCCAGCTGTCCCAACACTTAAACTCACGCCTCCACCAAAGACTCCTCCCGCATAAGCCGCATCCCAAACCTGTTCCATATTCTTTTCGCGTAATGGTAATTTTTTGGAAAGCATAGATTCTTGGATATATTCCTGTACACCTTCTGTAATTCCCTCTACAACCACGTTTTTAGCTGCAGCCCCAGTTACCCCAAGAATATTTCTAACTGCACGATGAGCAAATATTTTAGAAACTTCTTTCTCTACACCCTTTTTACCCAAAGTAATACCAAGCGCTTTCGCACCTTGGCGAACCAACGAACCCGCTTGTAATAAATTAGAAAGCGCCTCTACACCCGTAGACGCCATTCCATATTCCATCGCTATTTCTTTTGATATTTTATCAATATCTTTTTCTCCCAAAAGATCAGCCGTTATACTGTAAGTTGGGCTTAACGCTACACTATATAAACTTTTAAACTCCTCTGGACTTAAATCGGACTTTTCAGCCTTAGCTTTATATCGCAATTCTCTTAAATGATCTCTCGCTGAACCATAAGCATCACCAGATTCCAAAATATAACCAGCGGCTAAAGCAGGACTTGAAGCCGCCAACCCATAGGCACTGCGAACAATAAAACCAGCTCCCCTTGCTGCTGGATGTAATTGTGCAAGCGTAGATGCCGTTACACCCAATCCGGTTGTAATAACCTGAGAACCTGCACTTTGTGTACCCTTATAAGCCATGTAGCCAATATCGGTAAATAAATCCCATTTTGATCTATCAATTACTGGTTGATCATACCTACCACTGGGAGGATCTGCTTCTTGATAACGAGTTCGCCCACGCTCTTCAATAAATTTTCCTGCTTCAAATATTTTTTCAGCAACACCTTCTGTATTGCCCTCCCAATCGTTAGTTGGGTCCATATCCACTTTAGTTAAAAACTTTTCTAATCCAGCCAACAAATCAGTATTTGCCTGCAGCCCTGTCCCCACAGCAATTTCAGCCGTTCCAAGCATTTGTTTTCCCCATTGACCAGGAGAATCAGTAGAATGAAAATTGGCTGTCATTTCTGCATCTGCTTGAATACCGCGAGCAATATGATTATTATAAATATTATCAACAATGGAACCGAATCGTTTGCGCATTTCTACGCCCTCCGATGTATCTTTAGGCGGTAAAAGATCTCCCATATAATCAATCATTCCAAAAGTTTCTTTCGCCCACCTATCAGCAAACTTCTCTTTTTGTCCCTTACTTAATTTTATTCTAAATTTCGGATTTTGGCTCGCAACTTCCATTGCATTATTTTTAAACATATTATAATCATGATTCGCATCAGAATCAGCTTCTCTACTAAATGTTTTTACTTTAGTAGCGCCATCTGCCAGACGAATCTTTTTACCCGTTACTTCTTGATAGGCTTTCTCAAATTCAGCAAAAACATCTTCATATCTTCTTAAAGACGCCGGTTCAAACTCAATCTGAAACAGATCACTCGCTTCTTGTTCGCCCTCAAAACGATTAGGAACATTATTAGCCATTCTTCCTAATAGACTTCCTGGCGGAGGGACTATCATTTGTGGCATATTAGTATTTAACCCTTCTCTTGGTTGTTACTGACGGAGGAGCTTCTGTATTAACTGGATCGAAATCTAAAAACCAACCGCCTTTCGCTGCTTCAAGTAATAATTTCCGAGCTTCAATTAACTCTAGCGCAGCCGACGGATGACTTGAATTTGTATTGTAACTTTTATCACCTATTTTATTTTTTTCAATTAAATCATCCATCATTCTGATATTCTCTTCATCAAACGGATCAGACGTAGACTTAACCGCATCCTCTTGTAAATTGTGCATATCGTCACCAGAGATTAAAATAAGGGCACTGTTAATAGAACTCAGCCAGCCTTTATAATCAAGCGCTTCCAAACGCTCGCCACTTTTCCCAGATGAAAAATCTGAAGCAGTACCTATCCTGTCTCTAAAAGCCCTATCACCATGATCTTTGTCTTCTACCGTTACACCTAACGAAATTTTAAGAGCGCTTTGAACATGACCTTCGATCTTATTAACGATTGCTTCACGACTTAATTCTTTTTTATCTAAACTATCACCAATGATCCCAGCAATATCCTCTATCCTCTTATCTTCTGTACGCATATTTGTTTTCATATCTTGAAACAATTTTACCGTCTCATCATAATCACCCGTTTTTTTATCTACAGCAATCTGTGGAGCTAATATATCTTGAAAATAATCTTTATCATTTGCTGACATCGAATCCGGCAATTGATATCCAGACTTTAGCTTATCTGTGTCATACTGATCCCTCCAGGCTGAATATTCATATTTAGCTTCTGCTCGCTTAAACTTATCATCTAAATACTCCTTATTACCTTGAGTCATGTTGCTAACCTGAGAAGCATACTCACTCTTTATAGCTCCTAATATTTTATCAAAACCCTCTGTTGGATCAGCGTCAAGTTTATCAATCAATTCAGTTAACTTTTTATCAACATTATCACGCACATTGACTGCTCGTATTCTTAATTCAACTTTTTCCTGATTTATATCAATCAAGTCATCCACATACCCCACACCTGTTTTCAAAGTATCAAGCTTTTCAGACAAAGTTTCTAATTTTAAAACATCTGTTTCATCTTCAGCCAAACCAGCGCCTCGAATAGATGTGCTAATATTGGAAGATGCAAGCTCTTTAAAACGATCCACCGCATCATTTGATCTTTGGCGTTCTTGTATTTCCCTTCTATAACGCTCGTTCTCTTCCAACCTCATTAAACTAATTAATTGATTTATATTTGTTGCCATATTATCTCCTATGCCATCGAGCTTATTGCTGTATCTTTAAGCCCACCTAATGCCATACCCAACATTGGATTCCCCATACTAACTACCCCAATACCAACATCTGCTATCAGATTTGGGATAGCCAAATTTTGAGCTTTTCGCTCTTTATCAAGTTGTGCTTTAAGAGACTTTAATTCTTGGTTTAAACTTGCCCTGCGATTCCTTTGATTCTCTCCAAAACTTGCAAGACCTTCTTCATACTTATCAAATGCACTGGCTATATTTAAATCAGAACGCGTTCCGTAATCAGCCACAATATCATTCATAATTTCCTTTTTACTACCAGAGGTTAATCCACCCTGCCCCACATCCCTTATCTTACCCAATGCATTACCTAATTGTAAATTCCCAGCCTTACCTATTCTTCTTCGCTGTTCAGAAAACGAATCAGACATTGCTCTCTCAGCTTGAAAAGTCTCATTTGGAATATTCCCCATTGTACTCTCAACCGAATCAATAGAATCATCCAACGATGCAATTACCTTTCCACGCCGACTTTCTGTTACGATAGTACCAGCCAACTTTGCTCCTAACATTAGTGGCATTGCAGCTTTTTCCATTAAACTGGCTTCCCCTGTACTACCCGCGGGGGGAGACGCATTAGGTGATTGAGAAACTAACTCTGGAGGAGACTCAGCAAACGATTGAGGGTTAACTCTTTCTGACATTGGAGCCTGCATTAATAATTGGTCTGGAGATGTTACAGTTTGATCTAATCTTAAAGAAAGAGCAGGCTTACCTCTTGCAGTACCTAAAACATCTACAGGTGGAAGCGAGTGTATCTTATTAGATTGATCACCAACAGCATTTTTAATTGCTTGCATTTGAGCATTTCCCCTTGGGTCTTCACCAGTGCCAAGTTTCATATTGCTCATACCGGCACCACCCATTGGCGTTCCTTTTTTCAAAGCTTCGCTTTCCCCCTGCCAAGCGCTTTTGTTAGTTGGAAATGGTTCTTGAGCGGATGTAAAAAACCAATCTGGCATCCCAGAGTCATGTCTTTTCTTCCATGGCTCATTAAATGGTAAACCATATTTTGAAACGTTTATACTTTGATTGTTATTTTCCATTTTTCTTTAATCCTTCCAAAAATAATATATCATTCATTTTATCTATATCTATTGGCTCTACATTAAAATCTGAATAGGTCATTGATCGTCCGCCTACATTCGCCGGTGTCCTATTCTTCCTCCAATCTTCAAATTCGGGGAAAGAAGACTCTTCATACCCTTTCTCTTCTACCAAAGTATTAAATTTATTTTTCCAGGAATTATAATCTTCCAAATCATTTCTGCGTTTTTGCCCATAATATTTTGTATATATCCCGATCGTATCTACAGTTGATTGAAATTCATTATTCACTTTTTTAATCTTTTCAAGCATTTCGCTTTCGCGCTTGAAATCCGCCAAACTTCCCAATGCTTTGTTCAATTCAAGATTCGTATCATTTTTGGCTGCAATTGCCCTGTTTCTTGATCTACTTAAATTTTTTGATTTATATCCCATAATATTATTCCTTATTAACCATAATGTTCAAATTGATAAATCATTCTATAGTCTCCCGTACTAAAACCGCTTACAGAATAAAATAGGACCTGTTTAATATTGCCAGAACTTGCAGATTGGTCTGTTACCAGCATGTTT
>Ga0208299_1001860_pt1 | contig 15034 bp, 14 predicted proteins | sample 15_taG_FD_184089 | JGI IMG/M metagenome (GOLD analysis project Ga0208299, IMG submission 184089) | Marine viral communities from the Subarctic Pacific Ocean - 15_ETSP_OMZ_AT15312 metaG (SPAdes) (version 2) | ecosystem: Environmental > Aquatic > Marine > Oceanic | place: Pacific Ocean | collected...
TGAGGCTGAAGCAATTTTTGCTGATGCTGAAGCAAGGTACATGAGGACTAAAGAAGAATACGCTTACGTTAATCAAAGTAAACTTGAGAGTGAAGCTAAACAGGTAGATATAGAAGCAAGGCTTGTTGAGGCTGCGGATAATCTTGCTCTTATACGAGCTGAGAAAGCTACGTTAGCTATTGGTAGAGAGGATCTTGTCAACCTTTCTTTGCGTGAGCAAGAAGCTTTAACTGATTTAGTTTATTTATTGAATGAAACTGAGGGTTTAAAAGCCAGCTATGATTCTGCACAAAATGCTTCTGTTTCTGTTTTGAAACTTGAAGATCAGATTCTTGCAGAGTTTGGAAGTGTTGATAACTTTCAGATGTTTGTAAGAATCTTTGGCGATTTCGACCAGTCTTTAACGATAGGTGCTGAAGATGCTGTGACTAATTATGTTAGAAACAGATTTGGGGATGAAGCTGACACTGTTTTGGAAACAGTTCAGCAATGGGGTCAAGTGGAAATAGACAGGCTTCTTGATGCTGGCAATAAAATTATCACCGATTTAGATGATTCAGGTATAGGTTCATGGCTTGCTGTTGAATTGACAGTTAATGACACGATGCCTTCCACGGCGTTAAAGCAAATAGATAATTCTTTACAAGAGTTAAGAGATCAGGTTGTTAAACAAGGTGAAACATTTGACAACTGGGTGAATTTGTTTAAAGAAAATGATCCTGATGGTTACCAAAAGTTTTTAGATGATTACGGTGTTCGTGATCGTGTGATTACACCCGACGATATTGTTAAAGCAAAAACTAAAATACAAGCTTTCAGTGATACAAATGTGACATTATCTGCTCTTGCAGATCCAGAATTAGATGAAGCTATTCAAATCTATTTCGGTTCCATGAACAGTGAAGATTTGTTAGCACCCACAATCATTAAAGATGGCAACACTATGGATGGTTTAATCCATGCTTTCAAGAAAGAACGTCAAGTTTTTGTAATGCAAGCAGGACAAGACTTAAAAGCTGTACGCGCTAAAACTTTCAAGGTTCCCATGCAAGGAAAAATGGTTGAGATGGGTTGGGATGACTATGTGAATCTTGTCACTTACAAGACTCATAGTCTTAGTGAACCTTACAACCAGTTGGATATGCCAGTACCTGTCAAGTATCCAAATGTTAATGACATTATGGATGGTCCTCACGAAGTTGTTATTCTTGGTGTGGGAGGAGGCAATAGAAAAAATACTCAGGCTCCTGATTTTATTTTCTCTGCTGAAAATCTTGGTATAGATCCTCAAAGTACGATACCTAATGGGGGCAACTGGGTTACTCCTGTTTCGCAGCAACAGTTAATTGGTGGGGTGAAGCCACCTAAGGGTGGTTCAAATGCTGGAGTCTTAGTTAAAGTCCCGCGAAGTGCATCTGATTCTATTCATGGTGACGGTCTTTATTATTATTTAAAAGTTTATGATAATGATTTTGCGGATGAAGTTGTTGAAACATTTGGTGGGGTGAAATTAACAGGTGAACAATCTAAACGACTACGCGCTGAAGGTGAGGTTGTAGCTAATGCCGTATACAGGGCATTAGACAGTTTGACAGGAAATGGTTCTGCTCCTGTTTCTTCTGTTGGTCGTATGAGAAGTGGGGCGTTAGGTCCAGCAGCTGAAGGAAGGTTTATTCTTTCTACTCAATATATGGAAAATGTAATCACTCCTGAAAATGTAAGTCAAGCTACTGGTGGTTTAGCATCTCATTCAAGATTGCATTTAGCTGATGGAAGTTACAGTATCGGTTATCGGGACCATGCCACAGATACTTATTTCGTGTCAGGCAGACAGCAACCTGTTGCTTCTGCTGACGTTCTTGAGGAAGTACCTGTAAGTGAACTTATCGGTAGACAAATGATGGCTGATGCTTTGTTAGCTAACTGGGATGCTATGGGTATGGCAGGTGACAATATAGGTGTTGATTCTGTTACAGGTAAAATTTTAAGAATAGATAATGGCGGTGGTTTTCATTTCAGTGCTATGGGTGGCGCTAAAGCAGGAGTTGCTGGTTGGAATTGGACACAAGTATCTGAACTTCTTGGAGCTGAACCGTCTCTTTTGAATGTTGGAAGTCCTCAAATCAACACTGATGTTGCTTTAAAAACTGGCGTGTATAAGCAGTTTAAAGATGTTAGTGAAGCAGGTATTGGCTTTGATGGTGTAATGGAGCAACAACTTAAAGAGTTGTTGCGCATACGTGCTTTAAGCGGAGGGTGGGATAACTTTGTGGCTAAAGCTTTAGCCACAGGAGAAGATGTTTTAGATGCAGATTCGATGTTGCTTGCCCAGTTCTTAGAGGAACGAACAAAAGCTCTTGCATATCATTACAATCTTCCTTACAGCTCAGGTGAAGATTTGTTAAAAGAAGGTTTACTTGAATCTGGTTTAAATGAAAATTCTATAAATGGTATTTTTGAATTAGATTTTTTACCTGAACAGGCATTTGCTGAATCTGCTGGTTTAAAATCGTGGCTTTCTGCTCCTAATCCTATTGTGCGTGGTGGTGTGGATCAGCGTTCTCAATGGGTTACTACAATAGGTCGTGATGCAAGTCCAGAATATATAAAGAAGTTAGCTATAGGAAGCAAATTAGATCCTGTGATAGGAGATTTAATTAGAGGTCCAGCTGGTAAAGAAGCTCAAGCCTTGTTGAATTTAGAGTCTTTGTCAGCAGAGATTGGTGGTTTCGATTGGGATGGGGTTTTATCTACAGCTAAGAAAACTTTTGAAGATGATGGTTTTGATGAAGGTTTATTTTTTAAAGATGAGATAGAAGATGCTTTTGAAATGGCAGGCAAGGAACTTGATGAAGGTGAGATTGAGGAAACAGTTCAGATTTTTCAAACACCTGAGCTTGATGGTCCTGAGTATTTACAAGGCATTGATACTGAAAAGTATGGACTGCCAGAAAAAACTCATCCTTTCTGGATGGATGAACCCGATCTTATGGAACAAGCAATAATAGATTTTGGTGAAGAAGATGCTATGGATCAGTTCTTATTGGACTGGGAGCAGTATCAAGAACTCGATAAAGCTTTCGCTGAGGATTTTGTTGATGGTTTCCATAAGTGGTATGGATATCCAGAAGGTATGTTGTTAAATCAACCCATTATGGATCAACCTGCTTTTGCTGTTAAAAGAGCAGAAGCTAGACAAGAATTACACAAAATGCTTTATGGTCAGTTTAATGATCCTGATGATCTTGCCGTGACAATAGATGATTACATGGAGGTTATAGACGAGTTCTTAGAAGATCCTGACATTTTCAACGAGTGGCTCACAGGTGAGCAGGAAACATTAGCACTAACTTTGGAAGGTAAACTTGGCGAGACTATTCCTTATGAGTTATTGGATAATATTTCTCAAATTTTTGAAACAATAGGTTTGGTTTCTCCTAAGAAAGGTGTTCAAACTAAAAATCCATTAACAGGATTGTTGAATTTTCCTTATGTTAAAGCTGTTGAAGGCGCACCTTTAACTACTAGAACAAATGATTTTACAGTTTTAGTTTATGATCTTAATGGCAATCCAATAATCCGTGTGCCTTTAGGTGGAGATGGTTTTGCAGGTGTGACAGGAAAAATAGATTCTTACACAGGTATGGATCTGGTTGAGACTTTACAAACTGCTGCTAAAGAACAGCTTGGTGCAAATGTAGAAATTGTAGGTGCTGTTCCTACTGCTGTTTCTGGCGGGGATGGGCGAAATGTTTTCGTTGCTCGTATGGGTAGAGCGCAACAAAATTTCTTTACCGCTAAAGGTCCAGTTCAACCTACTAGAGATGGAAGAATCGCTGACAATGTTTTAACTGTTGGGCATGAGACTGACACTGTTGGTGTTTTGGATGCTGGTAAGAGTTTAGGTGACAATATGGATCTGAGTTGGGTGGATAAAAGATTTATTAACGCTAAACCTTTAAGCACCGTATTGGATTTTCTCGACTATAACGGACTGTATCGTATGCGTATAAACATGTCTCAAAACATTCAAAGGAATGTGAAGATGTATGGTGTTGCTCCTCATCAGCGAGGGAAGATAGGTAATGCTTTAAGGCTTTGGAACACTATCGATCCGTTGAATCCTGATTTCGCTTTGATTAGCGAGGGTGGAAAGATCTCAGGAAACAAAGAAGTATTAGATTCAGCTATTGGAAAGTTCAGTGCTGGGATGCAGATTTTTGGAAAGGGCGAACCTTACTATCGTTATGGGCTGATTGACATGCAGCTCGATATGTTAGCTAAAGCACAAGTGGATGAGTCTCTTTGGAATGATTTGATAACGACCATGCGTGGTCTTGCTAAAAGTAAAGCAACTGCTAATAAGGCGGGGATTGAGTCTTGGATGGCATACAAGTTTGAAATGGCAGCTGATCTTTTTGATGGTATTAAAAAGATAGGTAAAGGTACAGGCTCTAAGAAGTTTAATGATTTAAGTTGGCGTGAACAGATGACTTTCCTTGGTTGGTTGAATCAACCAGACATGGGGCATCAGAGTGGTTTAAGAAAAGCTGCATCTGATGCAGGGACTATTAAAAACATGTTTGAGGAGAGTGTATGGGCAAGATTAAAATATGGACAATGGAGATTTTCTTTACAAATATCGTGAAGCTTTAAATGATGTTGCGACAATCTCTAATGTCGATATGGATATATTGGTTAATGAATTTCTTTCTGACATGAGTGCTGTTGGTTCTTCGGGAACATATTTTGAGAATCGTATTAGAGCTGAGGGTGCAGCCGCTATATCTTATGTACATGGTATGCACCCTATTGGTGAGGCTGTGGAAGTAGCTGTAGATGGAGTCATGGTTCCTTCTTTTAAAAACATGTACCCTGGGTTGGGAGGTAAGGCTTCGAGCGCTCAGAGTCTTATATCTGGTCATAAAAATTATGGAATTTTACAAGACATCACTCAGTCTGCTAATTCTGCTAACAAAGATTTTAACATTACAAGTTCATTAGGAAGAAGCAAAGTTGACAACATGGCAGCCACTTCCACTAGCCCAGCTTGGTTTGTTGTCGGTAAGGACAGGCAAGCGGGTCAACAATTATCGCATGTTTACCGTTTGAACCAACGCTTAAGGGAAGGATACAGAAGAGCTTTAAGCGCTGAAGGTTATGACATAGCTATGTGGGGTAACAGAACAGATAGTTGGCATGGTGCTTTAGATGGCATAGATGATATAACTAATTTTAGGTACGGTGAAAAACCTTTTTTTCCTAACTATTTGATTACTAATCCAAGGTCATTATCTTATGATGCAATTCCTTTCAGCGGTAAAATGCCTCAAACAAAAGATGCACCTGCTAAATGGGTTGCTGGGAATTTCCCACTCGCTCCAAAAACGAAACTTCCTTTTATAGAGCATGGTGGTGCTGACACTGTACTTGATCCAGATAATTTTATACGAGAATATGAAACTTTATTTGACCAAGCATTTGAAACTAAACCAATGGAGCTTCGTGACGAAGATCCATTGCAGCTTGCTGTCAGAGAACAATCTGTTTTAATTAAAAAACGAGCGCAGGTTGAGGACAGTATTGCACGTGCTGGTACACGTTTAGATGAATTAAACGCAAAGCTGTGGGATCTTGAATACGAAGAAACTTTAGCTAAGAAGAAAGCTCAGACTGCTCAAGCTGCTTCTATTGCTGCTCATTTAAAAGCTCAACAGTTCGTTAAAGCGGAAGAGTCACTTAACCGTTTAGGTGCTGGTGTTGATGCCAATGGGAATGAAATTCCATTGGATCAACTTAGTGATGATCTTAGAAATTTAAGGTTTGCAGTAAACATTTTAGGTGAGGCTGATGCTGAGGCTATGCGTATGACAGCTAGCGCTATAGATCAGGGCGTTGTTGGTGCTGATGCTTTATCTACTTTGTCACCTGTAGGCGACGATAAATTCTTTTTCCCATTGACGCGTACACAGAACTTTGAGGAAGTAATGGAGAGTGTGTGGCAGAGTGGGTTCATGCCTTTCGGTTCGCACACTCAGGGTCCGAAAGAGATTGTTGAAGCGATGACAGCTGTGACTAGGTTCAAAGCGCAGGGTGGGTTCGGTGCTTTCTTAAAGCATTACGACAAGTTGCATAACTTGCTTAAGGGTTACATGATCTTAAAACCTGGGTTCCATATGAGGAACTATTTCTCTGGTGTGTTTATGAACTACTTGCATGGTGTGGATATTTCTAGTTACCGTCAGTTCCAACGTGCTTATTGGCGTTTCCAGCATGATGAGGCTTTACGTATGGGGCTTGATAAGAGGGCTAAGGACATGAAGAAAGCTATGGTTGCTAGGAAAATATGGGGTGATGTGAACCAAGAGCATTTAGATATTGTCCGTCAGATGAGTGAGGCTAATATACTGGGCGGTTCTCAAGGTCAGGTTACTAGCGAGTTTGCTTCTGCACCTAAAGTTGCAGGTAGGCGTATCAACTTTTCTTCTATCAATCCTTTAGATTCTCGTAACGCACCGTTGCGTTTGTCACGCAACATAGGTGTTGGCACTGAAACGTATATACGTGGTGTCATGGGATTTGATGTGCTGAAAAAGGGAGGCATGGCTGATGAAGCTTTCGATACGGTAGTCAAGTTTCATTTTGATTACGATGATTTGTCTGGCTTTGAACGTGGGGTTGTGAAGAGATTAGTTCCTTTCTACACGTGGACTAAGAAGAATCTTCCTTTAATGTTGGAGCAGATAGGCAGGAATCCTGCGAAGATGACTGCTTACTTGAAAGCTAAGAAGGAAATAGAGAGAGGTCAGGAGAAACCTGGGGTTATACCTGATTACTTTATTAGGCAGGGTGGTATCCAACTGCCGTTTAAATACAAGGGTGAGAACATGTTTGTTCTTCCTGATCTTCCTTTCAAATCTCCGATTGAAATGATTGATCCTATGTTGCAGTTCAGAACAGATTTGTCTGTTGCTGAACGTGCAAGAATTGCGGTTGGTACTTTAGGCACGCAACTCACACCTATTGTTAAAGCTCCTTACGAGTGGAACGCTAAACAGAATTTGTGGAAGGGGTACACGTTTGATGGTAGATACCAGCAGGTACCTACTGTTTTCTATAAGACTCCTTTGCTTATGCCTATGATGCAGGCTGTTGGTTTGGCTACTAAAGAGAATGATATTTGGATGATGCGTGACCATGATTTGCACGCGATGGCTCAGATGTTACCTACCTTTTCTGATATGCGTAGGTTATTTCCGAGTGAAGAGAGGTATCAGCAGAGAACTTTGTCTACTTGGATGTCTTTTGTCTTTGGTCTTGGTTTGAGAACCAACACCAAAGAGGAACAGGAACGTACGATACGGTCTAAATTCTATGAGATGCAGGATGAGATGAGAGATATGCGTAGTTTGCAGCAAGCAGCTGAAGGTGACCAGTAGGGACAGAGTAACCTTAAGGTATGAAGTATATAAGCAGAAGTGATTGGGGCGCTTTAGATTCTGGTAAACCGCTGAAGAGTTTCAAGCGGAAAATAGTGGGGATAGTCATTCATCACACCACAGGACCCTCAGATAAGCCGTGGGACCGTGTGAGAGGACATGACAGGTACCATGTTAAGACTAAGAAGTGGGATTCAATCGCTTACAACTGGTTGGTATCTGGAGAAAGCGGAGAAGTTTTTGAAGGCAGAGGCTGGAAGAAAGGTGCCGCTACTTATGGGCAGAACTCGAAAACTATTTCGATTTCATACGTAGGGGATTCAGATAAAGAACTAACAGCTCTCGGTAAAGAGACAATTCTTACCGTTGTCAGGGCAATACGCGAAAAACATGGCGAACACCTATGGGTTAAATGTCATAAAGATTTCTCATCTACTACATGCCCTGGCAAAACTCTAACCAACTGGGTTCATGGTGGCATGGATAACAGTGATGCACCTGTGAATGTGGCTATTGATTGGGCTGCTATTCAGAAATATATTATTGATAAAGGTAATGCGTACTTAGTGTCACGCATACTTAAGAGAGGATCTAAAGGCGAGCTTGTTGAGCTTGCACAGAAAAGGTTAAACGATTTAACCAAAGCTAATTTGAAAGTTGATGGTATCTTCGGTAGAAAAACAGGGGATGCGGTTAAGAATTTCAAATCGAATTATGCAATGAAAGTAAATAGGATAATAGATAAAGATACATGGAAGGTTTTGTGGACAGTATGAAAAATTTTGGAGACATGCTAGAGAGAGCAGCTTGGACTTTTGGTCAAGCGTTCTTAGCTATATTTGTTTTAGGTGACATGGCATCCCTTAAGGGTGCCGCTGTTGCAGGTGGAGCTGCGGCTCTGTCGGTGGTTAAGACTTACGCTAAGGATAAAGTTAAGTAAATGAACTCAGAGGAAGTGGATGAGAAGTTTGCCGAATGGCTTACGTATGAGGGTGACGATATAGCGTCACAAGTCCACGATACTCTGAAAGATACATCGCACAGTTTGGAGATGGATAACGGTAACCACGCAGTATGGCATGAGAGTCATCTTGGGATGCTACTGGTGCTACCGTTTGAACACGCTATGGCTTTCTCAGCTGAAGCATTATCAGGGGATTTTGAAAACAGTCCCTTGCATAACTATGTGTTCACTACCATCTCTGAACTGATTATGCGTGCTACTGCTGTGATGGAAGAATCGGAAGAGGATCCTCTGTAAGAGGTAACTCCCATTCTCCTGCTTCAAGCAGGCATCCTATTAGACAGTACCCAACAATATCTGAGAGCGTATCTACTACGCTTTCATAGTTGGGTATGCCATCATTCTCACCGAGAACTGCTGTGTTCATCAGGTTCTCTAAGCGTGCTATTTTGTCGTGCATCCGCACGATCAGACCGTCACGCCCGAATCTGGAATGGTTTGCATAACCATAATCTTCTTGTTTCTTACGCATCATGGGATACAGAGCTTCACATGTTGGCATCTCGTAGTCGTAACCTAAGTAGTTTGCATAATCTAAAGCCATGATAGCCATTGCATGAAACCAACTGGTATTTACATGTTGGGCTTCGTTAACTTCATCTTCCGTAAGTACTACTTGGTACCAGTCTTTGCAGAACTGGTCGTATTCATATCGCATGGCGAAAAGTAAACCGCCATCTCTGTACGCAGGATGTCTGACACCTTGTTCTCTGTATGCGTCTATTCTATCTGCGTGTAATAAGACAGAATGATCCCAATGAATTGGGCTAATTCTGTCAAGTGGATTGTCCTCCATTTATATACTCCCTCACTAAAGTGTTTTCTAATAGTTTCTCTCGTAGTTCTACGAGAATTTTGTCACGCTTACGAGCCAAAGTAGTTTTAGGTGTACCTAATATACGTTCGACTTGTCGTAAGCTGAGACGTTCAAATAGTAAAGCGTTTACTATCCATAGATCTTCTGCATCTAAAGATTCGACAGCTTCTATTACAGCTTCACGTAATAAGAACCTTTCTTCTTTTGATATGCGAGGTTCTTTATGTGCAGCTGTTTGCTGTATTGATTCTATTGCAGTAGATGGTTGACCTTTTGTGTTTGTTAAATCAAATAGCCAAGCGTATTCTACTGGATCACGCAGTATTTCCCGCTTGCTCATTAAGCCAGATCACCTCTGATTGTATTGCGTAGTACTCTTTCCCTTCAGGAAAGCTGTCTACTTTTGCTTGCTTACACATTTTGTTCAGATCACTTAGCTCTATATACGCATGACGATCTTTATGTGAATCGTATACGAACAGTTTGACAGGATGTTCCTTTGCCCATTTACGCAAAGCATCCATCTTGTCTAGTTTAAGCTTGAGTGTCTGATCTTGTCCAAACCCTTGCACCTCTACGAAACATTCACTTGTTAAATAGTCGGGTGTGTATCGTATTAGTGGGGGTAAGGATGACATTCTGAGAGGTGGTCTGTTTAATCCAAAGCGCACATAATTAGCTGTGCTTACTTCTTCAAATTTTCTTTCAGCTATGTCACCCATAGTTTGTAAACGTCGCTCAAATTTTTCGTTCTTAAAGCTCATTGTTATACCTTTATCGCGTCTACTTGTACAACTTGCCTGTCATTGGCAATGATTCCTGCACGTTGGATTCCATCCAACGCAAGCTTGATGTAGTTATCTATGTCACCACGTAGTTTGGTTGACCAGTTCTCATCAGCTGGAACTATGGTCACGAACGTACAGTCCTCTTTAAACATGAGTTCTATACGCACGTTGCCTTCAAAGACAGGGTGGTCACCCCCTACTGATTCTTCATACGCTTTCTCTGCGCGTACTGTCTCAGCAGGGGTGTAGACTCTTCCCTTTCGTGACATTCTTGGTCTGCCTTTCGGCACTGGTCTTTCTCTTATATGGAAAGAGAACTCAGCTGGCTCTTCCTCCTGCTTCGGAGACGAGCCTTTCGATTTGCCTGTCACAATCATTCCTTCCAGTAAATTTCGGACCTTCTTCGTACCATACACTCAATCTTGAGTCCAAGTCCTTAGTCCATGAAACCACATCTGGAGAGGAATATCCAGTTTCAAACATCGCACGTGCAAATCTGTTAAGGAACCCATGCCTACCTCGACCTGCTCCTGTCCCCTTGTAGTAGGGAACAGGACCGCCTTCAAACATTTGTTTAGGTAGTCCTCTTAGTTTGCTTCCGTCTATTTTCATCAGCGGTTCTTTGCTGTAATCCCTAGGTGGGGGCAAGTCTGGCTGTGTTACGACAGGTGCTTTGTAATGTGTAGCTGCTTCTATCAGCAGATGCTTAGGTGTCAGGTTCTGTTGAACCCTGTTGATAAACGAAGTCACATCCCACAAAGATCTTTCATCAAGTACCTGTTGTCTACCTTCAGGTCTGCTCGCACCATACGGTAAGCGAACATAATTCCCTGGTGGTCTAGGTAATGAATCTTGTTTAGGAAAGACAGCATCATAGGTAGCGTCTGTTAATTGCAACGCTGCCATCATCGCTCTTCGCATTGTAAATGCTGGTGTCCATTCGTCTGCGAATATCCACACGTGACATCCCTTACTTTTGGACAGTTCAACGTAGCTTTCTATGCCTAATACTTTAAGTATTGTTTGTGCGTTCCTCGCTATTATCAACGAGTCTGCACCTTCGTCTATGTCCATCGCTCCCCATTTGCACATCCAGAGTTCTTCTAGCATGTCGGGGTATTCGTTTGACTCATCATGCTGGTACCCTTCGGGTCCGCATGTGGTCATGTAAGGATCGTACACCATTGGGTATATTCCAATTTGGTTCTCACCTGTGAGATGGTCGTACATTAACTGTTCTGTTACTGGTTCCCATCTGCATCCACCTGCGTCAGTGCCGAAAGCATAAGGAAATCCTTCAAAGATTCCCATGAAAGCTTTAGACACCCAATGGTTGTGTTCTTCAGTCGTCGCCATCGAAACTCATCTGCTCCCATGTGACACCTGGCTCAAGCAATCTCCCACTTGCATCTATTGTGAGGTTCACTTCAGCCTTCTCACCATCGCCTGCCTTGTTCTTCCATAAGCCTACACTTATCTCATCCTCATAATATGAACGTGTCTCTTCGTCTAGGCTTGTATCATCCCATCGTCTCCACGTTTCTATTAGGAAGTGACTCTCACTGGTAGAGGCATAACGCCCTGCGTCTATCCCACCTGCCGAGCCTCTGGTTCCAGAACCTCGCCCCGACTGGTGAACCATCACGCCTACAACACGCCAATCAGATATCAACTGCTTGAACGATTCGATTTTTCCTTGCACGCTTGCTGCGTCGCTTGGACCACCGCCTCGTATCAGCTCCAGATAATCGTAGATCAGCACTTGTGGTCGTTTACCTTCCCACAATGTGACGGATGCTATACGCATAGCTTTATCTAAATCATCCACAGACATTCCTGTGGATTCAAAGTGTAGATTGTTTTCATTACGCATGATCTCTGACACACGTTCCCACGCTGTCGGATCTTCACGTATCAATCTATGCACCCAATCCTTCTGGTCTATCTCCAATCTGATAGCTGCATACTTGCCCCAAAACATTGTCTCTGTTTCATCAGGGCTAACCCATAGCGTTCTATGATTCCGATTACGCGCGATCATGTTCATAGCTAAAAGGCTTTTGCCAGTATGTGATTTACCTATCAGGGTGACCAGTTGACCTGGGCGTGCGCCACCTAAAGTGGCTTCATCAAACGAGCGAACACCGAATGTCCATTCGTTGCCTGCTCGTAGATCATGTTTCATTCGACGCACTTGTTCATCCTTGGGTGTGAACAAGCGTTGCATATCCGCAGGGGATATACCGTCTATCTCTATTGGGGCAGGAGGCTCTTCAGCTCCCTGCCCCAAGAGACGTTGAGCATCTTCAATGCTCAATTTTTCAGGCATCTACCTTCGCTAACCAGTTGTTAGGATCGACAGGTGCTGGTCGCTCACCCCAATTAAATGGAGTGTGCTTAACTAGCCCACCGAAGTAACCGCTTTTGTTTGCAAGAGGATGGTTACCATCTCCTTGCCCAAGGACAGGGTTACCTTCAGCGTCTAAGCTGGTGGCTTTCTTTATTTTAAAGTCACCAAGCCCACATTTGCCTGTCTTAGTGGTTGGAATGTCCACGCCTCGCATGGATTCTGCCCAATAATCCGCAGGGAATTGTGTAATTCCTGCTTGGAATAGCTTACGAACAGCTTGATTATCCATAAACATGCTGTCCTTTGAGGCATACACGATGCCTGCCTGTTTCTCAGCCAAGAAGATTTTGTGGACTAAATTATATTCCTCATCATCTATATACATTGACTGTTTACCACTGAACGCAGGTGCAGGAGCCGTAGTGGTTCCTTCAAATGTGTCAGTGATTATTGCTTGTGCAGCTTCCATGTTATTGTCAGCTACTGGTTCGGCTGCATCTGAACTACCAACTAAGGTAGCTTTCAATGCAGGTAACGCAAGAGCTAAAGCTTCTGCGTTTTCGATAGCCATAGTTACAGCTACCCCATCGTCACCGCTTGTTTTCTCAGCGACAGCAAGCTCAACCCCTGCTTTTAAACAGACTTGAGCTTCGATACTTGCCCGCTCATGCGGACTCATTGGCTTAAATGCCATTCTAAGTGCCTCCTATCGTTGCACCTTTACACTGTGCGAAGTAATCGCACCATTTTTCTGAACACCACCAGCCATTATCACCGAGAGCCATAGCTCTTGAGTCGGATTCTAATAGTTGGCAGAGCCTCAGAACCTTTGCACGTAACCAATCTGTATGCGATTCATCACGTACGAAATCCATTCTGCCCACTCCTTTGGAGTGCATTACCGCATACGAGAAGTTAGGAATACCAGTAGCCCAGCAGTAAGCCATGCTCTGCACATCCCACCTGTCGTATTGCCATCTGTCTCTTGAGTAGTCTCGCTTAGGGAATTTCCAATCCCATATACGATCCTCTTCTACGAGATCAACTGTTCCGCTAAGGTACACGATACGTTCGTCATCCTCGAAGAATAGTTTGTTGAAGTTCCATTCAACTTTCTTAGGTACAAGCTCTTCATACACTTCGTTGTACCAGCTTAGTATTCGGCTGAGTCCCTCAACCGTAGCGCTCTCTTGGTCATACGAGTTCCATACATTTATCTTAGGAATCATCTTCGCCCAAAAGATATTGAACAACTCGGTTATCTCTGATTCATCTGTCGCTTCATCAGCTTCCAGAACATACTCGGCAACCGAGTGGCATACTGTGCCTAATGCAGCTGCGTCTTTAACTATCTCAGGGGAATCATCCCATAGTTCTCTACGCCAACGCTCAAGGCACATGTCAGAAGTTTTAATTGATGACTGTCTAACCCAGTCGTGTACCACCCTGCCATCTTCAGCTAGGTGGAGTGGAAATTTCATTGCTTCCCCCTTCTTGTACTAAGTACTCACAAAGTCTTATAAAGACTTTGTGATTACTAAGTACCTTAGTTAGTTTACCATTTTAATATTACGATTAGATGACTGTTGTGTTACAATCTTCCGATTCTTTATTCGTTCCGCATCCTCTTCTCGGAGTCTCAAGTACTCCTCCCTTGTAAGCGAATCCTCATAAAAGTTAGGTGTTATTCCCATACTGCTCCATTCTGTATACAACGCCAGCTTGGATACCAATGACTCAATCCTCCCCAACGCTTATTACTATTCATTCCATAGTACAAGAAGGATGCGACAGCCACGTTTGCTTCGGGATCATACATGCTTCTTCCTTCCATACCAGCAGCTTTGCTGCGCTCATCCCACCACTTAGGTAGATGCTGAAACCATCCTGTTGCCCCGCTCTTAGGATTAACTGCCGTTGAATATATGTCATCCGCATCCGCTGACGATTCGCAATAAGCGACACGCAACATCGTGTCTTGGTCAGCTGGTGCGAAATACACTTGAACGTACTCACCTAAAGTGGAACACCCATGTATAGCACTACTCAACGTAGCTACTAATAACAATTTACCTATCATTGCTTCCTTTCTACTGTCACGATGGTGTCATTATGCCAACCACCATGAGGCACAAGGAGAATCTCCTCTATCTCAAAGCCATTGACCTTACCCATGCCACCAGAGTTCCAACCGCAAGAGATAACCACACCATCCTTCTGAACGATGCGACCTATCTCTCTCTTCATGTCACCCCAAAAGGATGACTGAGTGTCCTGCATTTGCACAGCCCTACCCACACTCTCATAACATTCTTTTATTTGTCGCGGACTGTATGGTGGATCAAACAACACACCCCCCACTTCAGTATCACCCCACAGTTCAAGAAAGTCTAACGCATCCATGTGATAGTGCGCTTCAAACTCAGGGTTCAAGTCGTTTGTCTGCGCCATCTGTCCTTTAAACACACTGTCACGCACGAAAGGATCAAGCCATTGCAGATCCTCCTTGATGTAATACCTTTTAATCAACTCGTATATAGGTTTGATCTTAAATGTCTCCGAGTTAGGCATCGCCCACTCTCTAGTTATCTTCATCTTTATCCCACTTGTATCTTT
>Ga0208299_1001862_pt1 | contig 15024 bp, 12 predicted proteins | sample 15_taG_FD_184089 | JGI IMG/M metagenome (GOLD analysis project Ga0208299, IMG submission 184089) | Marine viral communities from the Subarctic Pacific Ocean - 15_ETSP_OMZ_AT15312 metaG (SPAdes) (version 2) | ecosystem: Environmental > Aquatic > Marine > Oceanic | place: Pacific Ocean | collected...
TTTAATGCCGACGAGGACGCAGGTGTGGCAACCCCTGGCAACCAATTTACAGTAAAAACAGATTCGACTGCTCAGGGTTATGCTCTAACTATTTTTGCTGCTAGGAATGTTAGTGGGGATATTGATTTGAAAAAGATGACAGTTTATGATACAGCAGCCGATATAAAAACAGGAAGCGAAAATACGGGTGATGATTTTGGTATAACAGCAGACGACGTGGCGGCAGATTCTTTGGAAAATGAGATGTTGGCAGAGTTGTATATATATGATTTCAGCACCGGCACCCCACACACCGACGACGAAATGAAAAATAATATGAATAATTTATTCTGTAAATACCTTAAGTCGTAACCTTGAAATAGTAACTATTTATAGAGAAACCCAAGGAAAGCTCATAAATGACAAAATTTATTATTGGTGATATTTCTACGTTCCCGGTCACAGCCGACCCCGCAGAAATTACTGGAAGTTTAAAAGTTTCCGGGTCTTCTTCTAATCCTAGAATTCATGTACACGGCGGCACAGGCGGCGATGCACTTAGTATTACGGGCAGCGTTGCAATTAATGGCAACCTTACAGTAGAAGGTACTACAAGTACAGTAAGCACAACAAATACTCTGGTTGAAGATAAACTTCTGACGCTCAACGATGGCGGTGCTGCCTCCTCCGGAGGAGGGGCAGGCTTTGAAATAGAAGAAGATAGTGCCATCAAAGGTTATGTTAAAACTTCTTCGGATCGTGCTAAGTGGGAATTTCAAGCTCCATCTACTGAGTTTGTTTTGTCCGTTGAGCCGGCAGCTAATAATAAAACGCTTTCGGTTTATGACGACACAGCCCTTAACCAAAATTTAAGAACTACAGACTCTCCTGAGTTTACGGCTTTAGGGATCAGTAACTCCAGCCCAAGTTCACAACCCTCTGAAAAAAATGATCTTGTTATTGGTGATCATACGGGTAATCGTGGAATGACGATTGCTTCGACAGCTACAGGCGTTGGGACTATTCGTTTTGCCCCTACCACAGCAGCAAATAGCGGGGAAGGCTGGATTGATTATAGTAATAATAGTAAGAGAATGCGGTTTGGAACCAACGGATTAAACACCCGAATGAGCATCCTTACTGACGGCAAGGTGGGGATAGGCACAGACACACCTGATAACCAGTTGGAAGTATTATCTTCTACTGCACCACAAATGAGGCTAACCCACACTGATGCCACAGACTATGCTACTTTTGGAGTAGATGGTGATGGACAACTAAGTATCACCACAGTTGATGGCGGCGGAACAGGAGGTCATATTTGTTTGTTGCCCGACGGTAATGTTGGGATAGGTACAGATGCCCCTACAGACTTTTTAACCGTGGCTGCGGATTTGGCTAGCGGCACTAATGCAGGAATCCATATTGCTGCCGATGGCGATGATGACGCCTATCTTGACTTAACAGAACAAGGTGGGTCTACAATAGCAGCGTTTGGGGCTACCGATGCTTATGGGTTTAGGGTAGTTTATGATGGTGGTGCTGGAGTAGAGGCGCTACAATTCAAATCAGGCAATGAGGCTGCCATCAACACGAGAATGTCAATAAAGAGAGACACTGGCAACGTTGGCATTGGTATCGCAAACCCTGAAACCGTACTTCATGTGTCATCTTCCTCTTCGACAGAAGCCGCCCTCACTGTAGATGGTGGTGTGGTTTTTAATCGCACAGAAAAAGATACAGCAGACACAGCGGCAAATATCGCTTATACTATTTTAGAGAGCGATTATCTTATTGGGTGCCGCTCTGAATCCAGCCGAACCGTTGCCCTCACATTGCCACAAGCTAGTAATTGTTCAGCCGGACAACACTTTGTCATTAAAGACGAGGGGGGAAATGGTGGAGCTAGCTCAACTCAAATCTCAATTACGACACAAGGCTCGGAAACTCTTGACGGCTATGCGCCATCTGCGGGAGCCCCAAATAATCCTATAGAATTTACGGGCGGATATTCTGCCTTTACGGTCTACACAGATGGTGCAAGCTGGTTTATTTTTTAGTCCAAAAAAATCTTAGATTTAAGTGATTTTTAGTTACCCACAAACTATATAAACCGACGGCGAAAGCCGAGTTTTCCTAAAAGTTTTAAGTTATCAATCGGTTACTATGATGGCATAGTTGCAAAACTAGTTTGCTTACGATAAGTTTCAAAAAAAGTATTTTATTTTAAGCTAAATTATTCTTTATAAGGAGGAAAATATTATGGCTTTTGGATTATATAAATCTGCCTCAATCGACACTGCTGCACTAGCAGCAAATGCGGTTACGAGTGTAAAAATTACGGATGGTGCAATTGCTACTGCGGATCTCGCTGCTGATGCAGTTACTGGTGCCAAGCTTGCAGATGAGTCAGTTGATTCTGAGCATTTTGTTGATGGTTCTATTGATACGGCTCACTTAGCTGCTGATGCAGTTACTGGTGCCAAGCTTGCAGATGAGTCAGTTGATTCTGAGCATTTTGTTGATGGTTCTATTGATACAGCACACCTTGCTGCTGATGCAGTTACTAGTGCAAAGCTTGCAGATGATTCAGTTGATTCTGAGCATCTTGTTGACGCCTCCGTTGATAACGCTCACTTGGCTGGAGGTATTGCAAATGCAAAACTAGCTAATAGCTCAGTTACTGTAAGCGATGGTTCTAATACAAGTCCTATCGCTCTTGGCGGAACGCTGACTTTTGCTGGTACTGCCAACGAGGTTGACGTTGCTGAATCTGCTGGTACTATTACCGTTGGTCTTCCAGACAATGTTACAATTGCTGGTAACTTGACCGTTTCTGGTACAACCACAACTATTAACTCAACAGTTGTTTCAGTTGCTGATCCCGTTTTTGAGTTGGGAAGTTCTGCTTCTGACGATAACAAAGACCGTGGTCTTGTCATGAAGTGGCACAATGGAACTTCTGCCAAAAAAGCCTTCATGGGCTATGATGATTCTGCCAGCAAGTTTACAATGATAGCCGATGCAACAGATACAGGTAGCGTTATGAGTGGTACTGCTGGTACTTTAGTAATGACAGCATTTGAAGGCGCTCTAACAGGCAACGTAACTGGTAACTGCTCTGGTACTGCTGCTACGGTAACAACCGCAGCGCAGCCTGCTATCACAAGCTTGGGTACTTTGACTGCGTTGGCGGTTGACAATCTGGAACTCGATGGCAATACCATAGAGGCGAGTACGGGAGCGATAAACATTACCCCAGCGGCCGGTTCTGCCATTGTCCTCGATGGCACCATCAATATCGATGCTGGCGCTGTGACTGGAGCTACTTCAATCACTTCAACAGCTTTTGTCGGTGGTTTGACTGGTAATGTAACAGGTAACTGCTCTGGTACTGCTGCAACTGTAACGGGCGCAACGCAAGCCGCCATCACAACTTTGGCAGAAGTTACAACGTTAGGGAAAGCTATGGCGACGACGACGATGCCTGGCATTTTAGAGGTAACGTCGGGTATCAGTGGCAACGTAACTGGCAACCTCACTGGGGTAGTTACTCATTCGTATGCCGCACACGCAAGTGCTGGTGCATTGGCGGGTACAAACAACTTGTACCAGTGTACAGAGAACGCCACCTTGCCAAGTTCCAGAACGGTCGCTGGGCATGCCATTATGCTTCATGTGGGTGGTGCATCAGCTATTGAGATCTCCACCGAAGCATCTCAGAAGATTGCAGGTTCGACTTCTGCATTTGATATGCCGGCTGGCTCTTCTGCTATGTTTATCAGCGATGGGACTGACTGGATGGTATTCTAGGAATATCCAACCCAAGGTTTCTTTGAAAACGCTATCAGCAAAAGGGGTGGGCTTCGGCTCACCCCTTTTGTTTTATGGTGACTATTTAGTATGATCTGTTTTTATAAGGGAGATTTCGTATGAGTTATATTTCTTCAAGAGCATCTCAGGCAGATGTCTCAGATGGTGTGGAAGACGGAGTAATTAATTTATCTTTTTACCGCAATCACACTGTTTATATTAGTCTTGACAAAAAGATGATTGGGATAACCACCGATCTAAACGAGCTAAGAGTTGGCGAAACATATTGTATCGTGGTTCAACAGGACAAAAAAGGTAAAAGAAAGGTGCTATTCGATGCCGCTTATGCCGAGAACCTTTGGAGCAAGCTGTCTAAAAACCCAGAAGCACAAACCAACCCGTTTACGTTTGTGGGGGCACCCCAAATATCTCTAGAGCCTGGCTCTATCAGTATGGTTTCTTGTCTTTGTATCTCCGGAGCGAATGGCAAACAACTTCTTTGTAGTGTAGCCTCAGGATTCCCAGGGAAGGAATAAAATGAGTTTGTCCCTTATGACACCTGCGCTTCTAAGCAACCGGGCAGAGGAGGTCGCTCACTTTCACGCCTACTGGGACGAAGGAAAACCTTGGGATGAGCCCAGTAAGGTAATATATCGCCCGCCTATTACTGTGAATTATACAGAAAAACATAAAGTTACTTTGTTTTATTCCCTGGAGTCTGGCGGAAAACATAGAAAAATGTATTTAGACCCATTCCTCATTGAAAGAGCCCCGAAGGGGTGGTATGGAACAAAGATCGATAATACAATTCATTTCCTTTTGATTAAACCATATGGCTGGGATAAGCAGTTAAAGCCAGATCCCCAACTAAAGCCTATTAGTTTATATTTACAAGAGGATAACACAGATCCCTGCTTTGCGAGAAGAAAGGGAAGCCACATAATTGCCTTCTCTTCAAAGACAGAGCCCAACGTTGGGGATAAAATATCTCTAGACGCTGCCGGTATGGCTAACGTTGATCGTGGTGTTTATTGGATTCAAAACGAAAAAGGCAATGGATATAAAGTAACAATTAATGGAGATCACCAACATCACGGAATAATTACAGGTATTATTGCGTGTGATGATTTTTTCGAAGAATAAGATTATAATATCTAGGAGATAAAAAATGGCATATAGGGTAGGATTAGATAACATCGACGTTACCAATGATATTGTATTGGACGCAGATGGAGATAATATAACTTTCAAAGCGGGGTCAGATGATTCAACAGGCTTAGATTTTCAGCAATCAAATGCCGGCGATTGGACATTTGGACCAACAACGGTAGATAAAGACCTAATCCTAAAGGTTAATAAATCTAGTGTAGTGACAGAAGTGATGAGACTGAAAGGCTCTAATGGTTTCGTTGGCATCGGCACAGGCTCCCCAACCCACGCCCTACATATCGCTAATACTGGACCAACGTCATTATTTCTTGAGGCAGACACCGACAACGCAAACGAAGACGACACCTCCTATATCAAAATGACACAGGATGGCGGAGCTACCGGAGCCATTTTTGGTCTTTGTCCAAACGATGCTTCTGAGGACCCAGCCGGCGACGCTTATACCGACGCAGTTGGAAGCAGCTTCTTGTTTGGCACAACTACAAGCACCCCAATTCAGCTAGGAACGAACGACGCCGTAAGGATGACCATCAAGCAGGCAGGCAATGTCGGTATCGGGATGACCAACCCCCAAACGAAACTCACGGTAGAGGGTACCATTACCCTCAAGGAACAAGCTGACGCTGATGGCGACACTGCTGCATACGGGCAAATATGGGTCAACACTGCCACCCCTAATGAACTTTATTATACAACAGATGCCGGGGACGACATTCAAATTACATCTGGGACCGCACTCGCTGGCGGCGATGCGTCCGTTGGTTCAGCCAACACCTTTACAGAAGCACAGGTAGTTTCTAAAGACCAAGACTCAGAGTTTGTAGCTCTTGTTCTCAAAAATGAAAGCGATGCTAACGATACAACTGGCTTAGTTTCTCTACGATTTGATTTAGAAGATACAGGTGGTAACGCCGTGGATTCTGCCAAGATTGCTGTTAAGAAAGAGGCTGCATTTACAGCTACAGCAGGAACTCAAGATTCTAAAATGGTGTTCTCAACTTCTTTAGATGGAGCATTAACAGAACGGATGACTCTTGACAGTGGTGGCAATTTAGGTATAGGTATTGCTACCCCTACTGCTTTACTCCATGTCTCGTCCTCAGCTAATAACGATACCCTAGCTCAGTTTGATGCCTATGACCAGTCCAATACCGGCTTCACCATCAGGGACAATGACGGCGCTGTTTATGTCACAATAAATAATACATCTCAGGTACAATACCCACTAGATGTTAATGGTAATGCGAGGGCACACACATTTCTGTCCACAGTTGATGGGACAGGCTATGGCTTAAAAGTTGGAGACGCACAACACCACCTCCACGGTCAGAGTGGTGCGGCTGCTGGTGCAGCGGACCAAGACTTAAATCTCTTTGTAGAAGCCGATAAAGCACTTAATATTAGAAGTGTTGATGCTGCGTCCGGAAGTGGTCTTGTTCTAAACCTTCAAACCGCAGAAACTGATATCGCTGCGGACGACGCCCTTGCTACAATTAACTTTCAAGCTCCCCTTGAGACAACAGGCACTGATGCCATTTTAGTTGCCGCTAGTATCGCAGCTATTTCTGAGGGCGACTTTGCGGCAGATAACAACGCAACGAAGCTCTCCTTTAAGACGGGTGCTTCTGAGGCTGCTGCTGAAAAGATGGCTCTATCTTCTGCTGGCAACCTAAGCGTAACTGGCGAATTAACCGCTGCTAACAGCACCTTTAATGTCTCACAATCATCGAGCGATGTGACGCTCAAAGCAACTACGTCTAACAAGGACATGAAGTTTAATGTTAACGACGGTGGTTCAGATACGACAGTTATGACACTGGATGGTGATGTTTCCGCCGTTGTAATGAATAAGGTATTTGGGCACACAATATCATCTGTAAATGCTGCCAGTGCCAACCACACGGAGATAACACCAAATGCGTCAGTTATTAAAGTGGATATGACAGGAGCTAGTACTACTCCAATACAAGGTTCCGGCGGCTGGCATGACTTAGTTCTTCAGGATGGTGTATTTGCTGGGCAGGTTTGTACAGTTACGATTGGCGCAGGTAATATTCTAGCCGGCGCAGATCAACTTGGAGCAGTGAGAATACAAGCTGGTTCTAGCAAGGCAAAATTAATGCTTATAGTGACTGGGGTTCCGGCAAATGGAGAAACCCTGAAATACAAAGACGCCGCCGGAACAGAGAATATCATAGAATTTGACTCTTCCGCTACCGGCGGGAATTATTCAAGATCATCAGCTAATAATGCTACAGTTGGTACGTCTGGGTTGTCGGGTGGGGCGGACCTTATAACGATAGCTATGGCGATTGCCGGAGCAGCAGGCTTACTCTATGGCGCTGGAGACACCTCAGCTTTTAGTATTGCCCAAGGCTCCGATCAGTCGCTCCAGCTTGTTCAATCAGTAAACGGACCTACTGGTAATGATGGGACATTGGGTGGAAATGCAGATCACACATTACCAGCGAGCGGTGGTATAACCGATGACCCATATGGGACTGGGGCTATGCCTTTTATGGGCGGGGCGGCAAGAACTCACGGATTAGATAACTCTTACCATGTTAATGGATTTAGCCTCTACGATGCAACAAAAGATTACGGACACGGAGGTTCGCCATCAATAACATTTATGTGGGATGGAACCAAGTGGCTTCACATGTCCGGCGGCACAGGATTATCCAGTTAATACACTACTTAACTAAAGGAGAAGATAAATGCCCTCATATGTAAGATGGATCAGGCGTGCCAAAGAGGCGCTACACAGCGGAGATAAAGAAAGAGCGGATGATATTAGAAGCCGCCTTGACCATACTCCCGAATTGTGGGCGTCTATCCTAAGAGAATTCGAAGAAGAGAAAAAAGCCAAAGCGGTAAAGAAAGTTCCTACGAAGAAAGCTCCGGCTAAACCAGCGCCAAAAAAGAAGAAAATAAAAAATGAAAAATAAAAGTATAAACGCAATAACTAAAGCTTTTCTCCTCAATGAGAGATATATTCCCGATTGTAATTCTTCTATTCAGGCACTAGACGAGATTGTTTCTGCTATAAAGCCCCGGAATAAAAAAGATGCCGGAAGGATACAGATAGCGAAAGAGCAAATCAATAATTTAAAAAAACATTTCAAAAGCCTAAATGAAGAGATTAGCTCACTCAAAGAGCAACTATCTGTATTAGAAGAAGACCAAGTTAAAAGTCAAAATTCCACACTAGACAAGGTGAGGGACTAAAGTGGGCGGAGTAGCTGGGCATATGGATCATCTTTATGATGATCGTGATTTAACTTTCTCGAAAATGAAAGAGATTATCCTCGCTGCCTCTCGTGGGGAAATAACAGCAGAAGAAAAAGTTGATGGACAAAACCTTTTTCTTTCTTATTCTATAAAAGAAGGAAAAGCCAAAGCTGCAAGAAATCTAACAAACATAAAGAACGGTGGAATGGATGCTGCGCAACTCGCCGAGAAGTTTGCCGGCAGAGGAGGATTATTAGAAGCTTTTACTCAAGGCTTCGGAGCTTTTGATAGGGCAGTCACTGCACTTACAGATGAACAAAAAGCTCAAATTTTCGGAACAGGGACTGATATATGGTATAACTCTGAGGTGATGTCTCCTTCAAATCCTAACATCATATACTATGATACAAAAACGCTGAAGATTCATGATAGTGGACACAAAAGAAGAAACCCAGAAACGGGCAGACCAGAGAACGCAGATGTTTCGGATTCCTTGACTATTCTAGATCAAAGCCTAAAAAAGATGCAAAAAGCAGCGGCTGCGGGGGGTGACACAAAATTTGTTAGGTCGGCAGTTATAAAACTTACTGCACTGGAAAACGATACCGCTGCAAATCAGTCGGTGTCAAGTATAGATAACGCCATATCTGAAGCGGGACTCAATGATGGATCAACCGTTTTGGAGTATCTTAAGTCTAGGATAATAAAGTCTGAGGATATTGCAGGACTCGATATACCAAATGAAAAAAAAGAGGCTATCTTGGGTCGGCTTTTAAAATTAGAAGGCGCACCAGACCTGAAACAAATAAAGAAAGGATTGAGCGAGGAGCAGCTAGAACAGATTGCCCCGCCAACATCCAGAGTAGGAGGGCAGGCAATTCTAAAAGCAGCCATCCAACCAATAGAAATGGCTATACATAAATTTGCAGTAGAGATGCTCCGAACTATCCAGAGCCTTTTCATCTTGAACCCAGATAAAGAAGTAAGGAGACTTCGTGATGTTCTGACCTCAACCGTTGAAGAAATAACCCAGATGGCAACAGATGGAGTGATCAGCGAACAAGAGATGAGTAAAATGAGGGAAGAACTAAGAAAAATTAGTAAGATTGAAGATATCTCCTCTACTGCTGAGGGAATTGTGTTTGATTACGATGGGCACACATACAAATTTACGGGGAGTTTCGCTCCCCTAAATCAGATCCTTGGGATATTAACATATGGTAAGAAAAAATCACAAACTAGCGTCGCACCTGGCAACAGGGTATACGAAGAAATAGACAATATGATTAATTCGTTCCTCTTGTCCGAAATATCAATAACCGGGGTGATTACAGAAGAAGAGGAAGGCAAAAAGGTTGCACTATTGCCGGGAGGGTTTAAGCCTCCACATTCTGGGCATTATCAACTAGCCAAACATCTAGCCGGACTAGATGACATCGACGAAGTTTTGGTCATCATAGGTCGAAACCCCAGGAGTTCAGAAATCGAACCAAAAATTACTATTACAGCAGACCAATCTAAAGAGCTTTGGGAAATATACGCTGAAAAGGATAATAATATAAGAATAAGAATCCAAACAGGAAAAACGCCTGTAGCAGATGTATATGACTTACTAGCGGACTCCAGTGAGTTTTCTCCTGGAGATACTGCTGTTTTAGGAAAGAGCGATAAAGATGAAGGCGACACAAGGTTTGATAGAGCGGCGTCCTATGCCGAGAGGCATAACCCTGGCGTAAATGTCGAACAAGTTGTAACTCCCCAATTCGGTGGCAAGGGTATGGGAGGAACAAATATGAGAAATATTATTGCCTCCGGAGATAAAAAAGACTTTTTGACAAAACTGCCTGGGCACCTATCCGAGAAAGAAAAGGATGCCAGTTGGGAATTAGTTTCTGTTACTAACGAAAATTTAAATAAAACTTTAGATTCTCTTATAGATGAAGTATCTACTGTTGGTGGTGGTGCAATAGAAATGGGCGCATCACCATTTGGGAAACTAAATACATATGATCCTTTTATTAGCTCCAAAAAAAGGTCAGCAACTAAAAAGCCCACCAAAAGGAGGGCGTCGGTAACAAGGCGGAGAAGACCAAAATGATAAACCGAGACAAATTTATATCTGAACTTATTCTGAGAGAACACATACGATCTAGAATAATTACAAAACACAGACAAGCACAAATAAAAGAAAACCAACTGCGCAATTTGGTCAAAAACCTATTGATAGAAGCTGAAGGAGGGGAAGCTCCAGCCGCTTCAACTGGCATTAATGTATTAGCTGACTTATTGAAAAAGATTGTTCCGGTTCTAGAAGATGAATACAAAATGTTAACTTCTGACCCCGAACAAAGAAAATCATTCAGAGCCCATACTATCCAAGCGGTAAAAAATTCCCTTGCGCCCGTTAGTGCAACTAAATCAATTGCAAAAGAAGATATACAATATGAAATTGACTTTGATCTCTTGACTGAAAAAATCACTATTGATGTTGGGGATGAGGAGCCTGAAGAAATCGAAGGTGAGTTTATCGATATTGAGGCTGGTAGTGAAGAGGAAGGGGATGAGTTTGGGATCAAAGGACAAAATGAAACCGGTAGAAACTTTGCAGAGGATGCTTTTGCAAAGGTGGAAAAACAAATTGTGGACGCATATGCCAAACTGAGTGACGAAAATGACAGTAAACTCTTTTACGACTATCTTCTGACAAATTTAATGTTATACTTTGACAAATTTGAAGATGAGCTAATAGCAGAACTACCAGACACGTCCACTCCTGAATATGAAGAAGAGAAAGAATCTAGCGAAGCAGCAGAGGAAATTCCAGAAGAAGAACAGGAAGATGAGCTTGGTGATGAAGAAATCGAAATTTAATTCAAAATTTAACTTAACACCTGCGGCGCTCGGTGTATAATAATTCTGAGGGTAAGCCAATAAGGAGACCTTCATTAACCGTCCTGGGGGGGTAAACGGTATCGATTGATGGGGAAGTAGAAAAGGTGCAAGGGTGAGGGAAGCGTGGCTCACTAAAAACGCTTAAAAAGATAATTGCAAATGACAATTTCAACATGGAGATGGCGGCTTAAAAACCTGACCACTCTTGAGGCGACGGCAGCCAATAAACAGAAAGCCGTATTTGGGTGTCCTAAGTGCTTTTGGTTGTTTTAGCCATAATAAAACAATATAGTCTAGTGGGCTGTCCGACGATAAAAACAGACCTAACCTTGTGAATGACCCTTCTACGGAACTAGACAAGACAGGAGTTCGATTCTCCTTACCTCCACCAAAAGAGCCACCTTCGGGTGGCTTTTTTATTAGTTAAAAAACTAGTTACCATATGCCGCAATAACAAATTACAGAGGTAGATTTATGAAGACATATGTTCTAGATACTAACGTTTACTTAACTGAACCAAAAGCGATATACGCTTACGAAGATTCTGACATAGCTATCCCGACAATTGTCTTAGATGAAATCGACAAACACAAACACAGACAAGACACGGTAGGCTTCAATGCTCGGAGAACAAACCGCCTCCTAGACGAACTCCGTTTAGAGGGGAATTATGTTGATGGGATTTCCCTTGGAAAGACTAAAGGAAAAATATATGTAGCCCATTATGACGACAGGCATATGCCCAGCGGACTTTACCAGAGCGAGAGTGATAATAAAATACTCGCAGCAGCCATATCACTCAGAGAAAAAGGTAAAGACGTTACAGTCGTTTCTCGTGACTTGAATATGAGGATTAAGTGCGATGGGTTTGGAATTGAGTGTGAAGATTATGAAATTGATAAAGTTGTTGTATCGGTAGATGAATTATTTACAGGTGTCAAAGAAGTGACATTACAAGAAGAACAAATTGATAATTTCTACTCAAAGGGCAAAGTAACCCTCAAAGAAGAAAAGAATTCCTTATACCCGAATGAATTTGTAATTCTCAAGTCTGATTTAGATGGCAAGCAATCCGCATTGTGCCGCCACATAGAGAAAGGCAGGGTTGAACCCATCCAAAAGTATGCTGATATTTGGGGGATGGTACCCAGAAATAAAGAACAACAATTTGCCTTGGATCTTTTATTTAATCCAAGTATAGAACTCGTTTCACTTATTGGAGCCGCAGGTACTGGTAAGACACTTTTAGCCACGGCTGCCGGCTTAGAGCAAGTATTACACTCAGCTAGTAGCAGCGGTGGCTACAATAAGCTAATTATAACTAGACCTGTTCAGCCCATGGGACGAGATATTGGATTCCTCCCTGGATCAATCGACGAAAAAATGGCTCCTTGGGTAGCCCCAATTAAAGATAATCTGCAATTTCTTTTTGGTGATAAGACCGCCCTAGAGATGCAAATTGAACAAGGGACTATAGAAATAGAGGCGATGACATATATAAGGGGGCGGTCGATTGCTAACGCTTTTATCATTGTTGATGAAGCACAAAACTTAACAACTCACGAATTAAAGACTATAATAACTAGAGTGGGAGACAATACAAAAATCGTGCTAACGGGAGATATTCAGCAAATAGATAATGTATATGTTGATGCTGTCTCTAACGGACTGACTCACGCTGTCGAAAAATTCAAAGGACAAAAGCTTTCAGGACACATAACTTTAACTAAGGGGGAAAGAAGTACTTTGGCAACTTTGGCTTCTGAGATTTTATGAGTGATATAATGAGAAACTATATTTCAGAAAAAGCTGATATGGAAAGAGAAGAAGTAATTGCCTTTGGTGGCGTTGATGTTCATATATCTAACCAACTCCCGGACGGCATTAATTTGAGTAAGGTATTGTATGTGGTCCGCAGCACGCTGCCTGAGAAATATTTCTATGGACTAGAGAAGATTATCGTAGGCGAGTCTGAGAAATTCGAAAAAAGAGACATCAACGCATTTTACCTGGATAGGACTTTATATATTTCTGCCGACCAAGACAGCGAGCGAGACCTTATTGATGATATTATCCATGAGGTAGGCCACCATCTCGAAGTGATAGCTCCTGAAGAAATTTACGGAGACAGGGTGATTTTAGACGAGTTCATAATGAAAAGAAAACAGCTTAATTTTGAACTAAGGTCTGAAGGTTATGATACCAGCGAATATGATTTTGAGAACGCTGCTTTTGACCAGGGTTTTGATTTTTTTCTCCATAAAAGAGTAGGATATCGACCACTGGGATATATGATTACCGGTATCTTTTTAAGACCTTATGCTGCAACTTCTATCAGGGAATATTTCGCTAGCGGCTTCGAAGCATATTATCTTGGAAAAAAAGGTGAACTAAATCGAATTTGTCCTGTATTATATAAGAAGATAGATGAACTACACGATTTAGTTTCGTAGAAAGCAGGTTACATTGGCTGGAAAGCACATTTCCTATTCGGAGTGGAAGAACTGGCATATTTGCCCCCATTACCACAAACTCACTTACCTTGACAAACTAGCACATTTCGAGGGTAATATCTTTACTGCCTTTGGAAAAGCTCTGCACAGTGTTTGTGAGGATTCTTTCAACCTCGATGGTAATTTTCCAGAACAAAAGGTTTTAGATGAGAAGTTCAAAAAATACTTTGTAAGTGAACTCAAAGCACTCCCTCAGCCAGAGCAAGAAAGATCAGTCTCGGACTTCAAGCTTCAAGATTGGAAAATTCATGGCTTAGAGATCTTACAAGAGCTTTACGGTGAAATGGTTGATACCTTTGGCACCCCCGGTGAGGATTGGGTGGTTCTTGCGACTGAAGAAACCTTGTATGTTCCAATTACAGAATTCACTTTGACAGATAAGAAATTCAAAGGGTTTATTGATCTTGTCGTTGCAACAAAGGACGGGAAAATCCACCTTATCGACTGGAAGACTTGTTCTTGGGGTTGGGATGCAAGAAAGAAAAACAATAAAACATTAGCATATCAATTGGTATATTACAAGCACTTTTATTCAAGAAAACATCCAGAAGTGTCGATAGAAGATATAGAGACACATTTTGTCCTTCTCAAAAGAACAGCCAAGCCGAACAAAAAGGTAGAGTTTGTCAGAGTTACTGCCGGCAAAAAAAGAATTGAAAATGCGCTTAACACTTTGCTAAAAGCGTTGCATAATATAGAGAACAAGAACTATATCAAGAACAAATCCGCTTGTACCAAGTGCCCAGATCGTTTTGGGGTATGTGAATTTTATAGAACCGAACATTGCAAATAGGAGTTATTTATAATGACAAAGAAAATTAAAATACTAACTTTGGGCGACCATCCTCTGCTACCATCCGGGGTGGGCGTACAGAGCAAATATATATTTGAGGCGCTCTTAGACAGTGGGAAATTTTCTATAGTTTCTCTTGGTGGCGCAGTTAGCCACCCTAGTTACGATCCGTCTAGAACGGATAAATATGGAGAGGATTGGACAATCTTCCCAGTCGATGGCTATGGGGACAAAGACCGTATCAGGTCAATCCTCCGTTATGAAAAGCCAGATATTCTATGGTTTATGACCGACCCTCGTTATTATGAGTGGTTGTGGATGTTTGAGGACGAGATCAGACCTTTAATTCCGATGGTGTATTACCATGTCTGGGACAATAAACCATATCCGATCTTTAACAAGGATTTCTATGATTCAACAGATGTTATTGCGACCATCTCAAAAGTTACTAGCGATATCGTCCAAACAGTTGCTCCAGATGTCGAAGAGCATTATATTCCACACTCTGTTGATACAGATATCTTTAAAAAAGTTGATAATAAGACACCAGAACTGCGTGAAATGAAAGAGCTAAATCCACTTTTGAAAGATAAATTCATATGTTTTTGGAATAATCGAAATGCCAGGAGAAAA
>Ga0208299_1001865_pt1 | contig 15000 bp, 5 predicted proteins | sample 15_taG_FD_184089 | JGI IMG/M metagenome (GOLD analysis project Ga0208299, IMG submission 184089) | Marine viral communities from the Subarctic Pacific Ocean - 15_ETSP_OMZ_AT15312 metaG (SPAdes) (version 2) | ecosystem: Environmental > Aquatic > Marine > Oceanic | place: Pacific Ocean | collected...
TTGTCAGCAGTTACAGCATCATCAGCAATTTCATCAGTTCCTACAGCATTATCTGCTAGGTGTTCATTGTCTATAGATCCAGCTGCATAATGTTCTGAATCTATAGCATCGTCTGCTATATGGGCATTATCTATAGACCCATCATTATAATGTTCAGAGTCTATAGAATCATCGGCTAGCTTTGTTTCATCAATTGAATCAGCCGCTATGCCTAGGGCTTTTACTTGTGTTAGTGCCATTAATCTGCTGCCTCCGGTGTGTTACCTTCTGCTACCCAAGCTTTAAAGTCTGGGTCTTGGTCATTACAATTAATGTAAGACTTTCCATCATCCTCAATACGTGCATAGATTTGCACATCTGGATTGATTTTAGTTAGTTTTTTATACTTCATAGTTCTGCTGAGAATGCAATGTACTTACCAGCACCATTAATTGTACTAGCACGACTACCGTAACCTGCTGTTAAACCACTTGCCACAGTGAAATAGATATGTGCTTGTAAAGTGTTCGCAGTATCGAAAGTAGGTACTGCATCACAAGTAGTAGCTGTAGCTAATTGGGAAATTTTATAATCTGTTGCTGTTCCTGTCGTTTCTATAGCTGTAGGTGGTACTCTCATAGCTAAGGGGAAGGTAGCAACATACTGCCCTGTTGTAGTATTTCTATTATATCCTTGAGCCATAGGTGTATCATTCGCCATAGATTGCCCATTTCCTGTTCGATAATAATATCTCAAACACCTTTGTAATTCCTCAGCATACGATTTATACTCAAAGTCAGTGGCTGTAGATCCAGTTTCAAGTTGGAATCCTGTCATATACCAATTACCAGAATCACCTATATTAACTGTTTGTCCTACAGCTCTATCAGTATCAGTATTTGCAGTCCATGAACTAGCTAAAGAACCACTAGTAAAATTACTACCTGCTGCTAACCACCAATTGCAATCAATTCCAGAAGTATTCGCAGCTGCAAAAGCATTACCACTTGTATCACCTGCAAATGTCATGGTTTTCTTTTCCCATGTATCTGCAGAACTTATAGTATAAGTACTTGAGATATGTCTGTTATTTTGGTTGTCCCACATCTCAAAAATATAAGTACCTGTTTTATCACTTTTAACCCAAAATTGTGCTGTTAAAGATAAGGCTCCTGATGTACCTTTTTTAGTTCTAATTAAATCATACTTTTCTATCTTATGTTGTACATATAACCTTGCACTAGATGCAATACTAGTATCAGCAGCAGTGTTAAGTATTTTTAAAGATTGATCAAATCCATCAGGTGCATCTAATTCTTGACTTGCTGTATAAGTTCCGTGACTAGCTGAGTAAAGTTTATATCGATCAGGTCCACCATATCCAGATGTAAGACTAGTAACGGTTCCACGTTGTGCAACACTACAATCTCCGTTATGATTAATACGTCTGAACGAAAGAGTATCACTTGTTGAAATAGTTTCAAAAGCTGGAGGAGAACCTGCACCTGTTGAAGTCAATACTTGACCGTCAGTGCCTGGTCCTACTGCAACTGGATCTCCAGAAGCATCGTATGTAATTATCTGTCCGTCTGTACCACCAGCCATCTTGGCAAGGGTAATCTGGTTATCAGCTATATGAGCTGTATCTATACTACCATCAGTGTAGTGTTCTGAATCTATAGCGTCATCGGCTATCTTAGCACCAGTAACTGCGTCAGCATTAATCTTAGCTGTTTCTACTGCAGATGTACCTATTTTAGCTGCGGTAACAGCACCTGCTCCTATCTTAGCTGCAGTAACTGTACCGTCTCCTGGTGTAGGAATGCTTACAGCTGAACCACATTGTAGTATAAAGGCTGCTGAACCAGAAGGAGGCGCATCACAGAATCTAATAGTATCAGCATCTGTTAAATAGAAACCTTCTTCACTACCACTATAAGTACCAGTATTAGGTTTTTGTATAACACCATTTAAACTAACAATAAGTTGATTGACGTTAGTTACACTAGCTGCACTTCCACTATTAGTAGTCTCCTTAAGGTCGAAACTTGTATCACTTCCATCCCATGAAGCTGCTGTGGTTGTACCAGCATCAACAGGAACTAAGAATTTAAAGTCACCAGTAGATGTTACTTCTGACCATGCAGATGCTGTAGCATCATACACTTTCATTTTGTCAGCATTTGTATCCCATACCATATCTCCATCATCATTATTAGATGAAGGTTCTCCAGCATAAACACGATATCTACTGTTAAAGTCATTTATATCATCACTTAACTGTACAAAGTCTGACTCCCTTATCATTGCCTGGTGGTAATTATAAGTCTGACTTGATCCAGTGGATACCACCATCAAACCAGCACCAGATCCAAATACATAAGGATCAGCGTTTGAACCAACACCACCTCTTAATTCACTAGGGAATCCGTTAATTGTTATAGTTGAGTTATCAAGTGCATCTCCATTAGTAGAAACACCACTAGAGTTAACTGATAAACCAGCGCAGTCAGTTATACTAATTACAACACCAGCTGCTGGAATTGTGTTAGGGAAAGATTCATCATCTGCTATAACTTCAAGTCCACCAATAGGTGCGATTACACTTGAGACATAATCTACAACAGCTCCTGATGTAGGAATATGTGAGTCACTATCTGATATAGTTGTTTGCTCACAACCTATCATACCAATCTCAACTGCATTAGCTGCAATTGTTACAGCACCTGTGTTAGCAATAGTTACGTCACCTGATACAGCAACACCTGTAGGAACGTTAGAACCGTTACCAACTAGTATTTGAGTGTCAGTTAAGCTTGCTAGTTTACTATGAGCAATAGCTGCACCAGATGCTACAGAAGCATTAACCACTGCATCACTTGCTAGTTGATCTGCTCCTACTGCATCATCAGCTATCTTAGCTCCAGTTACTGCATCAGCATTTATCTTTGCTGTCGTAACTGCATCAGTAGCAATATGAGCTGCATCTATACTTCCATCTGTGTAATGTTCAGAATCTATAGCATTATCTGCTATCTTTGCTCCTGTTACTGCATCAGTTGATAAATGAACAGTATCAATACTACCATCAACATAGTGTTCAGAGTCAACAGCATTATCAGCTAATTTTGCAGCGCTAACTGCATCTGCTGCAATCATTGCAGTTTCAACAGAACCGCTAGCTATAGTGAATGCACCTGTATTAGCCATAGTTACATCCCCTGAAGGAGTAACTTGAGCACCGACACCACTACCATTACCTACTATTATCTTTCCATCTGCTAAAGCTCGTGCAGCTTGTTTAGCAATGATTCTATCATCAATAGCAGCAGCTGTCATTATATAGTCATTACTATCAACGAAAGCTTCTGTACTATCTAAGGTTTCTGTGGTGTCATTCCACATACCTGTAACTTTATCTTGTGTCTCCTGTGATACATACAATGTCTGGTTAAAGTCATTATTTAAATCTTGTGCTCTAATAGCAGAGCCAGAGAAGAACTCTCCTTGTAGATTATCAATATTTGTATCACGATAAACTCTAATTGCTACTGAACTTTTAGGTGCTCCACTAGCTTCTTGTGTACTAGTTGCGCCTCCTGCGTCAGCAGTAAAATTAATTTGGGTAGCATTGGCAAATTCGAAATTTGTTGTATCGACCTGATTAAGGCTTACCTTTACATCAGTGTCTTCTAAATATGGGAATGTGAAGGAATACAGTCTGGTGGTACCGTTTCCTGTATAGTTATTTTCAATTGTGTATGCCATAGTTACCTATTAGTCATTTTAAGTAATTGGTTTGCCTCTTCGAATTGTGTTCTACTTTTTACAGGTCTTTCAACTCTATTATATACAGACGCTTTTGCTTTCTGCCTAGAATCAACTAATCTTAAAACATCAGGATCAGTTTGAAGTCCAGCCCATGCCTTCCTCTTAGCAGAATTAAATATATTTCTAATCATCTTGTTATGAGGATAATCCATTGGATTAATACCAGGAGGTCGTCGATGTAATCCATCTCTAATATCCTGTTCCATCTGATTCATAGATTCAATGAATTTCTTCTTCTTAGAAAGCTTTGCAAGTTGTAAATCTAATCGTTGATCACCTATTAATCTTTGGAATTTAGATCTAACTCTAGGTACTTCTGCTAATGATGTACCATCAGGTGCGGTTAAAGTTGTTAAGTTTAAATCAAACTGACTCTTAAATAAAGTAGCTCGTCCGATTTGTGATTCTTTCCACTCATCTTTACTGTAACCATGCTCTTCAAAATTAAGTTGAACAGGGCTAACCATATTATAGAATCTAACTATAGGATGCCAGTCTCGTATAGGTTGTCCATTTAGAACGTCATATTTAACTGGTAGCTCACCGTCTTGGCCTGCAATTCCTTCTAAGAATTGATTCCTATTACGGACAGTTTGCCATAATCCAGAGTTAAGTTCCTTCATATGAGGATTGATAAACTTACCTATTTCATTTCTTAAGCCAGCATAAGGTACTACATTATTCATTATATTACCAGCTATCCTTTCTAACTTCTTAGGATTATTACCGAATAAATCAGTAAGTCCAGTTAGTCCTTGTAGGTAAGTCTTACTGACCATACCTTTAGAAAGTGCTAACGTATAACTTAATAGTCCTCTTTCAGTAGCATCTGAACCTATGGTATTCATATTATCACCAAGGTCAGATATTCCAGATAGAATACTAGTAAATGGTTCTAAGGATTCATGTCCTACCCATATACCACCAAGTTTGATTGAACGTGGTTTCCATCCACCAGCTTCCCAGACTTTACGTAATCTTATATCAGCAGGCCCATTACCAGTTAATTCACCAGATAAGTATTTCTGTCCTGCCATAAACATGATAGAACCACCTATAGCTAATCTACCATTTTGTAAGGCTTTTGCATTAGCTAAGTCTTGTGCGTTCTCAATACCATATTTAACAACAGACTCTAAGTTATCAGGTTGTGCTCTAGCTATATCATTAAACTCTCTAACCAGGAAGTTGAATCCTGGTGTATGTTTCATAGTTAATTCTAAACCATTAATACCTGTCCTTGCGAACATATAGAAGGGTTTAGTTTGAGGATATGTTGAGAATAATTCATTCAAAGACTTACCAAATCCTGTTAAATCCTTAGTAAGTGTTACTTCTCCTCTAGCATATGACAACATACTGTCATTTATAGCACCAGTGTTGGGATCAAATATCTCATTCTGGAACCTAGTCTCATATTCTCTTATCAGTTCAGGGCTAATATCAGGTATAAGTCCATCAGCTTTAGCTTCCATTGCACCTCTAAGTGCTTTAGATCTAGCCCTAGCTCTACCTAATATCATCGTAAAGGCGTCATCAGTAGCAGCCAGTAACTTCATATTGTAATTAAAGAAGTTAGAATGATTAGAACTACGTGCAAGGTTACTTACACGGAATGCTCCGACTTCTCCATCACTAGCTCTACCACTCTCTTCTGCCCAATATCTCATTAGATCCCATTGCTGGTCATCCATGGTATATTCAGCATATCTACTTTTAACTGTAGCTAATTCACCTGTCCAGTAACCATTAAGACGATGCTTAAAGTATTCAAACGCTTCTGGTACTGTATGGATCATAGCATTTAATTCTGCCAATCCTTCTCTTAATACAGCATCATCTGTGAATCCAGTTGTTATGTATTTACCAGCTCCACCAAGTGTCTGAGCTATAGGTCTTAGGAACGTAGCTGTAGAGGTACCCAGAATCGCCCGTATGGGGGTCTTAGGGCTACTCAGCATACTATTTATCATAACACCTTGTAACTCTTTTACAATGGCTCCTGTCTGCCTTACACCATCAGCTGATGTATGACCTATTAACCTATTACGCATGTAAGAATCAAAGTCTGTCCAGTTACTAATCTTATTAGACATAGAGAATGCTTCTAGCATAGCTCTTAATAAGTCATCAGAAGGTGCATCCCTTGCTACATCGAACATCATACTTACACGACCCTTTACTTGACCATGTAAATCAGTGAGTACTTGTTCAGCTAACTTCTTACCACCTGGTTGAGATAACATATCTCTATAAGGTTGGCTCATTAAGAATCTAGATCTTTCAACTTGTTCTAGTCCTACAATAAGATTATCCTTTAGATATTTTAAAGGACCGTCTACATCATCTATATTTGTAACATTAATTAATTCTCTTGAAGCAATACCTCTATCACGTAATTGTTTGAATAGAGATTGTTGGATTAAATCAGCAGCTAGTATCTCTTCTAAAGACCATTGATCTGGATCGTCTACGTTTTCAAGAAAGTCTTTCCAGAATTCTTCTGGTTCTAATGAAGCAGCATCACGTCCACCAATAGTATCTTTCATTCTTTCAAAGGCATCAGAGTAAACATCGTGTAAACCCTTACCTCTAGCTAAAAGGTCTTTTTCTAATTCAACAAATCTTGCATCATTCCTAAGTTCTTTAGCAATGATTTTATTAATACCTTTAAGTTTAGAGCCTGTATTTGCAAGAGATTCAGCAGCAGCTGGAGTGATTAAACTTTCTGTAGATCCTAATTCAGAACCCCATTCTAATGTGATCCTCTTCAATGTCTTAGCAATATCCCAAGCACTACCTAAAGAGTTAGGAGCACCTTGCCAATGTTCAGCGATGGGCTTATTCTTATGAGCACGGAATCCAGGTTCATTTAATTCAACTTGACCTTTCTCAACGGTTTGTTTTTGAATACTATCAGAAGCTTCAGATATTTTACGCTCTGCTCTTGCTAGATTATCTTCAAAATCAGGTGTCCATGTACTAAATTTATTACTTCTATCTGCTTTTTGTACCTTCAGCATCTCCAACATCTGTTGGTCAGGGTCTAATTTGTTAAAATCAGTACCCTTATTATACAGTTTTTGAAGAGTTTTAGCTCTTAAATTCTTAGATACTAATGCTTTTGCATTTTGTTCAGCTTTAAATATTGCAGCAGATTCTAGTTTATCTATGCTAGTTAGTACATCTTTAGTAGGATTGTTTACTTTTCCTTTCTGATTCCTAACTTTACCTATAGCTCTAAATGTACCCTCAATAGGAATACCTAGACCCACGCCCTCACATACAGACTTTACTGTTTTAAGGGCTGGGTGATCGCTATCATTGGTAGTACAAGGTGTATCGATAAAACCAAATCTATCTCTTACAACTTGTAATCCGTTAGCATCTTGAGAATACTCTGAGAATATATCTTGTACTGCACCAATACTGGCACCTTTTACAATCCAATTGGAACTCATTACAGTTCCCTTTACAATTGCAGACAGAGTACCTGTACCTTTAGCAACTGCACTTCCCCATCCAACGATAGGTATAGCCATTGTACCAAAGTGTACACCAGTTCTAATAAAGTTACCCCACCAAGTTTTAGTGATAGGGTTTAGATCTCCACCAAGTGGATTAAAGTCTGGTTCATAATCACCAGTCTCTTGAGCTTCTTTAACCATAGACCCAGAGGCCATGTCCAAAGCTCGTTCAGGTGCGGTAGCAAAGGAGCTTACTGTATCTCTAGTACCACCAAGTACTGCATTTTTTAATTCAGTAAGGTTTTCACCAAGACCGAATTGACTAGGATCTTTGGCACCATGAGGATCTTTTTGTTCTGCTATTCTTTGGGCTTCAGCAGCAGCTTGAGCAGCAGCCTCCTCTTCAGATTTTTGTTTATTAATCGCTTCTTGAGCAATATCGTCTTCTATGGCTTCACTCTGGAATTGCTGCCTAGCCATATCTACAATAGGTCTTTCCATTAGAATCCTACCCCATCATCTTTTAACGGTTTCCTACCTGATACATCCATGTTCATATATGGGTTTTGTGTTTTCATTAATTCTTGTACCCATGGTTTTTGGGATCGTGGAGATCTCCAGCCTAAATGAACTCGGGTGCCGATATCAGAATGGATTCCATAGACTTGTGTCAGACCAAGCAAACCAACTTTTCTAGTTGTACCAATACGTGTGAATTTATCCTTTGGACTGGAATGAGTAATACGCTTATCCTTTAATTCTGCGTGAATTTGATTTGGATCATTTTTGAACCAACTCTCAACTCCTGGCGTCATATTCTCAGGAGAACCATTATATGCCAAAGAAGCCATACTTGTTTCTCCTGTATCTACCGTACCCAATGCTATTGCACCATGTTCAGATAGGACTCGTTTCTGTATAAGAGCAATGTGTTTAGGGGATAGTCGTTCATGTGATTTTATACCAAGTTTATCTAACACACCTTTGAATCCATTAGGTTCTACAGAGTTAAGATAGTCAGCGCTTATACCAGTTATTGCTTCAAAATTCCTATCAGTGGCACCTGGTCTTAGAAGACTAGCCATCGGTAGTCCTAGGTAAGGCTTACCTCCATCTTGATTGATCTCTAATTCCTCCAGATGACTATCTTTTATGGAAGCATTTACTTCAGCACGTATCTTACCTGCACCTCCTCTTTCCATTATATACTGTGTTCTTCTATCAGCATTTAGATATTTGAATTCACCGTCTAAACCAACTATTAGTCCCACATCTTCTAACTGTTGTTTCAGTATTTCTCCTTTTGTATAACCACTGGTTGCAGCTAGTTGAACCATAGTATCATCAAACACTTTATAGTAATTACCATCATCTGCTAGATAAGTCATGTTTTGGTCAAACCTACCGCCATCACGTACATGAGCAGCTACAGCTTCAACACGAGTTTCTAAAGCTGGTAAAACTTTATTAAAATTTTGACCGTTTTGATTATACGAGAGTATAGCTGATTGCGTGTTTTTCTTTGTAAACTCTCCTGTAGACCTTCTTACAGTCCAAGCCCCAACATTTTCTCGCACCATCTTATCCCATTTCGCTAAAGCACCTTGAGGACCCTGCCATGCATCATGCTCTGGTGTGCCTGCAGCTCTTTGACGTTTGTATTCTTTGGATAGCCATTGTGTTCCGTTTACTCTCAACATATCTCGGCTTAAGACTTGATCGTAATCTCCTGATGATTCTAAGAGATCTATATTAAGAGCTTTGAGACTTTTATCTATGTCAGTCTTCATGGTGCTAGTAATTGCCCATGCAGGGTCTGCTATACCCTTCTTCTCTTCTAACCATTCACGGATTTCTTGAGGATAATTAGCTACTACTTCAGGTTGGATTGGCCCAGATTTAAGTAATTCTGTTAAATCGTTCTTCATCTGTTCAATCGTATCACCTTGCTGAGTAGACATATTCTCAGTTGCTTTATCAAATGCTTCGAATTGACTCATACCACCTAATAAACCATTCTCATCCATAGAGCTAATCCACTCTTGAATTATCTCTCTAGGTGGTGCTTGTTTTTCAGCCAGTTTATACTGATAAATACGTCCTTTTAGATTAACTACAGCATTCTCTCTTAGTTCTTTTGCCTTTTCTCCTTGTGCTTTGATGTGTTGATCAATTCTAGTTTGCCAGTTTACTGCTCCGAAATTATCCTTTCGCCACTCTCCAAACTCTTTAGCTCCTTCAAAGCCAATCTTATCATGATCTTTTGAATTTACTATTGCTTGTTCTATACCTCTTAACGTACTTAAAGTTATCTCACCATTTTCAAAAGCTACTAATAATTGATTTAGTTTTGTTTGGAAAGCTTCTTTAACACTCCCCATATATGGTGCTGATGATTCAACATCATAAATAAGTTCACGGACAAAAGTCTCAGGATCTAGAGTTTTAGCTTCAGCAACAGTTACATCTCGCAGCTCTTTTTGTGTTTTGCTATTCCAAAATGCTTTAGCATCAGCTGTGCCACTTAAATCTCTCAGGCCAAAGTGCTTATTAATAGCAGGCTGGAAGTCAGCCATAACTGCTTCTGGGGAATACCACTCTGATAGTATATCAGTGATTCCTTTCGAAGCTCTAGCGTTTAGGTATTCTTGTACACTACCATCTGGATCTCTCTCTTGTAAAATCTCAAAATATTTACCACCTTTTTGTATATCTTCTATACTTATAGGTTCAGTGATTCCAGGGAATACATGATCTGGTATACCTACTTTAGTATTAAGCTCCTGAGCCATCCATACAGGAATATCCTCTAGAACATTCGCTTTCATTAAGCGAAGCATATTCTGATTATAGTGACCGCCGTTATTTAAAACTCTCTTTACTAATGATAACTCCTCGCCTTTACTGTCTAGTTCAAAGCCGAGCTTTGTCATCAGCCTTACGTTCTCATCGTTTAACTTTACGTTATTACGATAAGGCTCCATCACCTTCTTTAAAAGTTCTGGTCTCTTTGATAGTTCTAAGAAGTCAGAATAAGCTTTTTTTTGATCATCCCGCTGTTCCTTAGCTGCCATGTGATGGATACCCATCTGAGCTAGGTCGGAGAATGCATAGAAGTCCTGGAGTCCCCATTCGCGAGACATCTTAGCAGCTTTATCATTAGCATCATCTATCATCTTCTGCTGACTTCTCAGCAACTTAAAGCTAGTGTCTGCTGCGAGAAGATCTCTTTCGTAGTTATCGTCAAAGGTTTTAGTGTTGGCTGCTCTTTGACGAGCCTGTTCATCACCAACTTGCTTGGGAGTAAAGGCTAGGGATTCACGAAACTGTTGGAATCCCTTAGTCTGTCTCTGGTATTTTGTTTCGTTTGCCATAATTGTATGCGTTGTTAAAACTGATTAAATGTATACTGACTTGCATCAAAACCACTCATTGCAGATGATGGAATAGTTGACTGAGCAGTATTAACAACGCCACCTACTTTCCCGGCTTATTCCAGAAGCCTCCTGTGCCTCCACCTAAAGCTCCGAATGTTTGTGCTCCTGCCCCGAAGGCTCCCATAACATCACTGAAGAATCCTCCAGATGGTGATGGTGCTTTAGTAGGAGTAGGTCCAGGTAATGTAATAGCTCCATGCATTTGCAACGCAGGTGGTACTGCAACTTTAGTCCAAGCTGTATAATCAGCATTAGCATGTGCTCCACTGATTGCACCCATTCTTTGTTTGTAAGCAGCTCTAGCACTATATAAACCTTTATTGAATTCAGTTTGTTCTCGTCCGAATTCACCTAATGTATTGATCGCTACAGCACGGTCCCTAGATTGACTGGCAGTTCCTCCTGAGGCAGCTGCTGCACCTTGAGCACGCATTAACTCACTTACCATTTTATTTCTTTGCAATGCTGCAGATTCTAACTGCTCAGTATATCTAAACTGTTCAGCTACATGAGATGCAGAAGCAGCATCAGCATTGAATTTCTGCTGATTTTGGAAGTCATCTAACTTAAAATCATATTCTTCTACAATACGCTCATTCTTAGCATCGATCATCAATTCTGAATATCGATCCTTATAAGCTGCTTGCTTTACACTAGCGACATGAGCTTTCATCTGAGCTACATATGCTGCAGCTGCCTGTCTTTTTGCATTATCTCGTGCGCTGCTAGCACCCATGAAACTGGAGACACCGCTAGCAATAGCACCTGCTGCCATCCAAGTTATATTCATCTCTACACCAGATTCAGCCAGCATCTTTTCATGTGGCTTGATGTTATACATCGCCATCTCAGCGTCATTAATTGGAACGCCGATGTCATTAAACATAGTTAACCTCCTCTATACACGACTGTAGAATTTTTTGTTGTATTTACCTTCCCAAGTCATGCCCAATAGACTTACTGGTAAAGGAGTATCACCTACGATACTAAGTGAAATGTTTTCATTACGTTGGTAGACGGGTACTTCATGTACACCTTCAGAAGCCATCGCAACATCATTTGCTGTATATGTATATGGCATTATAGCACTTACTGTCTCTGATCTATCTGGTATTCCAGTTAGATTTACATTATATTTAACAGGTCCACTTAAACCTGTTGATACTTTAATCCGATGTATAATTAAATCTGATGTATAATCATTCTTAGCCTGACCTTCACCTTGAGATAGATATAGTTTAGGAAGATCAACTGTCATCGTATAAACATAACCTATAATAAGGTTCTTACCTCTATAATCACCATCAATATCTACATACTGATTAGGGGATGAACCAGCTACTGTAGGGTATAATATAGCACCAACAGAAGCTTGAGTAGCACCAATAGTACCACCAATATAACCACCTAAAGCAACGACTGCTAATGTCTTACCTGCATGGTGTGTGAATGGAAGGTATACTCTAGTTTTATCTGCAGTAGCATCTATAGGAGTTAGAGGTGAACCTGCTTTATGGTATACTCTATAAGGATTAGTCGCATACATATCCATACATACATCAGTCTTTTCACCAGTAGATAAGGTTAAGAAACCGTTATCACTAGCTTGTCTAAGGTCAATAGAGTTGATTGATACGTTAGTACCATCAGATACTATTGCATAGAACGTACTGGTATCAAAGAATTGATCAACTAATGTACCTGTTAAGTTCCATTTATACCATGTAGAAGCCTTTCTTCCTTCAGAAGTTTGATAGAAACGATATTGATATAGAGTACTATCACCTGTATTACCAAGTGAAAGCATACTCATACCAGGTGACGATACTATATTATCTATAGAAGCTGGTACTAATTCAGGTACAATACCTGTAGTATTAAATGTACTAGGTGGGTCAGTTGTACTGACATTCGCTATTTCAAATACCCTAGTCCACAAAGGAGACTTAGATACAAACGCTATGGAAGATCCTAGATCTACTGCTGATATATCTGTATCACATTCAAAAGCAGACAGTGTATTAATCTTAGCTGTCTCAGGACTTAGTATGTCTGAGTCAGTTGATAGTAAGAACTGTTCGTTATCACTAAATAAAATTAAACCAGCACTTGCATTCTTAACGTAGTTAAGGAATACAGGTTTAGTTGACGATGCTGATATATCAATAGGATCATCAGCTGCAGCAACCTGTGCAGAACTCGCAAAGAAATCATAAAATGATGCAGCCTTGCTCATCACAACACTACCACCACTTAAGAAACCAAAACGGTTCCTATAAAAGAACATGTTTCTTAATGTCTGGCCTACAAATGTAGGAAGTGGATTAGTAACATCATCACCTACATCTCTTGCTTCCCATTCAATAGCACTATAAGCAAACGAACCATCTGCTATACGTACCAATTGATGTGGCATTGTTAAAGGGTCAAATTGATATTGAACATCAGGTGCATTAGTTTCTGACCACGCACCAACACCACTTGTTGAAGTCCCTGAAGTTGTGAACTTAACCCACATATCATCAGCTAATATACTTTCACTATTAACTATTTTAACTTTATAACCATCAGTACATTGTGTAGGTAGTTTCCCTAAGTCTGATACTTTATCTGTAAAGCAATATATAGCACTCTCTTGAGGTCCACCTGCTGCAGTAATCGATGTTACTAGTGTTACATGTATACCTGATCCAACAGCTGTAGCAACACAGCTTGCTGCTGCACCACCTGCGCCATTGATAGCAGTTACAAGTCCAGCAACTACTGTAGGTACGTCAGCATCACCTGCTGTAGCATCTTCAGCTGTTGTAAAGTTAACTGATACACCATTAATTGTCACTTCATACTTAGCATTATAAGCAACTACATAGATAACAATGAATGCATCTGTTGGTAAAGAATCCGTTGTCATAGCTTTCATGGCAACCGTCTTATTTTTATTCAATACATAAGTAAAGTCATTCAATGTTAGAAGTTCTATATCATCAGCTCCTGCTCCACGTAGGTACCCATCATTAGGTAAACCTGGTACAACACAAGCAGTTACTTCTGAATCATAAGCACTTTTAGTAGAGGCTTCAGCAGTTACAGCTGAAATGCGTGCTGACTGCGCTGTGTTCATATTGTTAGTAGCTGTTGTTAATTCAGCTGCTGTGTTAGCTGCTACTGTAGTTTCTATTAATTCATATACTCTCTTCCCTTCAGCTGCAATAGTAGGATGTTCATCTGTCATCTCTAGCCCTGCTTTATAAGTTAGTGCTATGACTTTAAATGTAGCATTCCCACCACCACCTGAAACTGTTATCACTTCATCTATTTTGTATCCAGTTGTAGCGGTTGTACCTCCAGCTGTTGCGATTACAACTAACTGATCAATGACTCCACCTGTTACAGTATAGGTTATTGTTAAACCAGTACCTGCACCACTTGCAGTTGTAGCAGCTGTTGTCGCACTGTATCCTGTACCACCGCTAACACGTTCTAGTGTAAGTACTGGTCCTGAGATAGCACTATCAGACATACTCTTGACATCTGCTACTGATGTACTAGAGTTCCATTTAAGAACAGTCCATGTATTATTAACACCTGATTTATATATACCAGACTTTATCTCTTCTTTAACAGTACCTTGTGATGGATCATAATCAAACTGTGTCTCCCAATGGGCTGCACGAGTTACCGTTTGTCCATCATTTGTTTCAGAGAAAGTAGCTTGTTTAGTATTTAAGTCAGTTGTAGTATCATCTGTATCAACTATATCAGCAAGATAAGCCTTTAAATCTGTCTGCATATTTGTATAATTACATCCAGATGGTACGCCTGTATCATCTCCCATATCTACTTTCCTCATACCTCCATCTGTCAGGCTCCAAATACGGAAAGTATCATCAGCATATTGTCCTACATATTTCTCATTCTCATCTCTAAGTATAGAGAACCATTTACCGTAGGTTCCTACCTCAGTAACAGTAACAGTAATAGCTGCGCCTCCACCACCTCCCATTACAGAGTCAGCGATAGAAAGAGTATCACCTACTACATAACCTTTTCCTCCAGAGGAAGTTTTAACTTCAACTCCTTTAGTATATATAGCCGTAATAGTAAGTACAACTGTTGCACCACCTCCACTTCCTAATGAGGAGTCAGCGATAGTAATTGTTTCTCCACTTGCATTATACCCAGAACCGCCTGTTTTACCTGTACGGTTATCTATATAAACATCTGGCTTACCTTCATCATCTACTATAACTTTAAAGTCAGCACCAGTGCCAGATGCACTACCAGCA
>Ga0208299_1001867_pt1 | contig 14994 bp, 27 predicted proteins | sample 15_taG_FD_184089 | JGI IMG/M metagenome (GOLD analysis project Ga0208299, IMG submission 184089) | Marine viral communities from the Subarctic Pacific Ocean - 15_ETSP_OMZ_AT15312 metaG (SPAdes) (version 2) | ecosystem: Environmental > Aquatic > Marine > Oceanic | place: Pacific Ocean | collected...
CTAAGATTACAGAATTGCTTTGGTCGCAGGATGATTTCACTACAGGGATTGGTGCCATAGTCAATGTTAGCATCTCGACGGCCATACTTAGCAGCCTGTTGTTGAGCGGCAACTCTGTTGAAGATGCCTCTCTCACCTGACTTACTCTCATACAAGGAACACCATTCTCGTAAGAAGCCCCCTGTGTCTAGCCCACCTGTATAACAAACAGAGTTATTCGAGAAGGCTCTTTGAGGTTCTGTGACCCACCACTCTCCACTCTTAGCATGTCGCATACGATCATCACTAAGATTGGATAGACTGATCAAGGCAGACCTACGCACTCCCCCAACCACTACCACATCAGCAACCTTACACATCATGTCATGGCACTCCAAGCTTGTCAGCTTGCGCCCTGTTGCATTCCTGAACATAGCAATAGAGAAGTGAAACAATTCCTCAAGGGGTCCGGGACCACTAGCCCTACCACCAAAGGTCTTCAACTTAGCCCCTGCCGGTCTGACTTCAGATACGTCCCAGCGAGGCACCTGTCCTGCATACAATAGATTTATCAACTCCTTGAACGCCCTGAACCAACCCTCCTTACTATCTCTTACAACAATACAAGTCTCACTCATCTCCATTGTATCTGGAATTGTGGGTAGCTGGTTGATGTACTGTCTCTCAACAGAGAACCCAACGCCTGTCCCATGCATTAGAATATACAGGCACTCATCAAATGACCTTGGGCTGTCCACAGGCAAGTAGCTACAGTTGTAGGCAGCGATATGGTTCCTAGCTAATGCAGGGCCAGCAGTCATCATAGCCCTCATGGAAGGCATCACTTTCATTGCCACGATAGCTACATACAAATCTGTGAACAATTCCTTTGGCATACTATAGCCATGCTCTCTCTTCAGGAAATCCTTGTAGAAGTTAAGCAATCTGGTTACGGTTTCCTCCCACGTTTCTCTACGCCCCTCCTCTTCAAGCCAACGACTATAACGAGATTGATGAATGAATGCTTGATAATCAGTCTTCATTTAAAGGCAACTCCCCTTGTGTGTTTTGTTGTGCATGTAAGATACCATTGATGATATGAGCAACCTCTTTGTATGGTTGCCGTGCAAGATAATTCAAAATTTCATTTATGAGATTATTATTTAGTTCCATTTTCTTCAACTCCATGATATTCCATTTGATCAGCAAGGCGGTCTATATACCATTGGGCTTTCAGTACGTCCTTTAGGGGCATACCCTTGTGCATATGCCGGGAAACATACTTTATAATATTCCCCTTGAGGTAGCCCCGGAACTCTACCTCAGACATAGAATTTTTTATAAGGTCGATAGTTTCAATACCTGTTTTATTATAATGGTCCGGGTTATTCACCTGATCTACTAAATCAGTAGCTGTCTGTGTGTCTTCCATAGGTATTACCTTTCAAATTATTTTTGTACTGCTGTTAGCCGGTGTATCGTAACGCCACCTAAACCAAAGAACATGTCGTCAATATAGTCAGTTATCTCTGGTACTACATGTCCATCTGCTGGAATAGGGTATTCTTCCTCATCTATTTTTAGAACGAGTTTGATGTTAACCTCTATCACCCTGAACCCCGTTCATGTTTTCTGAAATCAACATTGATTACACTTCCTTCCGTTGTATATTTATTCTTAAAGAAGACTTCTTCCTTCTTGGCTGGTTCATATCGTCCCTCTGCAAACTGTACATACTTACAAGCTTCATCATATAAATCTGGGTTCTCCTCGTATAAAGGTACAGACGCACAGATTGTTTTCACTAATAATGTTAGATTGTTAAAATCTTCTTCACATAAAGTAGAAGAACTACTTAGGTACATATTAATTTCAATTTCACCCGTCCAGTTATGTTCCTCATCTATGGAGGGACTCACCTGTATAAGGAAATCATCCTTACCCATATCAATGCTTGGCATATTAAGTACTCCTCTTATTTTTAAATGCTATAAAATTTTCAAATCCTTTTTTATTTTTCTCCTTTAGCCAACTTTCAGGTATGATCCTGTCATAACAAAGGAAGCCATACTTATCGCACCATTCCTTATACGTGGACTTAGCGCCTTTGTACAGCTTTCTCTTACTGTTCTCGAATACAAACCTAATATCTAAATTAGGGTGCTGTCGTTTTATCTCCCTGTGTTTCCTCCTATCCTGTGTAACAAACCTACCCTTAGCTTCTATGATTATGTTATTGGGTAGTATAAAATCAGGTGTATAGGTCCGGTAAGCTAAGTCTTCCCACTCTATTTTTATAGCCTCGTATTTAAATTGTATTTTTTTAGTGTCGAGGTATTGGGAAACTTTTAACTCTAACCCGGACCTATACCCGTGCTTCCTAGCTGCTTTGAATCTCTTACCATCCATGCCAGAAAGACTATTCTGTAACGTAGTTAACTATCTTAGGAGCCTTTGCTTTTGAAGATTGAGCAGGTAACTCTTTAAGGGTAGGCCAACATGAGTACTTGTAATCACAGAACCCACACGTAATACCTAGTATGTGCTTACCTGTAGGCTTCCCTCGAAAGTACTCCTGTTTTTTATCAAAGCTCCTTTTAAATTTGTTATCTTCTAAGTTCTGTTTAACAGTTTCTATTTTACCACATTCATTTTTAATGTCAAGCCCTGATGCAGGAACATATTTAAATTCTCCGTTGGCTTTATTAATTACCCACCATCCCCCAGCTTTTTTGTTTAGGGCTTTGGCATAGCCAGCCAACTGACTTATGTAACCAAATGAATCTGATTTTGCTAAGTCTTCATAAGAAGAAAACTTATAATTGTATGACCAATTTGAGGCAGACTTAATGTCGTCAACAGCACCATCAATACTAAGATCAGTAGTTCCAGATACAGTGGTGCCATCCTCAAGCTCAAGAACAACCTGTTCACTATCTTCATATTTAACTCCTGCCTCTGTAAGCACAGCCTTAAACACGGCTTCTACAATATCACCAATCATCATGTTCATAATAAATGTGGTGGACTTTGGACGGGCATCATCTGGTTTATTTTTATTGTACCAGAGTTGGCAATAGGGTCTACCTACGTTTGACATACGCAAGTTAAACTCCTTCCTGTTACTAGACCCCTTACCAAATTGGCGGCGTAGAGCCTCTCCTATCTGTTGACACACTGCATCTATCGTGCCCTCAGACATCTCCGTTTTATTATTAACGGCATCATCAAGATATTGATGCACCGCCAATTCAGCAAGGTGTTGCATATTAAATCTCCTTAGTCTTCAGCGGCTGGATTGATAGTAATAAACTCATCAACTAAAGCAGCGTCATCAGTTGAAAGATTATTGATATGTTTATCTTCCCACTCAGAACTGATGTAGTCGTTATAGTTTGAAACCCACTCAATAAAGTTACCAAAGATTTGTTGAACGTCATCATCAATGGTGAAGGCTTCGGGGTTCATATCAAGTCTAACGCTAGGTACATAATACTTATTACCATTAGGTAGCTCTCGTGCTTCCGTATCACAATCAAACGTGTGCTGTACAGGAAGACGCTTCTGCTTCAGCAATGTCTGGAAGGGTTCACCAACATGCTTGAATGCCTCACGCTGATCAACTTCCCAGATAAAGGGGATGCCATTCAACTCATAGTCCAATGCCTCACCATCTTCCTTAGTAGGAAATAGCAAGTCAACGGTCCCAAAGATAACACGTACTCTCTTAATCTGGCGGATCAAGTTCTGCATATCTTCCGGCAGGGCCTTGAAGTCTTGGATGTACCCAGCCGACTTACCGCAATTGAAGCCGCCTGTGTTATCTTTCAGGTCAATGTTAAGGCTATCAGCCATTACAGTTTTAACAAACATATTTTTGGAATTGCCTGTACCCTTTACAAAACGCTTATGCATAAAGCGTTGCATGTATGGCCGGATGATAATGTTAGAAGCATAGTATGTCTCATCCGTATCGGGCATCTCTAATTTATAGGCACCCCCTTTGACTACCTCTAGGTTCATGTGCTTGCCTTTAATCTCGACGTTGCCCATGATAGGGGTATGGTTAATGCGTAGCCTAGCTAGGGTACTACGGGCCTTGTCTGATGAAGGCTGTTCACCAGAAATGCCCATCACCTTAGCCATGGCATCGTAGTTAGCTGTGTCTATTGTTGCTACTTGATTCATTGTGTATTTCTCCTTTTATCAATGCAAAGATTTGTAGTTTTAACATATTTCTCATTTCGTGTCAAGCCAATTCTCACCTATTTTTGATTCTAATAACAGCGGAACATTAAAATCTATGTCCCACTCTTGGAAAATCAATTCATGTAAATCAGTATTGACTTTTTCTATTACGTCAATTGCAAACTCCTCTTCTTCTGGATGAACATCTAGTACTATACTATCATGCACCGTGTTAACAATGCATGTCTTCATACCCTCAAGCAACTCCTCAATATACAGTAGTACCAATGGTACAATGTCTGCTGTGGCAAAGGATTGCACAGGATAATTTTTTATCTGTGTGAAGTGGGAAGGTGTACCATTATATCTACGCTCACAATCAGGGAATGCAAACTCCCTGCCTGACGGCGTGGCTATAAGACCAGTAGATAGTACACAGTTTGCCAAGACTGTATGCCACCTAGCTATACCAGAATATTTTTTAACAAAGTGTTCATAGTAAGTTGCCTCTGCTGGACTACGACCAAAGCCTGTAGCTCCATACAAGGGAGCAAAGGTGTGCGCCTTAGCTTCCTGTCTGCTTATAGGCTGGCCTGCCTTGCTTATAACATCAGCGGTATAGCTGTGTACATCAAAGCCTTCTTTAACTTCACGCATAGCTGTTTCATCTTGTGACAGGTATGCTGCCGTTCTGAACTCAAGCTGAGCAAAGTCTGCCTCAAGTATCTTGCCACCGTCAAACCGGCTGACAAACACACGCTTGATAGGAAACGTGCCACCCCTTGGCATGTTCTGCATGTTGGGATTGCGACCACTGAACCTGCCTGTGGCTGTCATATGCTGGGTTAGCTGTACATGCAGCCTACCATCAGGCTTGGTGTATAGATCAATGCCCTCTACAAATGCAGATAAGTAGGTATCTAATGCGCTTAACCTTCGTACATCACGTAAGAAGTTTGCAGCTATCTCTTTCTTTCGGCCACGAGCAGTAGCCTCCAGCCTCTCTAGTTTGCTTTTATTTGTTGTAAATCCTCCCGTTGTAATCCAGCTTTTATTAGGGGCCTTAAACTTTAGCCCAGCTATCTCATGGGTAGCAGTAAAGGTGTAGCCTTCTCCCTCACAGGAAGGACACTTGGTAGCTTTAGCAAAGGGCTTACCATCCTTACGGGTCTTACGTACCTTACCATTCCCATAACAGGCTACACATTTAGTGGCCCTAGTTTTATACATGATAGTGGAGTTCTCCTGAATTTTCTTATGGAACTCAGCACCTGTAACAAAGTTGGTTTCATTGACCCACGTTTCTTTGTTGTGTACTTTTCTTGAATAGATAACCCACGATAATTGTTCCGGGCTATTGAGATTAATAGGGGTATCTCCCATAAGTTGTCTAACCTGTTGATCCAAGACGGCCTGAAGCTGTCGTTTCTCTGCCTCAAACTCTTCCTTAACTTTCTGTAGCTCATCCCTGTTAACAGTGAACCCCCGCTGGAATATACGTGCGAGTACACAAGCTACCCGATTAGTCATTTTAATTGTATTATATAATCTGTTATCCTTATCACCTTGTAGACGATCAGATATCTTATTATATAACTGTTGTGTAGCATGTAGGTCTGCACTAAGGTAGTCGGATAGTTCATTAAGAGGGATATCTTCAACACCCACACCTTTCTTTAGATAATCTTTCAAGGTGCTTTCTTTCTGTGTCTCTAGCTCATACCTCTGAGCGCAAGCCTCTAGTGATAGGGGTTGCTTCTGTCCACGCTGTAGTAAGTACTCACCCAGCATGGTATCAAACACTGGGCCTTCATACTCAAAGCCACACTCCCATAGCCACACCAGATCGTAAGCTATGTTGTGTCCTATAAGTAAGGTGGTTTTGTTTAGTATATCCTGTACCCAAACTGCACCTTCCCCGTCACGATGGTAGTGATGTTCTCTGCCTGTCTCTTCTAGCAGACCAATAAAAACCATTTCATTAGAAGGCTCAAAGGGATCAAAGTGTGTCTTACCTCCTCGTTGTGTAACACTATTCTCTATGTCGAGGACTACTTTCATAATATTCTCCCAGTATCCCATATGTTAAATGGAGATTGCTCCAACTCTTCGTGTAGTAAAGCTATCTTCTTATGTGCTTCATTAAGTTGTTCTTGAAGATCATATATGTTCCGTTGTAAAATTTCTTCCGTAGTCATAACTTTTAATTTATCATGTGTAGAGGCCATAGTTATTCTCCTAGTGTAAGTTTCCGTTACGTGCCTTAGCCTGACCAGCTAATGCTATTTGCCATAGCTTAGTTAGGTTCACATGTGCGTACCATATAGCATCAAAGTCTTGTGCAGATAATTTCTCCTGATTCTCAAACTTGTCTAGCATAAGTGAGGAAAGTTCTGCCAATAGAGTAGCTTCCTCAGAGGCACCATCAATCCAATGCAGTTCATTGTCATCTTCAGTCATAATTTAGCCAGTATTAATACCTGCACAATTATTATAATAAAAAGTTCAGCGGCGAGGATGGTATGATACCACACCCATCTTGCTTGGTAAACCTCTAATACCTTTTTATTATTTTGTAATAGATGTGTTAGTGTAGATACTTTATCTATTAATGTTCTCATTATTCTCTCCCTTCTATGCGGAAAACCTTGCTGTCTTGTAATCAAATTGACAGTGTAGTGTACCGTGCCAGCCAGTTAATTTATTCTTTGCGATATTCAAATGCCGCATTGGGTCTTCTTCTGCTGCATCACCGGGGCTTACAGCAAGCTGTGGATTCTTAGCAATCAAGATCATCAAGTCTGCTTCCGCTGCCTTGCCTGTACGACTACCTTCCATCATAGCTTGGTTCAATAATACCTTACCTTCTGCTTCAGCACTCAACTGTGACATATAAAACATAGCGCAGCCATATATCTTTGCGATCTGTCTTGCATGTATTGCATTCTCCTTTAGCACTTCATCCATACGGGAAGTTGCACTAGAACGGGCAAACTTATCTCCCATATCTAACACAACAATGTCTGGTGATTCACTCTTACATACACTCTCTACATAAGACATGTCCTTACCTGTTGAATCTTTCATAAAGATTTTGTCCTGTACCTCATTGTATAATGAGTGAGCCATTTCTTTGTTACTGTGTATCTGTTCCAAGTCCATACCACTACAGGTGGTCAGATACCTTGCCCCTACACGGGTATAAGCTTCTTCGTTCACAAGCACAACACACTTAGCACCCTGTCTTGCAAACCCATCTGGGCCTGCAATAAGATTGGCATGGAAGGAGGTCTTACCTGTATTAGGACGGGCACCTACCTCAATTAAGTGGCCTGCATTCACTCCCTTAACACGGGAATTAAGCACGGGTATGTTAAACGACCAGCGTGATTCAAGTGTATTAGCTGCAAGAATTGCATCAATAGATATATCATCCCATTCAATATTTAGATCAGGTAGAAAGTTATCATTGTAATTGTTTAATAATTCACGTAGGGGTTCCAGACTTGTCTGTGTCCCATTCACATATTCAAAACCAAGGTTGGCTATGTCTTCACCTATCACCTGCTGAAATAATTTCGACAGCACATCATCCGCTACATCACTTCCCATAGGGGTTTCCTGTTTGATCTGTGCAAACAATTTAGTGTAGCTATCTTTCTGTGTCGTAGTCAGAGTAGGATTCGACACCATGAACACCGCCTCTACCTCATCTACCGTGAGGTTACGTTTGTAGGTACTCATAGCATAGTCAACTACACTTTTAATTTTCTGTACATCCTTGGTGAATAATCGTGGAGGACATTTCACACCTATGTGGTTGTCATAAAAGTCTTTATCTAGTAATGATCTTAGCAGAGCTAATTCCATATCATGTTCTCCAATCTGTTTAAATCTTCAGTGTCCCGGTACTTCAAATCATTGTTTAATTTCAATACCTTAATACTACTAGCTGCATTCTGTAACTCTTTTGCCATGGCAATTGTTTTGGGCAGGGCATCAGCATCTAAGGCGACTACAATACGGGAGAAGTTCCTATCCCGCAAGAAGTTTTTCTGTTCCAAGGATAGAGATGTACCCATAATACCTATACCAGTAGCACCTACAACTTCTTGGGCAACAACTGCTGCGCTTATACAATCCTCTACTACTACGGCTTGGCGGGTATCACCTACCACATAAGGTACAGAAGAGTTTCCATACCGCTTCCACTTAGGCATCCTGTTGCCAACTGCACGGCCTGTAGCATCCACCATAGCGCCATCATTGTAGATAGGGAACACAATGCGATCTTCTCGCACATCCCACATAAGTTCAACGTCTAAGCACCACTGCTGTAGCCAAGCCTGCGCTGCCCTGTTAGCCCCTATAGGCACTATGTAATCAGGCCGTTCAAATAGTTTGCCTTCCTTTGACTGCTTACCAGCAAGCTTCGCACGTACATCCTCCGCTGTCATGTGGGTCTTGACACCACCATGTAATCTACACCCAGCCTTATAGCAATTCCATACCAAGAACCCCTCCCGGTTAGAAGCAGTGAAGGTTTTAAATCCTCTGCATACGGGGCAGTCTCGCCGTGCGGTCATACCATCAGGTAAATCAAGGTCCTCAACAAAATGTAGTACATCAAACATTGATATATCTCATCTGTCCATCTCCTGTCTTAAAGTTAAGGCTGCACTGGCTGATGTATAGGTATGATTCATGTATGGCTTTACGCTTTGTGGATTAGCATGACCAGTAACAGACATGATCTGCCCCATAGGTACACCAGCATCATTCATCTGCGTAGTACCTGTCCTACGCAAGTCCATGAGCCATAATTCCTTCGGTAGCTTAGCTGCTATCATCACCTTCCTACCAAGCCTGCTTATGTTTGTCTTGGTGTACGGCAGGTACTTACCCTCACGAGGAAGCAGCATGGGTGCTACATATTGCTGAAAGCCAAAGTCATTTTGCTGTGCAGCCAGCATACTGTGTAAGCCATCTGATACAGGCAGACGCACCTCTGCCCTACGTTTGGACTGTTCAAGATTTAATATCTTATTGTCCATGTCGAGGCTGTCCCATGTCAGGTTACGCATATCACCTATACGCTGCACCCATTCGTAGCCCATCTGTACAATCAGTCCTATGTTACGCCATCGCCACTCACCATACGCTGTGTCAAGGAATTGTAGGACATGTTCATGCTGCCATACAACCTTCCTATGCGGTGATTGTTTCCGTTTTACCCGCATGAAAGGGTTGTCGTTGCAGTATTCCTTATCTATTGCGTAGTTATACACTATGTTAATGGTGGTACATATGTGATTGGCTAATGATATGCCTTGTTCTACCCACACCTCATATGCAGCCTTGGCCTGCCTTGGTTTTATACTGAGGAAGGTAGCATCATTAAGTGTCTTCACTGCCGTCGCTATAAAATAACGGTAGTCCTTCTGTGTATCCTCCCTTAACAATCTAAAGTTGTTACTTTCAAAATAATCATCAGCTAACTCCGACAACTTACTCCTTCTACCTATAGTTGTAGCCCTAGTTAAACGCCATGCATCTATCTTAGCATTCAACTCATGGGCTATTGTGTAGGCAGCAGACTGTACACTACCTAAGCTCACACGCTCAACCACACCCGCAAGTATTAAGTTTTGCGGGGGGTTGAAGCGATAGAGCGCAGTGCTATCCGCTGCCCGATACATCTGTACGTACCGGGGTAAGGTCATTCATCCTCCTCAAATATATCCTCAAGAACATCTTCATCATAGCCAAGTAAAGCTAGATCATGCCGGGCCTGTAGCTCATTAATCTGCCCGTAGTCTAGCTTCTGAATGACACGCTCCACCTTCATCTCCCAGAAGGTACGAGCACTGACTAGGCTGCTAGTTGTAGGAACTGGGGACTGCTGATCCATTTGCTCACCTCATGTTCTCTCTTCCACATGGAAACACTGGCGGTATCGTTACCAGTATTGCGAAGCTCAAAGCCGTTACGCTCATCTGCATACGTAGCATAGTTTGTGAAGGCACTGTACAACGCATACTTATTTGCTCCACGTTGTGCTATCTCTGCATGATACAGGTCGAGCATACGTTCTGCCTTACGTTCTGATGCCAACAGTGAATCCAGCATGGCCTTCACCTCCACCGTAGTGGTCAGGGTGTCTGCCCATGTCTGTAAACGCTCACCGTGTTTATAGAACGCAACCTTGGCCTCACGTAGCTCATCAATGAACCTGTCCAGAACAAAGCCAGAGGTATTTTTCCTGCGTACCTTGTCCCAATCGCCACTGATCTGCCCGTTAAGGCAGAAGAAATCTATACCACCAAAGAATACTTGGTTGCTACATGATCCATCAATACCATGCAACGCAACGATGCGCTGCGATATCTCAGACTCATGCTTAGGGGTACGCACCACAACCTTGGCATTAGGCAAGGTGCAATCCATCATAGCCCACGCATTGTTACGGGCAGTACTATACTTGCAGGTAATGTCCTCAAGATCATACGCTGGCATCTCTTCCATCATGCAGCTTTGTACACTGCGAAAGAACTCAGGATGCGAGGCACATTTAAAAGATGTACCAACGGTATCCAGATATTCACCCGTGCTTTGATTGACCACGTACTTTTTAGTAGGTGCCTTGGTAGGCTCAAACTCTACGCCAAAGTCGATGCGCTCATCAACCGGCCCGAATACATGCCGGGGATTTGTGTTGGATTGGAATTGAATTACATTATTCATTTTGTTTCTCCTTCTATCTTATTCATATAAGAACTCTTACTCTGTTGTCAAGATTGCCAACGATAAAAAATATGGTCACCAATCTTGCCTATAAATATCTTTGAACTTGCCCAGCTTGGCTTAACATGCACACTATGATAATGCGTAGCGTAACCTATATTAGATGAGGGTTCGCCCGTTAAAGCATCTCGCGCAACAGCCAGTGCTGCTTTCCATGCTGGCTTATTTCTAGGCTTGTCAGACTTACCGTCACAGTACCAAGAGAATTGACACCTATGTCGTACCGGAAAGTCTTTCTTCCATGTATACGTAGGGCCTTGCTTGACTACCTCACACACAGTATAGGGAAATCTGCTATCATATACTCTGTTGAGTACTACTTCAGCAACAGCATATTGCCCCGCCAATGGCTGGTCCCTTGCCTCGTGATACACATTGAGCGCCAAGCAAAGTAATGCGGTTTCAAGCATGGCAATCATCCATAGGAGATAGTCCCATCTGGTCCCATACTTTCTTACTCATTTTCCACTTCACTCTCATGCGGCTATCCCTTTCATCGGTGCATAGGCGAACCCATTTCCTGCCTATCACCACTCGAACATGACGCATACCACATATAGGAAGCTTACCTTCCACATAAAACCGATACCGCACAGCCTTAGCCCACACCTTGGGCCAATGCTGAAACTCTTCCGGTATATCAGGCATAATATATCCTTGCCTACCAAGCGCAGACATTTTAGGCTTACGCCCACGCTTGGCCTTACGGCGCAGGAAGTCAGGTATAGTTAACCCTTCATGCATCTTGCCACTCCTTTACCCATAGAAGTTCCACTGTCTCTGCCATTAATCGGTTTGCCTTTACGTCAGCAATCTCCCTCTCAACAGCGCCAACCCAATCCTTATCTGACCGGCGCTTTGTGGTAGCCATCATTTTCTTTCCATCAACATCTGTGATCTCAAGAGCGATATGATACATCATAACCATTTTCCTTTTCCTGTCTACGTTTACGGCGTTGCTCACGGCGATTACGTTTCCATTCATCAGGTCTTTTATTGACCAGCGGTTTCTTCCGGGGTGGCTTAGTCGTCTTGCTGCAACTGCTTTGCATGTTTCACTTTCCTTTTGTACGCCCTCGCAGACGGTATAACTTGTCCACGAGGGCGATTGGTTGCGAAGGTGTAAGCGACAGGGTTACGCCGCTTGCTGGGTTTTTTTCGAGACACTGTGCGTGACATGATCCTTTGTTCCTGTGATAGATGTTATTCGATACAGATTCCAGAACGGATTACCAAAGTATAGTACCTTGTGTCCGTCATAGACCCTGACAAATTTCTTGGTGTAGCTTACAGCATACCCCATGTACTTGTCATTAGTGCGGTTGATTGTAGGCTTGACACCTTGCTTGTGAAGCTTACGCAGGGTCCACTTAACTTTAATCTTCTGTACGATATTAAACATTATAATCTCCTTGGTTGGTTGGGTTGTGTTTACTGTTATACACTACTCATATAACTATGTCAACAGGAAAATTGACATGGCTTGCTAAAATTACAGGGGCACGGCTGTGTGTCTTGCGCCATGAGGTATTCACATCATACCATACAGGCACAATCACCAGCTTATCTAGCCTATTCTTGAACCTACTCATATACTGAACAGCATCCTCGAACGTGGGCAGTAAATGAAACCCTGACTGATATGTTGTCTTACTCGTTCCATCTTTAGCACGAGGCCGCACTTCTGCCCTCAACCATCGGCCCTGTTCGATCCGCCGTGTTCCATAATTACCGTGAAATAAGGTACGGATACCATCCTCATACCGCTCAACAATCTTATAGCCTAGCTTTGTCTCAAACATTGTTATATTCCTCACTATCTACATCTCCCCACATATGTATGTGGGCTTCACGATTATTCAGGAACAGGTCAGATGACATGTTATAGTAGGCATGTTCACCTGTAGCTGGGCACCACATGTATATCAGTGTGTGACCAGACATAGCTTTGAATGGCTTCTCACCTCCGTCACATGCAGGTTGCCATTGATGATGGTTATTTTGCATTGTCCTCTAGCTCCTTGTTAAAGTAAACATTCCACCATAATTCGTAGAATATGGGGGATACAGGCTTGCTACTGAACGGGTATGGCGCAGGTAATGTGGCGCGTACCCGTGTGTCAATATCTCGCTCGAACTCAGTGAACTCATCCATGTTTTTCTCCAAGCTGATTGTAGTAGACTTGGCCGATCAATCCGAAACCATACCGATCTACATATTTTGCAGTGTAGGTCTTCAGGTTAATCAGCACATCACCTACACTCACGCTGTGCATATCCGCAACACGATCTATGTTATCTTCCGGCCCAGCATTACTCACCTCAAATACCTCATGCAGCGTTTCCGCCTCAATGAAGGCCACGGTTTCATACAAGTCCCACGCTGCCCGGACATTCTCCTCCGTAGGCTGGAATCTCGTAGCGAGGTATCGCTCATACCACTCAGGTAAAGCATCGCCTTGCTTGGTTGCCTTGTTCACCTCCTTCACCTCCTCATCTGTCAGGCGAATCTGCAATACTTTGTAGGTTGAGGTCATGGCTATATCTCCTCCTTATTAGGGCCAACTGTTATAATCTCATCAATTTTCACCTCAAGGATAGGCACATTATATGCAGTACCTACGCCATACTCGTAGCTAGCGATTTGCAAAGCCTCTACTACAGAGTATGCCTCTATGAATTGAAAAATATTAGATGCAACAGGATCACGGGTTTGTCTGTGATCTTTCCACATAACTCTGTACACAAATTTCATATCACTCTCCATAATATCCGTAGTCTTCATCCGTACCCATGCCAGCACTGGCTAGGGCATCCCCGTCATCCGACAGGTCATAGCTCTCGTATGGCTCATCTCGTTCCTGCTCCCTGTATGCAATGATCTCGCTACATGCAGGACTGAACACAGCCTGCATATCATAGGGCAAGCCCATCTCAAAGCACACAATTTCGCCGCCATAGAAGGCCAAGTCGTGAGGCCGTAGGTCTAGGCTCTCGACCAGCCAAAGGATAGCAGCGGCACGATCAGGCGCACCAAGCCCTTCAAGCTCAGTGATACGAGCCTCAAACCGCTCCACAGCAGCAGCCTCAGCGGCTTCGTCCTCTGCCATGCGGCGATCCAATGCCTCGCACAGGCTTTCCCACCTTATCTGCTTACCTACAGGCGAGAGTTGATCCCAGCCATCGTTACGTGGCCGGAAACCATAGGCATCCTTGTGAAGGTCAGAGTAGGTGTTGTCATCGTATGTGAAACGCATTTTGTATTCTCCAAATTTAAGCCCAATGTTGGGGCTAATTTCCTTGTGTATATATGATATAGGTACTTTCACTAAGTGTTCAAGTACCCTATATCTATATAAATTGCCAGTCAAAGTCCTCGTCATCAAGTTTATCAATGGACCGGCAATCCTGAAACCTCCAGATTCGGCCATCGTCCATACGCATAGATGAGGTTTCGTGCAGGCTTTCCAGCACCATACGGTGACCTGAACTACCACCTGACATGATATTCCATACGTCACCATGCTGGCGGATGCGATCCTTGCCATGTTTGGTTTTGCCTACAAGTCTAACTTGTTTCATCGTTCTATTCCTTATATCGAGGATGAGTGTGGATTGAAGGTGATAGGCTTTTAGCAGCAGCAAACGCTGCTGTTTTGCTTGTGAATTTGAGATCACCGTGCTGGTTCTTCAGGGATTGAGCTAAATACCCCTTATCATCTAACTTAAACACACGCCACGTCATCCATTGATTATGACGGCGGCGACTTTGGAAGTCCCTCTCGCCCTCTACTTGCCATCCGTTAACTTCAAATGTTGCAGTAAATGCTTCAAAAGCCATGTTCATACCTCATTTAGTTGTGGCATATTTGGCACCATTGCCATGCGCCACGATTGCAATCGACTTCGCCTTGATGCTGCTACCAGCACATAGGCCACAATTCTCGCAATTAGTACGCTCACCAGCTTCCTTGCTGGCTGGGCATAGCACCTCATTTGCATCCATGTCATCCACGCTATCGA
>Ga0208299_1001872_pt1 | contig 14976 bp, 18 predicted proteins | sample 15_taG_FD_184089 | JGI IMG/M metagenome (GOLD analysis project Ga0208299, IMG submission 184089) | Marine viral communities from the Subarctic Pacific Ocean - 15_ETSP_OMZ_AT15312 metaG (SPAdes) (version 2) | ecosystem: Environmental > Aquatic > Marine > Oceanic | place: Pacific Ocean | collected...
ATTAATGGTGAATGGGAGGTGGATTGGGGTGCAGAATCCTTTGAAGCAACAAAAGGCATTGATACATTTACAGAACCACTTGAAGAAATCGGTGTCCCTAAGTGGCTCATCGGTATTGGTGGGGTTGTCGCCGCCATAACCGGAATAAATTACTTATCAAAAAAACTTTGAGGGATAGATATGGAAAATAAAGAATTATCAAAAGAAACATTTTCTCCCTCATTTCACATTCAACAAATTCCAACGCATTTTATTTATAAACCTAATACGGGAAATGAGCAATACGAATCCTTAAATATCAAAGGAACAGTAAATTAAATTAAGAAACAGGTGAGAATATGAAAAATATGAAAACACTACCCCCCGTAGCAGTAGGAACCGCAGTAGCATTACTTGGATATTCACTTATAACCGGCGGTAATTTATTGCGTGAAGTTTGGAGTGGTGCAAAGAAAACATTAGGTCAAGCCGCAGAAAACAAGCGTGGATGCACTACTTGTAAAGGTTCTCGTAAAACTTTGAAATCCGAATATTCTGTAAATCAAATTAATCCTGTTGAAGTTGAAGGCGCAGAAGATGTTTATGGTGCAGAAAGTGTATATCCATCTCCACAATCAACCCCAAACATGGGAAGTGTGCCTTCTCTAAAATTATGGTAAGGGATAATTAATGACTGAAAGGATGAAAAACTCATTTGTTATCAAAGATGATAACCAAAATGTCCATTGGAACGCTAATAGTGTTAATGGTGATGCAGGTTTAATGGGTATGGGTGATGGAACATTCATGGAAGCGGGTGCATTCAAAGGAAAATCACCAATGATGGACTTATCACCGGCAGAATTGGGAATCAATATGTCTGCATATCCCGGTATGGATGAAAACCGCACCGATAGGTCGGCTCAAGAAGCCGCACAAATTGAGTCGTCAAATAATCCTTTTGAAGCACCTATGCAACAAGACTTAACAACAGGCGGTGTCCAATTTAGAAGCGAAGGTTTTATCTCCAAAACACAATCATTTATTGAATCCAATTCATACTCCCTTCTAATCGGCGGATTATTGATTTTCTCCGGTTATTATCTAAGAGGGGTCTTGAAGTCATAATGACTGATTGATACCTATTCTTAAATAACAGCGAATATAATTTTATATTATGGTATCTATGCCTGTTCACGATTGGCGACCCGGTGATAGGGTTGTTTCAATTGCTCGCAACAGCCCTTCAAGTCCGATTGGCATAGGCATTCTTCAAAGAACCATACTTGATAAAGCAATTATTTTGTGGGATGATGGTTCACAAACTACCGAGCGATTAATTGATTTAATTTTTGCAGGTTTTGATACAGATACAGATGTTAAAAATGCTGATTCAGCATTCGGTCAAAGTCAAGGTTCATGGTGGGGAGATGATATTATTTTGAGTGAAACTAATTTGCCCCTTATAAACGCTAAACTTCAAAGAGAGATTGAGGAACAACAAGAACAAGTTGCTATAAATCGTTCTTTACTAAGCGGGGTATTCAAATGAGTAATTTTACGAATATCCAAAAATCCCTTAGACAATTTGCGGGAATTGACTTGGTGAAAAGTCGGCGCATCCCTTCTAATTGGGTAATCATAAATGAACAAATAGTCACAGGGGATAACACAACATTTATTGTTAAACAGGGTATTTTCCCCGAAGCAGTTTCCGGTTATGCAAAAGGTATCGGAGAACAGACTTCATCCGGCTATATGGGGATGGGAAATCGTAATCTTGGAATGGAGATTGAAGTTGAGGATTTGAATACGGGTGAATATGGTTCGGATAGGGTTTGGGAAAATGTTAGTTATGATAGACAAGAAGAGTTTTTTAATAATACAATAGCAATTATATCCAAAACAATAACTTCTGTTTCATCTATTTCAGCCCCTCAAGAAAGGCAGGGTTCTTTATCACAAGTTGGGGTTCAAAGGAATCCGAGCGAATGGATGGTTGGCGATATTGTAAATGTTTCTCGTTCCGAGTTGGATGGTGGTGGATTAACGACAGGATATGTGGTGAAAGTATATCCAACATCAGTTGAAGTATTGTGGTCGCCCGATAAGTTGCATCCTAATGGTTGGACAACGGAAGAAAAGAAAATAGGATTAATTTATGTTGGGCATGAGAAAAATGTTAAATCTATTGCTAAGAAATGGCGAAATAAACAATATAGTGCTGAAACAGAAAGTCGTAATGCCCCCGAATGGACTAAACAAATTAAAGCAACCCCTCAACAAATTGAAGATTATACTACACCATCATCTCCTATCCCAATTTCTTCAAATGTTTGGGCCGAATCCGAAGCGTATAAAGACCGATTAGATAACCTTTTAATCCCCTTTAGGATGCACACCAAATATCCTGTATCAATAGAAGAAATAATTGATAATCAAACTATAAATGGATTTGAACCTTTTACCGGCTTCTATCGTCATTATTAAATAGCGAGAGTAATAAAACTAATACATGACTCCGGAAGAATATGCCGAATTGAATGGTGCATACCCCGATGCCCCCAACAATCCTACACCTTCAACCACCGGATTTATGGATAATGGTGGCTTCGCTTGGGCAGGTAAAAATGCAGAAATTGAAGATGTTTCCGATTCTATGGCAGTAATCACAAATAAGTTTGATGATATGGTTGGCGCAATTGAAGTTGTTGATGATAAAGACGATGATGAAGTAGTGGAAGTTTCAATTCAAGACGATGAATTAAATGAAATTGGTTCATATACATTAGATGATGGTGTTATAATACCTTATGATGATTATGACCCCCGTTATTCAATGATGGCAGAATCGCTTGTTGAAGAACCTGCTTGGATTCCCGCAGGTGATGGTAGGGCTATCGGCCAACAAAACTTTGGAATTAATATGAGTCCACTTCATGCTGAATCATTCGCCGCCGATGGTCTTAAGGCGTTTGCTAAGAAAATAGAAAATGAAAAGAATAAACTAATCCGTAAGGCAAAAAGAAGTGGATTGTATGAAAACTTTGGAGAAAAGGAATCAAGAAAATTAAAAGATAGTATAGCCCACTTAGATTATTATGAAGAAGAAGAATACAGGAAATTGATTCTTGTTTTTGATGAATGGTGTCAAAATTATTGGGGTGCAGAATCACAAGAATCTATGATTCTTGAAGCCTGTGGTATTTGTGATAATGAATTTAATGCAGAAACCTTAAACGCAGATGGCTATTGTAGTTCATGTTGTGATACCCGTCTTGCTGAATTTGAAGCCCATGATGTAAAATGTGAATGTGGAACAACGATTGGAACAGATGAAGAAATCTATATGAATTCTGTTCCTTTTGAAGTAATTGATATTGAGGATGGTTGGAAAGTCGTTTGCATGAATTGTGCTAAATCATTTAATGCAGAATCAAAAAGGCCACACGGAATGACTTCAACAAGATTCCGACATAAGGAAACAGGAGAAATTGCTACACGAATACCTATCTCCGAAATGAGAATGTGGGAAAAATTGGATGCTGAAACCACAGGTAGCCCTTCACCAACATTTAACGAAGATATTACAGGTCAAGATGGACCGGAAACAGAACCTACTAATTCTAATTTTAGTGCAGAAAGTGGCATTTCATGGGGCAAACTATTTATCGGTAGTGCCGCATTAATTCTTGGTGGTGGATTGCTCGCTAATAAGCAAGGTTGGGTAGGTAACGCAGATGATGATATTGAACCAATAGAAGATATACCCCCACCATCCGATGATGCAGATACACTTGTTGAGAATCCCGATACAGGCGATTTACTAACAGGCGATTATGAGGAAATGGTTGTCCAAAGCACCGGATATGCCGTTCCTGTAATTCCAATGAGTTTAGATGGGTCTTTCATGGGTAGTCGTTTCCAAGCATTACCAACCGATAGATATGTTGATTATAATGAACCGGGAATTGGCGCACATACAGATGTTGCTATGGAAAGGAATACAAAGTATTTAACCCCTGCCGCAGATTTGGTTCGTATGAATAGTGAAGATTGCGGTTGTAGTTTCTTCCAAAGGATAAAGGCATTCTTTACAGGTGAATCTTGTGATTGTGATGAAGAAACTGATGTTAAAGAATCACAAGGCGTAGGTCAATCACCATATTTCCAAATGGGTAAAGAACCTGTTGATATGGATTATCGGGTTATTAAAGAAGTTAGCCCAAAGGGATTAGACCCTGCCGCCGTTAGATATATGCCTACGGATTGGATAGGGCAAACAGGACAGGCTTATGTTCCCGATTCACTATATGGAACAATGTATGATTTAGGTGTCGCAGGTATTCACCCGACATTTAATACACCTAATGAATCTTCAACAGGTGCAAATCGTATGGGTGATAGAATGGCACAACCCGATACATTATCAAATGTAGTAGGGCCGCTTTCAGTCGGTAGTAACGCATCATATACAGATGGTGGAGAAACGAAAACACTTGCTCAATGGGGAATGGAAAATCAAGTTTCCCAAATATCCGATTCCGAAGCCGTTGTTGTTTCGCATACTTCCGGAGTGCGAAAAATGATTAGGCGGGTTTGATAATGGTTGAATGGATTTTTATTGCCACCGATTCATCATACATCGGTAAAGAATATGATGATGATGCTAAACTGTATAAGCGTATGGAATGTGTAAAAACTAAAAACATTCCTCAAGATGATATTAGTAATTATCAACCATTGTGTTTATTTTATAAAATAGGTGCTAAAGATATGATGGGTCGTGTTGTTAAAAATATAAAAGAGGATAGTGATAAATATACAGTATCGGGTGTTTTAATGAAAGGTCGCCCACTTCCTTTTTCTGCATCATTTGTTAATGGCGAATCATTTTCATTCCCATTCATTTATGAATCGGGAACAGATGAGAAAGCCACACCTATTGTAACTAATATTATGACTACAATGGATAAGTTGGAAAATTATGTTAAATCACTTCAACAACAATATGGTAAAGAATTAAAGGTTGCCGAAACTGATGAATCTTTTGCATCCGAAGGTAATGAAAATGGTTATGAAAATCATTTAGTGTTATTAGGTGAAGGGCATAATTTAGAAAAAACTCCCCCAAAATGGATGAAAAGTTTTAATGCTGAAAACTATATTGGTGCGAATTGGCGTAGTGAGTTTATGAAAATGTCCGAGTTTGAAAAGGGATATTGGGAAAAATTACGAGCCGCAATTAGCCGATAACTTTATTAAGGTGTTTGTTTAATTTAGATTTATGTTCTTCAAGATAGACGAACCAACATATGATAAGGAAACAGGCGAAGGCTTCACAACCAAGTTTTATATAGAAAGTAATCAAGGAAATGAATTGACCCATATTATTGATAATTTGCATATCTGTTCCCTTCATGTAGCAAGGAAATGTAATTATAGTGATTATCACTCCATAAACTTGACTGATGATACTTCATTTCAACAATACGAATCCCATTTACCCGTAGGAGAAATTGTTTCTTATATGGATAAGGGGGAAATTGACAATTGGAAAACTGCAATTGAATACGGAATAAGTTTGGCTAAATCAAATAAACCGTTTATTATTCATTGTCATGCGGGTATTCACCGTTCAACCCTTGTTTCATCGGCTGTATTAACACTTTCAAATCCCGATAGATTTCCTACTTTATTAGATGCACACCGTTTTGTATTATCAAAGCGAACAATCGGTTGGAAGAAACAGGACACATTTGAGATGATGGAAAAAATTGTCGCAGATATGAGGGATGAAAATAAAAATATCCCTGCATTTGATTACATGAATGGTAAAATACCGTCTGCGCCATTTGCTCAACGCTATTCTCGCCTAAGTTTATTCTAATCCGTAGTTATTAAATAGCAAGTGATATAAATTATTACTATGGCTATCTTTGAGAATGAGGATGAAGATGTAAATTACGCCCCTAATGCTACACCTGTTGAGGCAACTCATGTTGAGGCTATGAATGAGGCCGTTAATGATGTTATGGCAGATTCCCTCACCACTACTAATTATGGCAACATGGCTGAATTAAACAGCGAGGGTCTTGAAGCCATGAACATTGATTCCTTTGTTGAAGCGCATTCGGCAGAATACCGAGATGTTTCATCAATGGGTCTTGCCGATTATGAAGAATGGCTTTTTAAGTCCGAAGGCGAAGCCGGTGAATTGGCACTTGCGAGAGTTGTTGCTAATTTTAAGGCATCGGGATATGAAGTTAAACCACATTATGCCGCTATTGCCGCAACCACATGGAGTCGTGCTAATTTTGCAGGTGAAGAACATACGGAAGCATTGAAGAATGTTGAAAGAGCAAAGGTTTCCGATTTACAACCCTATGTTATTGAAATTGAAGCAGAAGGTTTAGATTCACTTATTGATATTGTGAGAAAAGCAGAAGCAAATGCTACGGATTATAAAGCAGAAATGATTGAAGAATTAAGAGCAGAAATGAATGCTGAAAGTAAAGGTATTATGGATAATTATGGAAAACCCCTTGCTATTGCCGCCGCAACGGTTCTTGGAATGGGCTTGTTGTGGAGAATGAAATAATGCCATTAGCAAGAGGGAGAGGGCGTGTTGGTTATCAATATGAGTTTTGTTTGAACAAAGACCATAGCAAAGCGGTTCGTGAAGCCTTGAAAAAAGAATATCCGCAAATGAAAATAAGGGTGAAAATAGATGATTGTAACTCAATGGTTGCTTGGCTTGTAAGTGGGAATCAAAAGTTAAATGATGATAATTTTGAGCCTGTGAAAGAGGCGATAGAACAAACAATGATGGATGCTTTGAAAACCTTTGATGATACCGAAGATGAAAGGGTCATTGTTTTCTGTTATTTGGGTGATTGGACTAAAAACCAAGACTATATTCAAAACGCTGAATCAAGTGCTATGACTTATAATGCAGAAATGGATGCTAATGTTCTTTTTCGTCAATTAGGTGGTAATCGTTTTAGAGCCATGACAGGTGCAAAGGATTTTATGAAGGATGGAAATAGCCTTCGGATGAAAATTATGAAAAATAATACAGGTGGAAATCATCTTATTATTACATTAAACTCAAATGATTTATATGATATGCGTTTTGAATCTCACCGAATGAATCGGAAAACTTATGAATTAACTATTAAGGTTAAAGCCGAAGAAACAAATATCCCCGCATCAAATTTACAAAGAGTATTTACTGAATTAAGTGGTTTATATACTCGCATGGCTGAACAATCATTTAATGCTGAAAAATTCGTAGGTGATTTCAATAAATCGTGGGAGGGTGTGCATTATTGGCAAGCCTGTCCTAATTCTATCATTGAAGGCGGTAGTAATGAAAATTGTAAGGAATTAGAATTTGTTGGCTATGATGATGAGGCAAGAGTTATGTGTCCCAATTGTAAAGAAACATGGCCTATTGAATCAAGAGAGTCATTTACAGCATATAAATTTGGGGCTGATGAAGAAATTGAATATCAAGTAATGAATAGGCCAAGAAAAAAGTATGAACGAAATTATAAACATTGGGTGGATGGCACAGGAAAAATTCTTAGAAAGGAGGTATTTATAAATCCTAACAATAAGGATGATATAGAAATCATAGTTGTTCTTGTAAAAGAGGGCAACGAATATAAGGTTGGTGAATTTGGTGATGGGCGATTTTGGGGTAAAAAGACTTTCGCAACAAAAAAGGAAGCCATTGAATATTTCAATTTATCAGTAAAGAGGTCTAAATGCGAGCATGAAAGCGGTTTCAAATTATCCGACCCCGATTCAACATTTTATGATTCGCATGAAAGATTTCATTTCTATTGTTGTGATTGCGGAGTAAGTGCATTGGGGGATGTTGAACCCGATTTTAGATATTTTGGGGAGGATAATGATGATTCTTATGTATTTGAAGTTGAATCATTTAATGCTGATAATAATTGTAATCACGAAATTATGGACACTACTTTATGGTGGTGTAAGGCTTGCGATACTAAATTCAAAGCGGGAGAGCATAATAAAGTCAAGAACGATTGCACCATACCAAACAATGTGGTGGAATATGAGGAATCCTGTCGGGATTGTCATTTAGTTATTGATGTGGATGGGATTGTGCATTCTCCATTTAATGCAGAAATTGATGGTGAAGAATTGATTGCTTCAAGTGCTAATTTTGATGATGGTTCAATGATTGTTGGTGTCGGGACTGAAACACTTGATGTTGATAATCCCGATTTCATGGAAATGATGATTGATAAAGATGGTAAAATTGAATACTTTACATTACCTATTGGTAAGGGTGGATGGGACAGACATTATAATATCAAGCCATCCCATTACGGTAAAATGAAAACTCAAAATGAAACCAATGAAACTGCGGGTGGAGATTTCATTAGAACAGACGGAGATGGTAAATATGCAGAATCATTTGGTGCTGAAAGTGTCAAAATTGATTGGGATGCGGTGGCAAAAGAAGAATGGGATTTAGGTTATCCCCATAATGAAACATTCCTTACCTATCAAAACAAGCAAGCGAACAAATCCTTACTAAGTTGTTTGAATGCTCACCTAAAAATCGCAAAGGATGAAGTCACAATGGGTCATAATCAATATCCCGATTTGGCTGAACACACAATTACTCCCGCCTATGAAGAAGCATATGGTCGTGAACCCACTACTGCTGAAATAGATAAAGCATTACCAAAAGTTATCAAGGGTTTGAGAAAGCAAGCGAGAACAGGAAAGTGGGCGGGTGATGATTGGGAAGAATTGAGCAAGGCGTTAAAATCCCCTCTTTCAAGATACGCATGGGGAATAGAAGATTATACAGGCCGAAAAGGTTGGTTTGGATGGCATGACAGATATGAACCTCTTAACGCTGAAACCTTCAATGCGGATAATGATGAGGATTGGGAATACCCTGTAAAGGTGATTTCATATTCAGTTGATGTGTATAAGGATGATTATGAACAAGGTGAAATTGGAGATTCGGTTCATTATTGGGGTAGGAAGGATGATTTTTACTTTGATACAAAAGCCGAAAACCAAGAAGAATTACTGAAAATCCTTAATAAGATGATTAAAAATGAGGTTGGAGGGAAGGTTCCTATACATGAAAATACCCATTTTGGATTTGAAATTGATGAAGGGCGAATCTATACTGATGTTCATGCAACCTACGAGGAAGGTCAAGGAATGGGGATTTACGATTACCCCAAAGAGCATGAAAGAGAGGCATGGAAAAGGGGAGAAAAAGAATTATTTACACTAAACTTTACTTTTGTCATTGAACCTATTGATGAATCTTATGCTGAAACTAAATCTCTCCCTTATAAGTGGATTGCCGGTGCAATCGCATTAGGTCTTTCACTACCTTATATATCATCATTATTAAATAGTGGAAGGGAGAAGTGAATAATATGGGTCTTGACTTAATGATTCAAAATCAAATGAAGCGTTCTCCAATGGAAAGTGCTATGCACAGCGTAGCAAGTGATTTGGGCAACGGACATTATCAATTAAGCGCACATTATCAATCCGAGAATGAGGCTACTGAATTACTTGGCACACCAATTGCTAAAGTTTCCCCTGTTGCATCTTCCGCATTTGTTCGCCCACCAATTCAAAAACCGGAAAGTAAAGCAATTGCATCATTTAATCAATCCGTAGGCGATTATAGTATTTCTTATGATACCACTTCACAAACTTGGACTCTAAATAAATTAACTTCTATGAATGGTTTGAAATCTTTTTGGTCTAATCTAATTGGTAAATCAAATAAAGAATCACAAGTTTTGTTTTCAAAGTCCGGTGCTAATTCCACAAATCGCTTTTTAACCACTATTGAAGAATCTAAAATGTCTGCAAAGGAAAAGTCAAAATTGGTTCAAGTAGTTGTTGGTAAAACCGATAATACCGGAATTAGTAAATATGTCGGTGGACAAGTTGTTTATTCGTCTATTGACAATGTTCAACAATCCGATTTGGCTTCAATGCTAAATGCAGAATATATTAAGCCTCGCCCTATTAATGGATATACACCCGTTCTAAACGATTTGGGTGAGAGATTCGGCACACACACCGGACCTCAAACATTAACGCCGGGGACTACACAATTACCAATTAGGAGTAATGATTTTCAAACTTTTTGACTAAGAGGTTTTATATAGCGAAAGAAATAAAGGGGAATTATAAGAAAGGTGAACAAGATGGATATTGTAAATACTATTACCGATACTGCTACTGATATGACTAAGTTGCCACAACAAGTATATACAGGTGCAAAGTCAATCGCTACTTCCGATAGTGGAAGGATGAACATGATGTATGCAACAGGTGGTCTTGTTGTAGCATCCCTCGCAGGTGGATTAATGACTTGGATTCCATTCCATAAATTCCCTGCCGGAAATCTTATCCGCACAGGTTCACTTGCTTTCGTAGGTGCAGGTCTGTTCGGGCATGGTGTTAAGCATTCCGGAGAGGCACTTGGGATGGCAACACTTGTAGCAGGTCCTATTCTATTCGGAACAGCAGTTGCACAGGTTATGGGTCTATTTGGATTTTTCCCACGCCTTCAATCTGTTCTAACTAAGGATGTTGAATACACTCTTGATAATTATACCCCTATGGAATCAATTACCGAAGATGATACTGCTTATCAACCTGCTCAAAACTTTGGTGCAGAAGGCGTTTCCCCTCAAGTTTCAATCGCACAAAGGCAAGAAAACGACCCACTAAATACTGTTCGTGAAGAATCTGCTCTTGGGCATGGTGTAACACAATGGTTTGGTGCTGATTCATCAAACTCTTCTCGCCCTTCTCGTCTTGGTTCAATGAAGTCTTTTGCGGCTTCAACAGATACTCTTGGAAACAAGATTTCAACAGGTGATGATTCAATGGCTAATGTAGTTGGCCCAACCTCACTTGCTGATGTTCCGGCAACCACCGCATCAATGTATGATGTGCAAATGGAATCCGGTTCACTACCAACCACAAGAGAAGTCGGTGGAAATCAAGATGTTTTCAACACATATATACTCCCATCATTTGAAAAACCGTCTGCGGGTCAAAGCGGTCATGGTGTAACCCAATGGTATGCTGAAAGCAACCAAACAGGTTTCGTTGGCCGATTCGTAGCAGGTGCAGAAGGTCATGGGTCAGTCTTAGGACAGTAAATAAATAGGAGAGATAAATATGGAAATGTTGAATAAAGTATGCAGTTGGACAGGTAGTGAAACCGGAACAATGGTCGTTGGGGCATCAGTCCTCGTTCTCGGCCTATCCCACTTTGGTTGGGCATCCGGAATTATGAATATGGGCGTAGCGGGAATTACCGTTGGAACCATAGCGGGCGTAGTCGGCGTAACAGTCGGTGCTTGCACCCTACTAAATGTAGTAATGTGAAGGTGATTAATAATGAATATTCGTGGAATGATGCTTAATACAAAGACAATCGGTGGCTCTCTTGTAGTTGTCGGTATTGTAACTGCCGTTGGCGGTAATTGGCTTGGTGATATTATCAACCGAGTATTGTTTTCTCTCCCAATCGTAGGAGATATTACCCTGCTTAGAGTCTTTGGAACAATCACACTATTACTTGGTGTTGCGGTCTTAACCGGCTTTGACCCAATGGGTATTGAAGCGGATATTTGAAGTTAAACCTTCAATTCATCTAATAATTATTAGTTAATGGCGTAAGCCTTATTAATAATAGTATAATTTGAATAGCAAAAATACACAATCCTTTATATAGTCAAAAAAAGAAACTAAGGATAACCCAAACGGGATAAAAAAAAGAGATGATGAAAAATGAGTATGAGAAGTCAAGTATATGAATGGGCGAACCTTGCACCAACAGGTAGCACTTCCGCCCTACGCCGAGCCACAGATGATGTTCCTGTAACACTATCTATAAACACAGAATATGATGTATTTATTGGCGGTATTGGAAATAATATTACCAAACCTGCTGAAACAACTGCGACCCAATTTATCGTAATTGAAGATATTGCTTGCACCCCTATTCTTGGCGGTGCTTTGCAGGTTCGCATTAATACTACCGACTACTTCCAAAACCCCGATGTTACCGATATGGTCGGTGTTCCGGGACTTGCATCCCCTTACCCAAGAGGAAGCGCATCCACTTCCGGTGGAACAGACAACCTACTAAAGTCTTTTGACCTTTATCCGGACATTTATGTATTACCGGGACAGGTTTTCCAAATCCTTTACAGTCAAAGAACCGCTATGACCGCCGCAGATACGGAAGTTGTTGCGGCATTTTGTAAATATACTTTATACGACGGCCCGGATGCCCTTATAGCCAACAAACTCCTTGAATTAGGCGTAACAATTAACCCAAACAATGTTGATTGGTATAAGCGCACTCTAATTGAACAGCAACAAAGAAGCCGAGTTGCGGCTGTTGCTTCAAACGGAGGTAGTGCTTAATTCGCCCTTCGGGAATGAATTAAACATGGAGATGATATTATGAGTATGAGAAGTCAAATATATGAATGGGATGGAAGTCGTGGAACCGCTATTGCGGCCGCACAAGCAGGTAGCCGACACAGTATTTTTATCGGCGGATATGGAAACAATATTTCAAAACCTGCCGAAACCACAGCCACACAATTCGTGGTTGTTGAAGATATAGCCGTAACACCGTCAGCATTCGGTTCTTCGCTTGATACCGCCGCATATCGTGGATATACTACTGCAAACGGCGTTGCCGGACCAAGAGCATTTATTCAAGTCCGAATTAACACAACCGATTACTTCCTTGACCCCGACAATGTTGGAAACGATGGTATTCCGGGAACATCTTCCCCATACCCTCGCTCTATCAATTGGCAACCTTCATTCAGTCTTTATCCGGATGTTTATGTATTGCCGGGACAGGTTTGGGATGCACTTGTAACCTTTTACAACAGCACACTTTATGCAAGCCTTCAAGCATTCTGTAAATATACTTTGTATGACGGACCGGATGCCCTTATAGCCAACAAACTTCTTGAGATGGGTATTTCAATCAATCCGGGAAATGTTGATTGGTATAAGCGCACCTTGATTCAAAGCCAAAGTGCAGTTGCACCAACCGCTTAAATCGGTAATTAGTGATAATAACCCTTCGGGGTCGCTATTAGATAGTCGTAAAGCCGTAAGGCTAAACGGAAATTGAACCCGACCCATGAAGATTATCAAAATGATAGGTTAATATCAACTGCTTCATCGGAGATTTGTTCCGAAGTAGGTAGTTTATTAGACTTTAACCCATCTATTGCACAAGATATTTCAACAACAGGGCTTCTATATCCGGCGGATAAGCCGGTAATAGCCCATTGAAATTGATTATAGTTATCGGAATAGTCGCCATGAATGATAGAATAGTGGATTTCACTAATCAAATCTTCTAATTCACCGATGAAATATTCATCGTAATCGTCATTGTAAATGGGTAAATCAATACTATCCCAATCAATATAAAATGTGCCTTTTAGAACGACTTGGTTTTCTCCTTGTGTAAAGCAACAGGTGATTTGGGGGTTTTTTTGTAACCATTCCCATTCTCTTATTTTACTTCTAATATCGTCATTTTCCATAGTGCGTGGGTTTTTTCCCACACTTGAATCCCACCATTTGTAAAATGCGCCTACATCTAAATCATAATCGTATGTTGAAAATGTAGGTCCGAATGCAACACCACTATTATTACAATAGAATGCCGCTTGCTTTTGGTTCTCATCGTGTAGTATTTCCCATGCCATGAATATAGTTTATCATACACACCTATAAATAGGTTTGGAAATAATGAATATTTATGTTTGATATTATTGTTCCCATTTACAATGTGGATGAAAAATTATTAATCACTTGTTTTGATTCTATTAAAAATCAAAGTTATGAAAACTATTCGGTTTTCGTTTGTGATGGAAAACCAACAAAAGAGAATCGTGAATTAGTTAATACCTACGGTTTTAATTACATTGAACAAGATATTAATAATTATCCTAAAGTCGGTGGTGCAAGGAATCAAGTGATTTCCGTAGGAAATCACCCATACATAGCATTTTTAGATGGAGATGATTATTGGTATGAACATTATTTGCGTGAGATGGTTAATCATATTAATTCTCCAAAGCATAGCCCTACAATAATGTGGTCGGCAGTAATGGATTGTAAATACATATTACAGTCCTTAAAAACAGATGAAGTTTATACAATGGATGGTTTGTATGCTCATTATGAAAGCACCCCCTTCTTAGATAAATACCCCCATTATGCCTATTATCATTTCTTTGGACACCCCCCTGTCCCGTCAAACACTATCGTTAGAAGGGATGCGTTTTTAGGATTTAATCAAGAGTTATCAATAATTGAAGATACGGAGTGTTGGATGCGAATGTTTATTGAATCAACTAAGGAAACTCCTTTGTATTTTGAACCTGTTCCTTTAATCGGTGGTTTTCATTATATTGGTAAAGAACAAACAACAAATAGGGGTAATCAAACATCAGTTTCTTTTGGAAAATCTAAAGAAGAAGTGGATGAAGAGTTTAAGAGGAATGGATTATTATTTGTTGAATTACACCCACTACCAAATGTAAAGGATAAGCCAACCGATGTATTAGTAAATGATTGGAAACAATTATTAAAAACAGTTAGTGGGGTAAATCGCACTCAAGAGTTTAACCTATAAATAGGCTATAAACTAATAACTTATTATGGGAAACATTTGTTCGCCAACCGATATTACTAATATAACGATAACTACACCTATGGGTGATTGTAATATACCTATTGATAAATCACAGATTAAAGGATTTATTAAAGAAGTAATGAAAGACGCAGAAGAAAATACTTCATTATTTGAAAGTGAAGTTATTGAGTTTATTGATTTAGAATCAATGGCAGACATTGACGGACAATATGAATGGTGGGAAGAAAATGAATCACCTGCTAAATTACATG
>Ga0208299_1001875_pt1 | contig 14970 bp, 5 predicted proteins | sample 15_taG_FD_184089 | JGI IMG/M metagenome (GOLD analysis project Ga0208299, IMG submission 184089) | Marine viral communities from the Subarctic Pacific Ocean - 15_ETSP_OMZ_AT15312 metaG (SPAdes) (version 2) | ecosystem: Environmental > Aquatic > Marine > Oceanic | place: Pacific Ocean | collected...
TTGATGGTGAGAGCTTTCTCTCCATAAAAGTAGGAACCCGTTATGGGGTGGTATGAAGCTGTGTTTGTTGTATGTTCAATATAAGTCGGATTGTTAGAATAATTTAGTTCGCCGCGGTTTGCATGTGCCAGCAACGTGACAGTGGGGATCCTATGTGTGCCGGCGAAAGAAAGACCAAAAGAGGCTGAGCCGTTGACTACATTTGAGCCGGCTAAAACGTTATCATCTGCTCCCATGGCGTAACGACACCAACTTGGCTTGCCGTTTTTAGAAGCATTTAAAAAGTCTTTATCCTGCAAAGTTGGTGAAGAGCCCAGCTCCCATGAGCCAGTTAGAACTATGAAACCTTCCTTATAGAGCACAACTCCTGCAATGGATCCGTCGTATGAAGAGCCTTCCGTTCCAGATTCTTGAATAAGCGCGCCGTTATAGTATTTGTCCCTCAAAGTACCTAACAAGGTGCCTGTTACATAAAAATCAAGCTTAACTGATCCTTTTTTAATTTCAGAACCATAAAAAATTGATGGAATATTAATAACATTTGTTTGTACACTGGAGGCCGATGGGAAATTATAATGTTGTCCTAAATATTTTGCGTGATCTAAGCTATTCTTAAGAGCGCTGCCAGAGTGATTGAGGTGGTTGAAACCAGAGGCTTTCTTATAAAGCTTGCGCGAAATACTAGCAGACATTTGATAACTGCCCGTGATCGTGTCGCCACGAGTATGATCGTGAATAAACTGACTTCGTGTCACGCCCTTGAAGGCCATATGTTGGAGGCCCTTATAAACGAATGGGTAGATTAAACCAGTATCGGGTACATTCCGACTGGAAATATCTGTGGCGGCATCGTCGAGGGAGGCCGAGGGCCCGATAACCAGGGTGCCATCTGTATTGGCAGTCCGATCAATATTAAGCTCGAACAGACTTACATATCCTGTTGGCACGCCGCCAACATTATTTACAAACGAACCGGGCTCCGTGGCCTTGTCGTTTAAATATATCTTAGAATCATATATATAGAAAGAACTACTAGGGTGGGCTTTTATTTGGTTATAAAAAACATCACCCGCTCCAAATTTATAGAGAGGCATTTACGCTCCTCCTAGTAGTCTAATCTAACACGCAACGTAATCTCGTTAGTGGGATCCTTACGAAGGGGCTCGGAGAGCTTCGCAACAGCGAGCAGTTCATTATCGGCTGAATAGAGACCAACCGTTGTAAAATAAGTAACCGGAGTGTCGGCTGCGCGGGTTTTAACACGAATTTGGCTTCCGGTCAAATACGTCGGGTTCGAACTGTAATTGAAGTCGCCATGGCCGACCCGACAAAAGTAAATTGTTGAGTTTAGCTCTGTTGTATTGTTGTAGGAGATGTTATAGATTCTATTCCTGAGACCGTCGGCCATTTGTGCCATGGTGGCGCCGGATGCTGCCAAAGTAAACCCAAGAGTGGTAGCGTCGCCCACGCTGGTAACGCGGGGATGGTTTACATAAAGTGCGCTGGCAAGGTGGCCAGAAGTGGAGCCCTCATTAAAAATTGAGGCTGAAAGAACAGCCACTCCCGCCTGATAATATAATAAACCAACTGCCGGATTTGTTGTCGCTGACCCTAGTGTCTCTCCTTGAAGAAGTGCCGTGGAGCCGGCAGAAGTTGAAGCGAACAGCACACCGTACTCTCCGGTCGGCGAATCAACATAGTACCCACTTGAACCGCTGGTATCCGTTAACTTTATGCGTTCAGCGAAAAGAGCGTCACCATGGGTGAAAGCCGTTGTACCAGACACGCCCAACTCCAATGTAAATGAACCCTTTTTAATTTCATCTTTTGTAAGCAGGCGACCAAAAGGTATGAAATAACATTCTTTCATCGTCGCGTTAGTTGGGGGCATCGTGAACTTCTTAATACTACCCGTTATATCATAGCCTACAAGATATTGCGCCATTTGGTTGTATATATTAATTTTCTTTGAATTCTGAGAATTAGCAGAGGCCGAGACGGGGGAAGTCGAAGCATAACCAACCGTCACATCAAATATCTGGTTTGCCGAAGAACTCAAATAGGGGTAATCATAGACGCTCTCAAACATTCCATGAGAATATGTCTTAATATGAGGCTCGGATCCCAGAGCTGTGCCGGCGCCGCCGTAAGTTCCCGAGATAATAGAGCCGGTAATCGGTATAGCCTCGTGAAGGAGTGTTCTGGTGTTCGCCAGATCACTACTCAAAAGATTTTTATATGTTGTTGCCATTATGTTATCCTTTATACCTTCTTGGCGAATTTAACTGGTATGTCGATGCGATACCCGGTATTCACACCAATCACCCTAATGGTTGAAGTTATAACTTTGTGTGAAGTGGTGGCGCCGCTAACAGAATCAAAATTTTCTGTAGTGCCAATCGTATTAAATAAATAATCACTTGTGTTCAGCTCTAAAGAAGTTTGTATTTTAAAATTCAATTTCGTACCTCGGGGGCCCTGTATAGCCTGTAAGGCTGAATCACTAGTATCCGTAATCGAAGTTACATATTCGGGGTCTGTTCCCCTAGACAGATAATATGTTGCTACAGAGTCATCATCCACAAAAGAAACTGATGCGCGAAAGGCGTCTGTTTTTGATACGACATTCCCAAGCCTGTTATCCATTTGAATCATATACTGTGTCTCTACCAAGAGAGGATCTAGAGCCCGAGCAGGAGATATTTGATCAGTATCCAGCCCTTGGTCGACACGGATGCGGTTTGCACTGCGGCCAGGAGACTCACCCATTAGCACGCCGGCAAGGATATTACCACTAGAATCCTTTTCTAATTCTGTTTCGGTAGCCGTGTTGACGGCAATAAGAAAAGTACCAGTATCAGAATGTTTTGCTGTACTTGTGTCGAAGGCTTCGTTTAGCTTTAAAACAGGCAGAAAAAGAATATTATTTCTTGGGATTGACATAAGTTTAGACTTCATCGAGGCCGTGTTGTTCGCAAATGCCTCCAAGACCGGAGTTTGTAGAATCTCCAAGTCATAGTATGCCGAACCGCTAGAATGGTTCTTATTATAAAGCTCGTAATTGATTTCGTCGTCACCAAGAGCAAATTTTACGATCTTAAAACTCCCATCTCCTTTGGCTAATCTCATACGGCCTGTATCAGTTAACACAGCATCTAAAATAATATCACCTGAATTGTCTAAGAATCCCATTCTTCTTCCTCTCCTGAAGGTATCAATATAAATAGTATATCAAAAATGTTTTATCTCTATTCTATCTCATTCCGAATGCGCTTCGTCTTAAAAGTTAAGTTAAGATCAACTTTTTTGCCTGTTGTTTTAGAACTCAGTCTTATCTTAAAGCGTTTTCCTGTTTTTGATGATCCCTCGACATCGCGCGCGAACAAAGGCTCATCCTCAACACCAAGCACTATATCTTTATTCCCGGCAGCATTGGACGTGGCCGAAAGGCCGGATGCTTCTTCATTTAAGAAGGCTTGCGAAATTCTAGGAATTATTTGAATTATTTTCCTAGCCGGCTTAGAAACTGTTTTAGGGTCGTTCGGACTAAAATTATACTCTCTTATAACAGGATACGGGGCCCCGTTGTCAGCATAAAGCGTTACTTCATAAATAGCACTTGGATTTGAAATGTGGCCGTGAAAATCTACCGCCCTAAACATATAATAAAACTTTTTGTTTGTTGTCTGCGATACTATTGTAGAAGCGGAACTCGCATCAAGAGTTAAATAAGGCCTTGTCGAAGCGGTGGAAACCTCCCTCAATAAATTATTAGAAAAGTCACGGTAGCTTACAGGTGGATCCTCAACGCGGTATATCTGAAATCTTGTTGACGCGTCGTCTGTATGAAAGGTTACTAAGCCGTCTGACCTTCCTTGGTTAATAGACATCTGCGCAAAACCCAACTCTTCTTCTCGGCTTAGCGGTATAGGTGCTTCGTCTATCGTTCCCGTGCTAGTTTCGAAAAACATCATAATCTTATTGGGATGACCCATATAAGTAGTAAAATTGACGTTTGGCGCCAGTGGAGGGTTGTCTAGGATCCTGCCTGTTGTCATAAAAATTGGAACCTCGACCAATTTTACCTGTGTATCGACGGTTACTGTAACGGTTGCTTTCAGGCGCTCAACAGAAACGAAATTAGAATATTCATACGCGGTGCCTATGACGGCCTGAAAAGCTGTAACTTGGTAGGTATACACCTCCCCGTATTTAACTTGCGTATCGACGATTTTAATTTTTTGCTCCTCGGCTAACAAATCTCTTACTTCACCGAAGCTCATAAAATGAAACGTCTGAATGGGTTCGCCGGCGGCGTCGGGGGTCACGACTCCTAAATACTTTGAAACCTTATACATGAGCGTCTCTGAATACGCTTCCTTTCCTTCCAATAATTCTCTAAAGGTTCTACTCTGTTCGGAAGCTAGCACGCTAAGTTGCGAATCTAAAGTATCAAACGCGGCGGACAGGCCCCTGTACTGTTCTCCAGGCATCGTGCTAGCAATTGCTACAGTGAGATATTCATCACATCCCGCACAAGGACGGTCGGGCCCAATAAAATTAGAATTATCAGGCAACACCGGGTACGGGAGTCCGCGGGCGTCCCAGTGAGGAGCGTCTAGATTCCACCACAAAGCAAGATTTAAGGTAGTAACATTAACACTGGCCGGAGAGACCCTTTTCCTTCCGTCGGGATATACTAATTCTGTCGACACAAGAAATAGTTCTTCCGTTTTACTTTCTGTCGCCATATCTTCTTCTATATCTCTGGTCAGGGCGCCGCCCAAGCCAGTATTATAAAAACACTGCGGAATTCGATTGTCCCCTTTCAAAGAAATAATAGTCTCCGTATACATTGGAAACAAAAACTTGCTACTATTGTAAGTCTTTATCTCTTTATTGAGTTCGATAGGAGCCATTTGATTTTGGAACCTTTTTCTTCTCGCAGCGTTCAACTTGTTCTCTGCAAGGCTTTCAGCATCGGGGGCCTTAAAAAACTCATCGACTTCTATTTCTACCTGTTCGCCTTCGTCGTTTTCTCTAGTCTCAAGCGCATAGTCTTTTGCATAAAGGTTCGGTATAATTGTGTGTTCTGTTACCGACAACAACTCTTTTTCATAATCCCTATCTAGATAATTATAAAAGAATTTAGTACCTTGACGGTCTGTGGCGTCGACTTCTGAATTTAAGTCCTCTTCGATCTGCGAATCTGTAATAGCAGAAAATGCATAGTCCTCAAACCTTACACCAATATTGAGAGCCGCGTAGAGCTGCTCTGACCAGGATGCATCCGAATCGGGTGTCGTTTCGCCGCGGAGCACTACTCCCATTGTGGGTTTTTCGATGGTCAACGTCTTCTTGTGCCGCGTAAAGGCCTCGTCATCAGGAGAATACTCGTCGTCGTAACCCTCGTCATTCCAGGCCAGGTCATCGACTTCCGTTATTTTAAAAGCGGGGCTAGTATTCCTTATAAATTTTAATCCAGAGGCAGTCGGCTGCCAAGAGCCAAATTCTCTCTTAAAATTATCGAACATTGAGGGGTCGTCTGGTGAGTCTTGTACATTAACATATCCAATTTTTTTCTCCGCCATCAGTAACCCCCCGTTCCAGTTGGGCCAGGAGTGGTCGTAGTTGCGGGCCCTGTGCCTGCGGCGCTGCGGCGTCTTTTTCTCCGCGAAGAAAGTTTTCCGAAGCTTGTCCCCACCTTGGTGGGTATTCTAGGCTGTTCTATAACCAGGGTTCTAACAAACTCAGGGGGTATTCCATTGATATCTTTAATGGTCCCTATAGCCCTCTTCATAAATTCAAACCCCGTAGAATTAACTTCAGGATATTCATTCAGTCTCTCTAAGTACAGTTCCCTTACTATAGCCGACCGGCCACCTTCGGCTTCCAGGCGTTCTGCGGCCAAACGTCGCTGTTCTCTTTTCTGTAGTCTTTTTAATCTCTCAGAGATTTTATCAGCACGTATTATAAAGTTTTTATTGAATTCCGGCAGCCGCATTTTTGCCTCTCTTTTAAGTTTCAGCACCGGATCTCCCCCGTAGGGCGTCATTTGACACAAAAAAGTTCTGCCTTCTTTTTTCAAAGTATCAAACTTACTCTTGTTCAGCGCTTCATAAATTGGGCTTGATACTTGTGGTTCGCCGGAATCATCTTTAGTAAATCCAACCAAAACTTCTATTCTATTAATATGCTGGAAATTTGTATATAGGACACCATAGTACTCGGGCGAATTTAAGATGTCCCGACCAAAGTTTCTCTTGAGACTAAACCAGTTTTTGTTTGTTCTGGTATCATTGCTCAAATACAGCGACTTTATTTGATTTGGTAAGTATTTAAAATATTTTTCCTTTTCTGCTTCTGAGCCAAAACTAGCATCTATAATATTGTCAGCTCTTGTTGCGGCCAACTGAAGAATGTTCGGGCGTCTTTGCTTGCCCCTCATGTCGTCAAAAGCTAACCCAATTGATAGTGCCGAATTTATATCCGCGGTGTTTCGAGCTTGTTCTATGGCAAGAGGTTCGGTATCTAGTGATAAATCTTCAATTGGATCCGAGGCGAATTTGGTCAATTCTCCCATATAGTCTATGGGATCTAAAAAATCGTCGTGGACGTATGGTATTGGAACATCATCGGCGTCGTGCGTTGAAGTATTTGTAGCCACTGGTTGCCGGGGGGGGAGATGCCTAATCGTTATGGCCGAAGTGGCCATGGCGACCTTGGCTAACAGCCCCGCACTATAGGCTGAGGAGCCGGCGCCGGGGCGGCCAGAGTCATACCCAGCTTCCGTTACCAAGGGTGGAGTCGTCTGTTTCCCAGCGGACGAGGGGTTTGAGCCCAAGATACCCATCGCCATCCTAAGATACGATTTGGGGCTCCACACGGACGGACCCTTTTTAAGAATCTTTTTATTAAAGTTCTCGCCGACCCTAACCACCGATGGAGTTAGAAAAGTATAATAAGCATCCTCTAGATTAATATATTTCTTGTAATTACCCGGAGACTCAGGACCTTGCTCTTTGAACAGAGTAGCTTGTTCCTGGTCAGCAAGGCGAGAACTATAATATTTTCGATGTTCGGCGACTAAACGATTGGACATTTGTGTTGCCGTGAGGGCCTGGAGGCCCACTTGCTTGCTCGACGGACCCAGGGTGCCGGCAAAAAACTCATAACCTACATCATTTTGCGTATTGCTGTCATGCACCATAGCAAAAGTTTTCGATACATGTATTGATTTTTTTGATGTACTACCTTTGTGTACGGCCGTTTTAGAATACATATCCATTGTATCTAGTGTTGAAGAAGTTGCGCCCATAGCTCTGGACAGCCGTAGCTCTAAATTCTCCAAGAGTTCTATAAAAACTGCTTGGCCGGCCAGATCACCCGTTTCTGGCGATGCGATCTTTACCAGGAATGAGGCGAGGGCCTGTGCGTCATCTTTATCCAGGGTGGTAGTATTAAACAAAATATCAATATATGTCGCGACCGAGTTTAACCATGGAGCGCGGACGACGCTCGATCGAACATGCTGGTTTCTCTTCTTTTTTGTTAAATTAACAATATCTTTTTCAGAAGGTATGGGATACCTTTCGGCCATATGATCTTTGAATGTTTGTGAAAAAGAATAGCCGGTCGCTGAATCGTAATTCTCCATTCTTTGTGCGACATTGTGGAATTTTGTAAACATACTTCTAATTTTTCTTAGTTTTTTCAAACTTTTGCTAACATATCTGCGGGATCCATCTTCTATTTCAAACTCAACTGTATAGCTATATAGACCATCTGTTTTTTTGGACATATCATAATCCGATATTGCAAACGAGCGTATGCCCAATAAATCCCCAAATTGTAAATCTACCTCCCGGGAGTGTCCAACTATAGCTTTACCTGACTTTACCTCGTTGGGCTGGACCGGTCTGGTGACTTTTCTTGTTTTAAGCCTTCCCTTTGCTCTCTCTCCTCCTTCTGCTATGAGACTGGTCTTCTCTTCATACCCGGCATCGATGATATCATTGGGAGAGAGGCCCGGGAGTACTCGGTTTCTAAAAACCTTGAAACTTGTAATTCGACTTTTTGAATAAACATCTTGTTTTGTTTCTTCGTCAGCTAAATTAATAAAGTTTCCAAACTGTGAATGCTCTTTGACTATTTTATGAAAGTTCATATGAAAAACAAAACCAAGATGATTCTTTCGATCGAAAGAATATGTAGGCTCCGAAATATAAGAGGGTTTTTGTTCTATGTTTAAGCTTTCTGTTGTCTTGTTTAGCGGGCCTCCAATACTTTTCTCAATAAAGGGTACTAAAAGCATTTTAGCACCATAGACTTTATCCAATAAGCGATAATCTTTAATTATTTGATTAACTACTCTTTTCCTCACCAATCTTGAATGCGGGTTGTTTGAGTGATGGGCACCGGCCATATAGCCTGTTTCATCGCGATGATGTATTGGGCCGGCCCAAACTTTACCATTAGGAAGCACAAAAATATGGCCACCTGTATTGTTCTTGCCATCTTTTATTATCAAAGCGCCAGTTGATGCACTTTGTAAAAAGCGCCGCTTCGAAGTGGCCGGCGACTGGACCATTTGTGCGTGAGCGTTTAGATCATAAAAAGTGTGTGCAAAAATTGCAAGGTGATCAGGATTGAGGCGCGGAATGTTAAATGAGAAAACATACTGAACACAATAGACGCTCTTACCACCAATCTTCTCCATTTTAACGCTTTTTTTCGAAAAAGTGGACCGCTTTTTTAAATCTATGACCTGCTCCTGAACTTTTGTGGTCTGTCGTGCGCGTCTAATAAAGTCGTGAGAGAATTTACCCTTTTGGAGTTTTTCAGTAGTTCTGGGATCTCTCGATAGGAGGACGCGCAATTTTAAGTTTTCAAGAAATCTTTCATCATCAAGCCAAGAAAGTCGGTTGCCGCGGCGCATATGGTCTTTCAGCACAACTTCGGCATTAACCATTAAATATTGCCCTTGTGGGCCGGCGCCCTGAAAGGCTAAAGTTTTCTTACCAAGCACCCTTTTACCAAATTGATTTAATTCAAAATCATATTCTATATCGTTGTCAACGTAGGCTGCCGTTCTAGAATCGGCCTGGTTCGAGGGCAATAGAGATATATTTTTAAAATACGCGCTTGGGAGCACTGTATCAAAAATGCTAGAATATTCAATACGAGTTGGCATTTCTTTGTTTTCCCGCTGTTATAAATAGTGTTAGTTTAATAATCTGGGCAGTCTTCATCAATTGCATCACTAGAGTACAAGCCAGCAGTAGTTGGCGTCATTATATCTGGACAGTTAATTTCCAAATCTGCAAACCGGTCGGCAGATTTCAGTTGTGAAATAGATTTACAAATTGTATTTTCGTCTATTTCACTATCAACATTAATATTGAAAAAATATTCCACATAAGTTGGGTCTATTTCCGGGGGACGGCCACTTATGCGGCCGGCTTTATACTCGGCTTCTTTCTTGTCTAATAATAAATTATTTTCAACCATTTTCAACGGGCGACGGAAAGACATGGGTTCCAAAACAGTTTCACCGAAAGAGCCAGTCTGATTTGTAATTTCAAAAACTTCAATATCAAAATTCTCATAATTAAAATTGGCGTTCTTTTCCTCGATAACAAAAAGAATTTGGTCGGGGCCGATTAAAACCTTTGTGCCGTCAGCATAGGTACGATCTGTAGATAGCGCTGGGTCGATCTCAAAACGAGGTTGGGGGCCAGCAGGGTCGGCTACGGTTATTTTAAACTTCACGTCCAAATCGATCTGTGGAATCTTTAACAACTGCTGAGAATATGTTGTGCCGGTTCCCGCAGGCACGTCGTCGGTGCGCACCGTCCCTGTTAAATTATTTTCTAGATTCTGTATCTTCCCTTCTAGAAAACGAATTTTAAGCGCCGGCGTTTTTGTTGAATCCAACTTAGTTGTCCCAAGACTAAACGGCATAACATTTAATTTTTCATATGCATTCAGTCTAATCCAATCAAACTCGTCATCGCGAGTATCAAAAAGATACTCCTCTAAGCCGACAAAATTACCTTGAGTCCTTAATAAGGGCGTTTCATCTTGTATTCTCACTTCAGCAGAGTTTTTGTTTTCCGTTAGGCCGCCATATTGTACATCATAAAGAACATTGTCATCAAAAAAAGCATAATACTCTGGCTTCCACGAACCCTGCGAGAGTAAATGGCGGCCGTATTTTGTTAATTGTATATCTAATACTTCTTCTTTTGAATCAAAAAATTTCATTTGTTAATATTCTCATTAATCTTTTTCGGGTATGGTTGCATCTACAACGACATCACTAATGACGTATTCTTCGTCTACCCAATGATCCTCGACATCTTCCCGGTCCCGGGCCTCGCCGATGGGGGGTTCTTCGTTGGCGGCGCCGCCGGGCCGGCCGCGGGTGCCGGCGCGAGTCGGGTCCGGGCCGGTGCCAGGCGTGTTATCAAAATTTACACTAACATCTAACTTGGCCATTTCCACTATAGAACAAAAGTCGTAAGGCCAATTCGGAGTGTATTGTTGAGTTGCTAGGGTCATTTCCCCGATGTTTGCGACAGTCATTGCATAATAATCATTTTTCGCTCTCTGTTTCACCTTAAATATCATCCAGCGCATTTCTGACAGCGCCGGGTCTGACGGGGTTGTTCTTAAAGTTTCTTTCCAGCCCGGGGTGCCAACAAGTGAATCATATCCCTCGGCGCCGCCGACACTGGCTAGCATTTCATTCATAACAAGTTTGTGAGATATTTTTGCCGATGCAACGGACATTTTTATATTAAATTTAGGGGGGAGATTCTGCCAAATATGTACAAGATCGTTTTTTGTGAGTTCTTCTGAAAACTCAAACACATACATTGCTACGGCGCTGGGAACGGCAAGATTATTAACAAAATCAAAAGAGGGTGGGAAAACATATTTCTTCATCATCTTTTCAAGACGAAGAATTTGTTTGCCGGCGACCTGGGCCTCGGCGAGCTTCTCGCGGTATAGAAGGCTGCCGATCTCGATGGCGCTGTCGACGGTGGGACTGATCATATCAAAAAACTTACGTTTACCATCGACAACAGTGAAAGGCACTGCGACAACTGCTTCAAAAATTGTATGTGTGTCCTTGACTCCCCCGATCTTCTTAGGGGTTGTGTCAAACCCACAAATATCAACCAATGAGCGGACTTCTGTGGCCGCAGCAAATTCCCTACTTCCCGAAGACGCGTAGACGCCGTATTTATTATAATAAGTTTTTACATCATCTTCTATGTGTACATAAGGCGATTTATTCTTAGAACCAAATTTACCCATCATATCGGGCTTTAAAGAAGCACTTGGATGAAGGTTCAACCAATCTTTTGGTATATCGGTTACTTGGATATAAACACCCTCATCCCCCAGGGGAAGGCGCCCAAACTGATGCCACATACCCCGCGGGATAGTCGTATTAGCATATATATCGTCCGTAGTGGTGAGCTTTTCATTGGCAACCGATACATGATTAAAATTTAGAATAGGAGTTTCAAATTTGGTTTGAACTGTCCACTTAGACTCAGCAGCGGTGACCGCCTGATCGTGGGCGGCCGCAGTGCCTTCGCCGAAAGTGACGGCGACTGTATCAGACACACCAAAAATATTTAATGATGCATCCAATTGCATCGACCATTCATTAATATATGGGCCGGCGGCAGGCCCGACGCTGGGGTTGGGACCTGTCGAGTGGATCATATGATAAGTACTATTGGAATCTCTGAGCAGCTCTTCCTGATCAAACCTCCATTTTCTTTTAAAAGTGCCGGCCAGCGGAAGAGAAACGGCGGCGCCGCTGGCATAGAATAAGTTCGGATGTGGTTCGGCAAAAATCTCGGAGAGAGTTGGAATGTATGGTGTACCCGACTCCTCTGGGTCGTACTCAAAGTAGTGTGGGCCAGAGTATGCTTGGGCGCCCTGATTAGAGGTTCGGAGGCCGCGGGGCCAAAAAATAATATCATACCAACACTCACCATCATAATATGGAGGTGTATACGCCGAATAAACACCATTTTGCGGTGCGAAATCGTGCATAGATCCGCTCCAACTGGAAGTGGCGCTCGTCGCCAGCCCTAACGGAGGGCCAAAGGCGCTAGGTCGAGAGTACATCGTTAAAGTTTCTTTAGCAGTGACATCGGTGCCGGGGGTCGCTGAACGGCCGGTGCGATGATCAATCGCCGCGACGCCCACTAAATCTCTAGTGTTTTGAGGTAGCACGAACTCGCCCCACGAACCTGTTGACCTTTTAGGATAATCCATAGAACGATACATTTTAACCCGCATACCATAAGGCACTCCAGGGGTGACTGATCCAAAATTTTGTTGTTTAGCCGACTGTATAGTTGTTAGGCCGTCTTTAATAAAAAAGTTTGTACTTTCGGCCAAGAAATTATGCATCATTAGCTTATACTGCTCAAGAACAGCCAGATTGCCGGCGGCGGGTTGCCAATTAATTTTAGTACCGATAGCAGCATATACATTTGGCTCCGAATCAGATATAACAATGCCGGCTAAATACTTTTCTGGTTCCAAAAGGGCCTCGAATGGTATTCTCCTGTCCGCGCCTTCATAATGGTCTACTCGATACTGATGAGTTGGGGGGCCTGCATATTGATCACTAGCCGTGATCGCGGTTATGCTAGTGACATGCGTGCTACTAAAAATACCACGCGAAGCTTCCTTAAGGCGGAGTAGCTCCGTGGCATCAGTAATTACTGCTGACTCGGGGGTATATTGTACACGAGCATGAAAACCGGACCCAGTTAAGACAGGATAATCAACTGCGACACCACTTTTTATGGTATTGAACAAAATGCCTGGAGAGACCATTGCATCATATAACGGGCGCGCAATCGGGACTCCCGCCACGGTGGGAGTAATTGCTGGAATTGCAAATGAGCCTGAGCGAACACCACTACCTGTATGTACCGCTACTCCACCGCTAGTGGCTTGAATAAATTTGCCAGCAATTTGTGCCGTTCTCTCAGCCGGATAAAAACCATCGTAAGGAATAAACTTTTTCAACGCCTTGCATCGAAGTTGTATAGAATCAGGGCTAGCTAAATCTTCATGATCCGTTTTAATAATATCAAAATACCTCAAGAAATCTGAATTTGTAAAAACTGTATAGAAATTGTCTTCGTTGCTATGCTGTGGGACGGTAGATGCGGCAGGGCTACCGGGAATTTCGAAAATATCTAACTTATCTGCGAGAGAGCCGCCGGTGTTCTGGAAATAAGATAAATGTTCTGATATTCTAAATTCCGGCACTATCGAGTAATCTTTCCCTATCCATCTTAGATCTGCTTCGAAGAAATCGCTATATGTGTCCTGAAATGGGTTTCTGGCACTGGCTGTATAAGAGGGGGTCAGCGAACCATCAAACCCTAAATAACCGGCCTGCGTGTTCGCTTCCCAAAGAGCCTCTCCTCTGTATAGGGCTGAGCCACTTAAGAGTTCTGGGTCGGCAGAAGGGAAGTTCGGTGTGGTGATGGTGCCTCCGCATTCGGTTCTGCCGGCGGCGGAGCTAAGAGGAGGTAATATACCCCATGCCGGACAAACTGACTGTGTTGCTGAGAAAGTGTGTTTACGAGCATAAAGCGGGCCATAGCGCAGTTCGTCTACATCTCCATCGTGAACATGCACATATTCATTCTGTAGTTCGCCCGACTTGTGGCCGGTGGAAATATCGACGGCGATGCCGGCAGCAAAATTTGAAAACCCTGTCCTACTAACAAAGTTAACTGGTGCGTCGAGGGCCCAACTACTTTGCGTTACTGGTACGAGAGCACTATTTGTGGGCTTCTTCGAGGCGCCCTTAGTTGTTCGATCGGCTCTAGCATCTCTCCAAAAATTGTTTTCGTAAAGATTCCTGCCTCGGATTTTACTCATATACATATTTGCCCTAGAGGGATAAACCGTCTCTGTATATGTTATGGAATCAATACTCCGAATTGCTCTCATTGGATCTGAATGGTCAATTTCTTTATAAATTTTAAGTAAATTTTTATAAGTAGCGAGACCTGTATCACTCTCTATCCCTAATGCTTCAGCGAAAGCCGTATCTTCAAAAGTAACCTGATTGTTCCCGAAACCAATTTGGAGTAAGGATCGGCCGATAATCGGCTGCCCAGAAGCGTTTGCACCCATGGTCGTACTTAACGCGTATCGTAGAGGTTTGTAGGCAGAAACTACTACAGATTGTGTTATCAACATAGACGGCGCGAATCTTGGGTAAGCCTTAGTGCTTGCCCCGGGGGAAGTTATAAACGCTGTGCGCGGGCCGGCCGGCGTATGAGTATAAATATTGTTTTTGCGATAATACCTCGCCAACTGTGTCTGTCCAACGCGGATCTGTTTCCAAGTTGGATGTCCATAGGGCCCATATCTATGCAAAAATATCTGACTGGTGGCATAGGCCCCTACAATAGTATTTGGAAGCCTATTGATAAAGGAGTCGTAGTCATCAACCCCTAAAGCGAATGAACCAATATCAGAATAATTATAATAATGCCGGTTATCTGTTCCAGCAGGATAACCAAGAGTAAATTCAGACGCGCTAATAGGTTCAACAATTGTCGTATTCATGCCGGCGAAATCAGTTCGGTGATCAATGGAGGCTGCGCCGAGGACCTGCCTTTTCCCAGAGAGCATACCTGTACCTCCGTGGCTAGCACTCACAAAACTTATCGCCCCAACAAGACCAGCAGATGTCGAAACAAACCCATCATAAGGAAAATACCCATATACATTTGTATTTGAAGAAATGTATGATGCTGTAATCCAGGCATATTGGTAATCCGATCTCGGAATCATATGTTGGACATAATAGTTATCATATGTGGAAGCCGTCGTAACTGTGCCAAGGTTGCCAACATATTGATTTGAATATTCTATTCTTTTAAGCGCGTTTCTATTGACTTTGTG
>Ga0208299_1001880_pt1 | contig 14944 bp, 28 predicted proteins | sample 15_taG_FD_184089 | JGI IMG/M metagenome (GOLD analysis project Ga0208299, IMG submission 184089) | Marine viral communities from the Subarctic Pacific Ocean - 15_ETSP_OMZ_AT15312 metaG (SPAdes) (version 2) | ecosystem: Environmental > Aquatic > Marine > Oceanic | place: Pacific Ocean | collected...
AAAGACTTTGGAGGTCACAAAAATAAAATGATGAATAACATCGAACAAATTGTATTGAAAGTATTAGAGAACAATAGTGGTAAATGCTTAGACAATGAAGAGGAAAGAGAGCTAGTAGCAATACAAGTATCTGTTGAACTGCTTCAACAATCCCTACAGCAACTAGCAGAGCTTACAGGAGGAGAGTTATTGCACGATGATGATGGACAAGCCATTATCTATACAGGCATCCATAACCCCAACTATGATAGAAACTGCATGAAGCATACAGACCCATTTGAGCTAGTATAACGAACAAGTGTTCTTTTGAGGTTCGCTATAGCATAGTTACTATGTGGACTTCAAAACGACACCGAAGCAAATGGTCATAGCTATACTTTTTATGGTTGTGTCGTTTGCGTTCTCTGCGTATGTAGGGGACTTGTTGCTCCACCAGTGATTGATGGAGTAGCTAGGGCAAGAAAATTAATAATAGAACTGGGAGGTTAGGCGTGACAGGGTTTTTAGGAGTAGCAGAGAGGCTGGAAATGGGGGAGGATTTAGCCCCACTTCGCGACTTTTTGCAACCCCTAAATGACGTACTGCAACCCTTTGCTACCCATACCCCAAACGTTGGAGGACGATTATGCTTGACAAGAAAAAAAGCTTTAATATAGGAGCGTACCTCATGGACATTACCAAAATCCCCGGTACCCTTAGCCATGAATTGCTAGCTAGCCTGATGCCGTTCTATTGCTGCTGGCTACCAGACGCCGACGATGCTAGCAAGCCATGCGCGCCAAGCGTAGCGCTAGCTTCCATGCTTTACAGTACGCGATTGGTGAGCTTGGGCGCGGCTAGCAATGCAGAGCCATGGCAGAACTAGTAAAAAATAAATAATACCAACTACTTATAAGCCTTGACAAAGGAATTCTAGCTATGAAAAACGACTATCAATCCGAAGCAATCATAACCGGCATGGACATTGCGCCCCCAATTATTACCCGGTTAACCCCAGCCATCCCCAAAAACCCTAAAAAAATAAGAGCAATAAAAACAAGCAGTTAGTTAAGCTTTCTCTAGAGCCAGACAAGAATATATACTAGTACATTTAGCTAGCACATTTCTCTCCGTTCGTCAAGTTTAAAATAAAGCTTAATACTACCCCCCTCCCCCCTGGGCCCCCTATACCCGGAATGTATGTCCCACTATGGGAGAATAGCAGCAGAAGCTGCGCTAAGGACATTCAACAAACGCGGCTATTTTTCTGAGATTTTTTATTTTTTCAATATTTCCAAACTACTTATAACCATACTAGGAGTATAACATATGAAGCTAACCAAGTCAAGGCTAAAACAAATCATCAAAGAAGAATTAGCGCTTACTGAGCTATTTGGATTCGGTAAGAAAAAGAAAGAAAAAAGTCAAGCCGCTTTAAAGGACGCGCAAGCAGCCGCGCTAGCTTATATCGATAAGTACCAAGGCGCAGAAATTGGTCCATTCCTAGTAAAAGGCAGCGATAACCCAAACAAATCAATCGACGTTAACTGGAAGTGGAAAAGAGAGTTGCATACCAAAAAGTATTCAGAAGAAGCTAGCCAGAGCATCGCAGCGCAAGCAGCGGATTTACAAGCTATCATCGGCGCATGGGAACAAGCTACCGGTGATCGCGCAGATAGTGATAATGCGCCATTCGACATTAGAGCGCTATCACAAGCCGAAGCCATGCCGGGTCTACAAACACGCGCCTAATTCATAATATCCTTTTACTTCCTAAAAAATCTAAATTATAATATACACAGACAATCAACAGGAGTACCATATGGGCAAACTAGAAGTAATCTGTGGACCTATGTTTTCAGGCAAATCAGAAGAACTACTGCGGAGACTAAAACGAGCACAGATAGCCAAGCAATCTTTTATATTATATAAACCAGCCATAGACAACCGATATTCAGAAACACACGTCGTAACCCATTCTGGGATAGAAATGAAATGTCATATAATACACAACGCAGAATCGCTTTTATCTAGCGTAGACAACTCAGACATCATCGCTATAGACGAAGGTCAGTTTCTAGATGAAAATACGCCAAATATAGTAGAAGTTTTGGTAAAGAATGGCAAGCGTGTAATCGTCGCTGGGCTAGACATGGACTCTAGCGGAAAACCTTTTGGTCCTATGCCAAATTTACTAGCCAAAGCTGAAGATGTTTTAAAAGTAACGGCTGTATGCGAAAAGTGTGGCAAAGATGCAACACATACGTATCGTCACAGCGCCAGTCATAGCAACAATAATACTATATTGGTAGGCGCTGGCGATCATTATGAAGCTCGTTGTCGCAATCATTGGCAAAATCATTCCTAAAGTACTATTTATTATACTGTATTTTAGGAGCCTCCAATGAAACTTAACAAATCTACACTTAAAGACATGATTAGAGAAGCTATGTCGGGTATGGCAGAAGAACCTGCTAATCCTAGCAGCGCGCAAGAATGGCATGCGTGGGGGGAAACGTTTGGATTGGCTCCGGAGCATGATGAGGATAATCAATTAATTTTTTATCTATCACGTGATTCGCAAGATCCTAATAAAGCAGCTGCCGAGGCAGTACGAGCCGGTGCTAGCGTTGATCGCGACAACGATGGAAACGACGTAATCTATACTGGCGTATATAATGAAGCGCTAGCTGAGCAGCCAGAAGAAGAATTCTCTTTAGATCCTGAAAAGATCAAGCTAGCAAAAGCTGATAGTATAGCCGGTTTATTCTGGTCGCCAGATGAGCAGGCTAGGCGTATTGCGGAATTTGAAGAAGAGTATCCCGGCGAAGACTGGCAAGAGCTTGCTGATTGGGACCACTCAACGAACTCGCGCAGACAAAGGCGTAGAGAACAAGTAGCCGAAACTATTACCAAGTCTGCACTTAAAGATATGATAAGAGAAGCTATACGCGCTATTCATGAGTGAGGTGAGCATGAGGTGGAGTTACCACCTATGGCTTACAAAGACGATGACGAAGACGCTACGGAATCTCGCGTAGAAAGAGACGCTGCTGAAGCTAGTAGCGAAGAAGGCTACGACACGCTCGAAACACCTACAAGAAAGTCTCACGGGCGAATGAAGCGAATTGCACGCGGCAAAGAAAAAGACTATGCACACAAAACCTCTGGCTACTCCCCTAACTAACCACTAATAGCTTTACAAAAAAAATAATATAATTTATCATATATATAAGGTTGGCATCTATATTGCAATAGTATAGGTGTAACCAAGGAGAACTTATGAATATTTGTATTTTATTTATTCTATTCAACGGCATGTCTTATGTCACACCCGCTTGTTATACAAACGGACCAATGTTAGAACCGCACGATGTTGTTTATTTGCAACACTTGCCTTATGAGTACGTTGAGCTTGTATATGAAAGCCCTCGCTATTATTCTAATCATTATCGCCATTATAGGCGTTATATATCGCATTGGCGTGGATATCATTATAGCCCTCGTCATCATAGACGCTATACTCGCCATAGACGAAACTATCGATCTCATAGGCACCACGTTTATCATTGGCGTAGCCACAATAGAAATAGAGTTCATAGGCGCCCTAATCATATTAGACGTAGACCACCCGCACGTCGTACACCGCGTTTAAAAAGGCGTACTGTACGTAGAACCTATGATAGACAGGGTAATCTAAGGCGTAGAGTGACTACTAGGCGTTATCGTCGTAATTGATGGTGGCTAAAAAATTCGGGAAAGCTTTTTAACCCAAAAAATTTCGGCGTTGCTATTCTGAGCGTTTTATAAAGCAAATAACTATTTATTATAATTCACGCTGGGAACTATATCTATGAACGTCACGAAAGAAACCCTTTTACAATTAATCAAAGAAGAAATAAGCATGGTCGATGGCGAAATGAGCTATCAACCGTCTGAACAAGAACTAATCGATCTTGCAAGAGAAGAGATTAGCACAATCGATGCTTATCGAGGAATTCAACGTGGAGATTTTGATTATCATCACGTTGCCGCCGCTCTGCATAAGCTAGCTGATGAATACCAAGAAGCCGCAGATCGTCAAGGACAAGAAGTATGAAATTAACCAAATCTCGTATGAAGCAAATTATTAAAGAAGAGGTTGGCAATCTCAAACAAGAAGGTATGTTTGACTTTCTTAAAAAAGAAAAGCCTCCTATCGATTTTCGTCCGGACGATTATTATAAAAGAGAAAAACTTCAATTGGATTTAGACACTGAACAAAAGAAGCGGCTAGATCTTGCTGTACAGACAACACAGCAATTCCTCGATCAAAACCTTTCCGACGCTCAACGCTTAGAAGGGTTTCAGAAGCTACGCCGTATGTTAGGAAGTCTTTTAGATCCCGGTACTGATTTAGACAGGGTTATAAAAAATATTCTTCGCGAAGATCTTTTAGGATCATTAGAGATAGAAAACAACTTTATTAAAAAAAATAATTTAGAAGAAAACGAAGAATATGAAGAAACTTCGGAAGTAAGCGACTCTGAACTAGAACAGGTAGTTGCCACGTGGAACACTAGCATCAATAGGGATGGCAATCCACAGTGGAAAAAAAGACATGATATCAGATCTGCACATATTGTTTCCGATCAAGCAGCAGGCAAATGGAATTGGGTAGTATTTGAATTCACTCGCGATGGTGAAGAAGACGATATCGCACAAGGTACAGCTGCTTCGTTTAAAGAAGCTATTCTTGCTGCAGAAGAAGCACTAGCCTCCGGGGGGCGGCACTAATGAAAATAACAAAATCAAGACTTAAACAAATTATCAAAGAAGAAATAAACGAAGGTTTTGCCGATAAGCTAGCTGGTTTGTTTGGCAGAAAGCCTGATACTGACAGCGCCAAAGAATTTTGGGATGAAGAAGCTGTGCAAGCTAAAGTCGAAGAACTAATAGCTACTCTTTCTCCTCGCCACAAAGAAGAATATAACAACAATACTGAGCTACAAAATATGGTTGGTGGGGACATAATGAATATGATATCGCGATCTAGAAGATATGATAAACCAGGATTTCGCGGATATTCTTCTCCCGACCTTAGTCGAGAAGAAATGCAAAAAGAAATAGAAACAAAAAAGAGACAAGATTTCGGAAAGTTACAGCACGCACTACGTACTGCTTTGAGTACTGGTGAAGAATATAAACTAGCACATCCATCGTAATCGAGGATAAGGTACAATAAAATGAAACTAACTAAAACTAAACTAAAACAAATTATTAGAGAAACAATGGAAGAAGGTGGATTGTCCGGCGATGAGATGCATGCTAATGCGATTAATGATGCCATGGCAATATTATTTGATGAGATGAAAGTGGCGCGTGAAGGTGAGCAATACGATGTTGCTCGTAATATAGAAGAAGCCATCAGTGCTCTCCAGCATGCTTTGTCCATATTAAATGCAAAAAAACCTAACCGCTAAACCTTATTTGACTCTTTGTCTCTAGTTATCTTAGGGACCAAACAATTGGATAAAGTATTAGCAACACCACGTTTAGGCGAACTAAGAATACAAAAAAAATTAATCTTAAATAAAGATAAGCCCAACAATATAGAAGTAGCCATCGGTGAAGTTGAGATCGTCGACAATGAATTACATTATATAATAAGTTTTGGTGGCGATAAGAAGATTAGGATTATTGGCAAAGACAATTGGATGGCTTTTGTTGAGTTGGTTCAATGGCTTGACTGGGATCCCAACGAAACACAAGAAGTCTATATCCCACAGCTTGATAATTTTAGCGAAGCCAAAACTCACGAAAACACAATTCCTAATATACTTTCTCCCGCCAAAACCCTAGAAATAGAATATCCAGAAATAGATGACGAAATAATAGACGGCATCCCTATAGATGAGGACTAATGACCTATATATTATATGATTGCTGTGGGCGATTTGATTTATTTAGGTGCTGAACAAAGAACAGGGATTGTTTTAGCAGTTATCCCAGTAGAACCATATAAATATGTTAACGTCTCGGCGCCCACTCTAGATCCTGTTGATCTAAAAGTTTTATGGTCTGATGGTGAAACAGGTTGGTGTTTAGGTGAGGCTGTTATAATCTTATCTTCTAGAAACTAATCTTCTTCATCAATCGTTTCTTTATCTGTACAGATGTATATAGGTCTAGCGCTTTCTAATATCGTTCTATCATCTACAACTACTTTTATAATTTCTCTATAAGCTGGTATATCATACATTGAATCTAAGAGAGCTTCTTCTATAATGGCTCTTAGACCTCTTGCGCCACTTTTTAGCTCAATCGCTTGTTTAGCGATTTCTTGCAAGGAGTGAGGGGTAAATTCTAATTCAACCTCGTCGATTTTAAATATTTTTTTATACTGTTTTACTAACGAATCTTTAGGTTCTTTCAGAATTGTAACGAGCATATCTTGATCTAATTCGTGAAGGCTCGTGATAATTGGTACACGACCAATAAGTTCTGGGATAAGACCAAACTCATGTAAGTCCTGCGCGGTGACTTTCGGCAATTGTAGCTTATCTTCTTTTTCTTCCTCTTCGTGGGAGGAAAAACCCAAAGCTTTATTTCCTTGTAGTCTATCTTCAACAACTTCCTTCAACCCCACAAAAGCACCACCACAGATAAATAATATATTACTAGTGTCAATAGCTATGGTTTCTTTATTTTGTTTGTTCTTACCTTTTGGGACGTTTGCTATCGTCCCTTCTATCATTTTAAGCAACGCTTGTTGAACACCTTCACCAGAAATATCTCTCGTGGCGCCTTGACGTCCAGCTTTTAGTGCGATTTTATCGATTTCATCGATATAAACGATACCTCTTTCTGCTAAATTTACAGATCCTCCAGCATTAGCCAGCAATCTAACTAATATTCCTTCAACATCTTCCCCAACATATCCAGCTTCGGTCAAACTAGTGGCATCGGCTATAGCTAATGGAACATCTAATATGTTAGATAGCGTTTGTGCTAGCAAAGTTTTACCAGATCCGGTTGGACCAATCATCAAAATATTACTTTTTTTGATTTTAGACGTATTTCCCTTAACTTTTATGTCAGAGATTCGTTTATAATGGTTATATACAGCAACAGCTAAAACTTTCTTTGCTTTTTCTTGACCAATAACCACTTCATCCAACAAATTTTTTATTTCGTGGGGTATTGGAAGGTTATAAAATTCTTCTTGTGCTATTTTTTTAGATATTTCTGCTTCTCTTTTCTCATCAGCAGATAAAATATCATAGCATAACAGCACACATTCGTTACAAATATTGTTAATAATATTTATACCAGTTATCATTTTGTTGACTTCTTTCCGTGTTTTACCGCAGAAAGAGCAAATCATAGCGCTTCGTTGCAAAAAATCATCACTCAAATCGCAGCCTCCATCTTGACGAGACCAATAGCGGTCAGGACATTTATAAATAGTATGCAGAAAACATATGTTTTGTTTATTTTATCTCTGGTATCACTATTTACTTTGCAATTGGTTATAACCCTAAAAAATTATAACATAAAAGAAAAAAAAATATAATGTATAATATCATATCAATCAAAGAAGTTAGATTACAAAGATCTCTAAAAGAAGCAACTGCGGCACTAATCAAAGCAAGAAATTTTGTTGCTGATGGAAAAGAAGTGCCAAATGATTTAATCCCGCGTTTAGAAGACATTATCGATGATCTAGAAAGACAGCTGACGTCTGTCGTTGAAGACAGCTAAAAGCGAGGGCGAATATGATGACACTTTGTAGATTTAAACACCTTATCGGGAATACTCCGATTATACAGGTAGAGAATAAAATATTCGCAAAGTTCGAGACCTACAATCCCTCCGGTTCAGTCAAAGATAGAATGGTTGCCTATATTGTTGATCGTGCCCTCAAGAGCAAAGAATTTAATGATAATACCATATTTTTAGAGGCTACTAGCGGTAACACTGGTATTGCTTTGGCTATGATCGGAGCGAGGCTAAATAAAAAAATAAAAATTATTATGCCGCATAATATGAGCGAAGAAAGAAAGCAATTGATGCGTCTTTTTGGTGCTGAAATAATTGAAGTAGGGCATAATGATTTTCAGGGGGCAATTGACCTCCGTGATGAAATGCTAAAAGAAAATAAAAATTATTGGTCTCCACTACAATTTAGTAATCCTCTCAATATCGAATGTCATAGAAATACAACTGGACCAGAAATTTCCTCTGCTATATATCAATATCTTAGGATTGAAAAATCCGCAGAAACGTTTGGAGCGTTTGTTCACGGCAGCGGGACAGGTGGTACTCTGATGGGAGTGTGGGAACACTTTGACAAGGATATACATATAGTCAAAGAAGATGGTCGCGACAAGAAATTAGATTTTATTCTAACAACTCCATCTGAACCAAGCGATCAACACGGCATACAAGGCATTAACGATGGAGCAGATTTTCTTCTTGATAAATCTATCATCGCTGGTGAAATCAAGGTTGAGACAGATGCGGCAATTGAATATATGCAAAAGTTAGGAAGAGATAAAGGTTTGATGGTTGGGATTAGCTCGGCGGCTAATATTCTAGCTGCAAAAGAGTGGATTGAAAAAAATCCAACGAAAGGTAGTGTAATAACAATGCTTTGTGATCGCGGTGAGCGATATATGCAAGATTTAGCAAAATCCTAATAAACAGCTAGTTATTGTTATGGACCCTAGACCAATGACTAAGGAAGAGTTTATCAATTTATTACACTCAGTACTTGAAGAAAAGAAAGAACAAGATAAAAAATCTATTATAAAATATGTTGAACCTTACGACGATTTATATAGCAAATGTGTCTTAGGATATGACATGTCTTATACAAAGAAAACATATGAAGAAAACAAATTTAGCTTCAAGACTAACGAGAAGGTTGAAGCTGTGGGGCATCTTAGGTCTGTATTACAAACTTTAGTAGATTGTTATGGTAAAGAAGAGATTGTCGATGTTCTCAAAGATATGTAATACTCCTTAAACATTTATTATTTTTTTTCTATAATAGAGGCTAATACTATTTTGGAGGTATCACTATGGCTACAAACAAGCAACTAGAAACACAAGTCAACACTTTATCAGAACGAGTTAATCGTTTGCAGAGTTCTAATTCAGAGCTTCGTGACGAATTAGTAGTTTTGAAAGGTAACTATACTACTTTGGTGAATGAAATGTCCCAGAGGTTGGAAGCAATCCACAATACGTTTCAAGCCAAAAAATAAAAAAAATAATTTTTTTCGCAAAACAATAAACAAAATAAAGAGGTTTTTATTAATATGAGCAATCCACAACAACAAATTAATGTTGATTTATCTCAAGCAGATGATATCACTTGTGAAGAATGTGAGGGAAAGCTTTTTTCTCCTGCCTTTATGATAAAAAGAATTTCAGCTTTGATGTCACCCACGGCACAAGAAACATTAGCTCCGATACAAATATTTAAATGCGACAATTGCTCGCATGTAAATGAGTTATTCTTAAAAGGGCTGACTAATTAGATGTATGAACGACAATACAAAATGGAAAGCTTTTCTTGAAGAACTAGCAGATCCTCAACATGTTGACACTTCATCCATCGTTTCAAAGAAAACTCTAGCTCCCGGTCTTTGGGAAAGAGAGAAGATGCACCCAGATGTATTAGAAACAGCCTTGCGAATAGCAAATGACTTCTTTGATTCTCTTGATTTAGACAATATACAAATAAAAGATATTATATTAACTGGCTCTACAGCTAGCTATAACTGGTCTGACATGTCTGACTTTGATCTTCATATCCTTTTAGATTTCAACAAGTTAGAAAACAGAGAGTTGATGGAAGACTATTTCAGAGAGAAGACAAAAAGCTGGAATAGGACTCACAATATTCTTATTAAAGGATTTGAAGTAGAACTTTATATCCAAGATAGCAACGAACGTCACGTAGCCAACGGCATCTATTCTCTAATGGAAAACCGTTGGCTAAAAAGACCCACCAACTATAAACTCAATATTGATTACGAACTTGTTAAAGAAAAAGCAGCCAAGCTAATGGAAGACATCGATGAAGTATATGACATTTATGCTGAAAAAGATTATCTTCTAGCTCAACAAACTTCCGAAGCGCTTAAAGAAAAGATTAGAAGATATCGTAAAACCGGCTTGGAGGGTGGCGGGATATATTCTGTTGAGAACTTGGTTTTTAAAGTTCTCCGAAGAAACGATTACCTTAAAAAACTCTCTAGTATAAAAACACTCTCATACGACGCCTCTATGTCTTTATTCGAAAGAGATAAAGAATATATTACTTATAAAAAATAATGTATAAGTATCGAGCACTATGCATAAAAGTAGTAGATGGAGACACTATCGATGCTTTTGTAGATCTTGGTTTTGATTTGTGGGCGAGGAAAAGAATTCGCCTTTTTGGAATAGATACTCCAGAAACCAGAACTAAAAATTTAAAAGAGAAACAAAAGGGTATTGCAGCTAAAGGCTTCCTCAAACAAACGTTAGAAAAAAACAATTATGAATTTATTTTATTATCTCACGGCGTTGGAAAGTATGGAAGATGTTTGGGCGAACTATTTATTGATGATATAAGTGTGAATAAACTACTAATTAAAGAAGGTCACGCAAAAAAATACAAGGAGTAGAATATGGCATTTGACAATTATAAATATGGTACCGGGTTGAGCAACGTCGGTTCTTACCAAGTAAGCGGAACACCGTTTCTTTCCGGAGGTATCGATGTAACAAAAACGCTCAGCCCCATACTAGTAAAATTTCCGACTGTTACTAAGTGGATTTATGTTTCTTCTAGCGCGGCCGTTAAAGTAGGAATGTCCGAACTTGGTTGCGACGGACAAAATGATGGCGAAAACTATTTTACCGTCAATACAGCAGGGGGTCAGAATCTACCATTATTAGAATTAAAATGTACTGAACTATATCTTTCTTCTAGTGCCAATGTTGTAGTCGATATTGCCGCCGGATTAACCGGTATTGATATTGAGCGTATCAACAATATTTCCCCATCTGGTTCGAACTGGTCTGGCTCACTAGGTATTGGCTAGTGAAAATACGGATTGTAGAAGTTGGCTTAAATAACCCCGCAAATCGTTTGAGAGGGCGAGTTGATGCCATAGACCCAGAGACAGGCGAACCTGACGATGAGCGTGAAAAACTTGCCAAAGAAGGGGAAGTTTTAGACGTCCCAACTCAACCTAAAGTATCCGACGAAAAAACCCAACATACCATAACCCTATCACTTAAAAAATGAAATTACTACTTGAGAAATGGCGTGAATATCTTGATGAAGTATTTGAAGCTTCTCCTACACCAACTAAGATTACTGATGCTGGTAATATGTTTCCTCAATTAGATATTGATGATATTATTTCCGAACCCACAAAAAACTCCTCTATGAAATTGGCTCTTCTCGGAATGTTCAACAAGCTTGAGAACGAAACTGATAAATCTACCATAAGAAATATTCTTAACGCTATGCGCCAGTTTGCAGGCAACTCTCCTGACTTTACGTTTCAATCTAAAGAAGACGCAGTTAACTCTTATACTGAGCCGTCAAAATATAAGACGAGAACTAGTGATACTAGACCAACAAAATCTTTACGAGATTGGCACGAGCATATCAAAGTAATCAATTCTACGTCCGCTCTTCGCAGCGACAGACTAAACGCATTCGTTCAAAGCGCAGAACCCACCACACCTAAACCCAAAAATGTTCGACTTACCGTAAGAGGGAAAAAATAGTTTTTCTATAGTATTTACTTTAGGATATAAAGGAGATATTAATGAAAAAAATATTATTTATTTTATTGTTGGCGCTTAGTGTGTCTTGCGCTACTACAAAAACAACGTCAACGCAGTATGATTATATAACGCTTGAGAAGGCTCACAATGCGCTTGCCGCTTGTGATGACTCCAACGGCGGCAGATGGTGGATGAGTATGGGTGGAGTGAGAATCGCCACATTACATTTAGAAAACTGTTTAGGTATTGATAAAATCCTAGTTTTGATAACAGATACAGATAGTTATACACCAGAAATTAGGCGTTATAGTTATAAGTTGTTAGGGTTGCATTTTTTGGAACACATGAGACTTACTTATCCAAATAAAGCTTGGACGCTAGAACAGATTAAAGAATTTGATGTTGCTGCGGGGGAAGAGCCTGGTAAATGGTTTGTAATTTATAAAATCAACTCAACAGCTGTAGAATGTACTGGAGACACGTGTAGGCGCACTCCAGAAAACTAATATGCCTTCTAGGTTTCAAGTTGGAGATTTAGTTTCTTTTGATTTCTCGCATGCTTTAGGAATAGTTTTAGCTATAAAAGAAGCTGAAGATTTTACTGAATTCGAAAATGACATATACGATGTATGGGTATGTTGGTCGGATGGTGAAATATTTTGGTGCCTTGACTTTACTCTACAGCACGTTTCTCCCTCTCTAAACTAATTATAATAATTATGAAACTCCTACTTGAAAATTGGCGACAGTATATAAACGAAAACAAAGAACTCAAGATACAAAATAACACAAACGGCTTTACTCTAGACTTGTATGTCAATGATGAGCACGTTGGTCAATATACCCACAGTCGAGAAGGTGATACTGTTAACAACTCCGCAGAAATATTTCCTGAACATCGCGGAAATGGCTATGGCACGATGTTATTGTTGGGTGCTATTAAAGCTGCTAGTGATTTTAAAATGGATTTTGAAGAAGACACAGAAAGTATGACGCAAGCGATGAGTGATGTATATGATGAACTTGATAACAGTCGTTGGATTGTTGGTGCCGATGGTGCATGGGCAATCACCGAAGAGGGCGAACAAGAATTGAAAGCTTGGTTGGGAGAAGAAGATGAAACTTCTATTTGAAAATTGGCGTCGATATGTGTTGAGCGAAGCAATTACGGATGCCACATCTGATCGATTATCAGATATATTTGAAGGCGGTACCCTTAAGCCGGAAGTGACTAAAACAATCAAGAAGGGCCTCTCGGATATTAAACAACAATTTCCAGATTTGGAAATACTAGATTATTTTTTAGTTGGCGCCGCTGTGACGTATCAATATGGTGAGGCATCTGATATCGATACAACAATAGTAATATCCGAAGACACGGATGCGCAACGATATAAGCTTGTCGATAAGTGGATTGAAAATAACGTAGACCCAAAGTACACATTCAAAAAAAGACCATACCAGTTCAAGATAGCTCTAGCCTCGAACATAACAAGGGAAAAGCTGCAGCATACTGATTCCGCATATGATGTAGAGAACCAATTATGGATTAAAAAACCAGATTTGGAAGCTGCAAAACAACAGCACAAAAAACATGTAGCAGATCCAGAATCATATGAAAATAAGATTTATAAAGTGGTTGAAAGATCGATTCAGCCTTCTCTCGAAAGACTTTTAAAAGCAGTGGATTCTCAATTAAAAATGCAAACTGCACCAGAACTCAATGAGGCGGTGACTGAAGATCTTACAAGATTAATCAATCATGTTTATAAAATTTATAAGAAAATCAAGAGTTTGCGAGGTGCGGCGTTTGGCGGAAAAGATAAAAGAGTGCAGCAGCGAATAAGTCAGAATTGGGGGACTGGTAATATTATTTATAAATTTTTAGATCGTGAAGGATACAATGATGTTTTTGCCATGATTAAAAAAGCTGTTCGAAGCAAATTTGATATAGTCGACCAAAGCTTTTTAGAAACACTTAAGCAAAAGCTGTCTACTGTGGTTGGTGACGAAATAGGATTTAAAAAATGAAACTCCTATTTGAGAATTGGCGAAAGCTCCTAAAAGAAACAAAGTTGAGAGTATTTGACTTTGACGACACATTAGTAAAGTCTGATAGTCGCATAAAAGTCACTAGCAAAGATGGTACAGAAGAATACCTAACTCCAGCAGAATTTGCGCACGAAGGTGAAAAGCCAGATCACACCTATGATTACTCGGAGTTCGAAACAGTCGTTGACCCTCGCGAGTTAAAGAAAGGAACTGATATATTAAAAAGCGTAGTAGACGCTGGAACAGATGGCAGAGAGATAGTGATACTCACAGCTAGAGCGCCAGAAGCCGAAACTGCAATAAAAAACTATCTTGAGAGTATTGGAATAGACATTTCTAGAATTACCTTTGTATTGCTAGGAGATGCTGATCCTAGAATGAAAAGCTCTTGGATAGAAAAAAAAATATTAGATGGCGTAAATGATGTAGTCTTTTTGGACGATTCAGGTATGAACGTAGACGCCGTTAGAGAACTAGAAGAAAAGTATCCAGAAGTTAAATTTGATATTCGCAAAGTCTCTTACGCCGAAGAAATAGAAGAGCAAACTGAACCTTTTCAGCAAGCAGTAAAAAAGAATCATCGTAAAATGAAAATAAAACTTATTGGCAAAGGGAAAAATACCTATGACGTCGGAGGCAAAATGGAAAAGCCATCATACAAAAGGTCAAAATCTGCGCCGCCAGGATTTGGCGGCTCATTAGAAGAGAATAATTAAAAAGCTTTTACTGAGGTAGCTTTACGTATATTTAACAAAGAGGGCATATGCTAAATTTATGGCGGTTATCAAAGTCGGAGACTTGGTTATTCAGAGAAGAATTAATTGTGAGGTTCTAGGCTTAGTATTATTGATTAAATACGGCCGCAGTCAAATGCCCAAAAATGAGCCGGATTTGTTATATGAATATGCCATGGTCCGATGGATAAACGGCAAACAAGGGTTTATAAAAACATCTTTATTAAAAAAAATAACTTAATTTCTTTATCTAGCAAGTTACTATTTATATTACATTCATGAAAAACTATAAAAACATATTTGAAAACTGGAACAAGTTTCTTACCGAAGAAGAAATACTTGATGAAGTAACTGAAGAAGAACTCTCTAATCTTGACGATATTCTTCATAACTTAGACCCA
>Ga0208299_1001884_pt1 | contig 14916 bp, 26 predicted proteins | sample 15_taG_FD_184089 | JGI IMG/M metagenome (GOLD analysis project Ga0208299, IMG submission 184089) | Marine viral communities from the Subarctic Pacific Ocean - 15_ETSP_OMZ_AT15312 metaG (SPAdes) (version 2) | ecosystem: Environmental > Aquatic > Marine > Oceanic | place: Pacific Ocean | collected...
AGTATAATGAAAGTGTGTCCTATAAATGCTGGAAGGGTTCAGCAGAATTAGAGTCCAATATTGATGGATCTAAGTCCATTAAAAAATTAATCATTGAATAATGGATAAAAAAGCGTATGCTTTTTTTCTTAAAAAGAATAGGAATATAAACAAACATAATCCCATGGCAGTTGAACTTCAAGATAATAAATATAATATGCGTGTAATTAAAAATAAAAAGAAGTATAACAGGAAGAGGTATAAAAATGCAACTGAGTAAACATTTTAAATTAGAAGAATTTACCAAGTCGATGACAGCGACTAGGAAGGGAATTGATAACTCACCAGGAGCAGGTGATATTAAAAATTTGGAGAATGTATGTTATGAAATACTGGAACCGGTTCGTGCGAAGTTTGATAAACCCATTACTATTACCTCTGGCTACCGCTCCGAGGCGCTTTGTGAAGCGATCGGCAGCAAAAAAACGTCGCAACATGCTAAGGGCCAGGCGGTTGACTTCGAAATAGCTGGTGTACCAAATATTCAGACAGCGTATTGGCTACAAAACAACGTAGACTTTGATCAATTAATCTTAGAATTCTATAACCCTGAAGATCCAGCAGGTGGTTGGGTTCATGTTAGTTATAATGAAAAAGGATCTAATAGAAAACAAGTCCTTACTTATGATGGCAAAAGTTATGAAAACGGGCTTCCCGAAATGAAATGGAAGGACGGCCAAGTTGTCGAATAAGGTTTTTGATAATGTTTTTAATAAAATAGATACTGTTCATGGGGTGTGTGAAAACTGTGGACATAATACAATATTAGTTGCAATAGTATCTGAATTCTATAGATGTATTAATTGTGGATATGACACAAAACAACATGTAAATGGAAGTATTAGATATTTAAAAGTATCAGAGAGAGAGAAAGAAATTTTAAAACAACATAAAAATGGCGAAAAAATTTAAAGCATTTGTAGAAAGAGACAGACCTAAAAAAAGAGGTTCCCGTCAACATAAAAAAAATAAAAGTAAAAGCGAAAAGCGCCAGCAAAAGCAGACGCGCTACAAAGGACAGGGGAAATAAAATGGCAGAACTTAAAAATAAGGAACATTTTGAATTTGTAACTAACTATGAAAACATTATTAATTTAAAAAATAAAGTTTTAAAGTACACTGAAGAAGATTGGAATAAATATGATTATAGACAAAAAACCTTTGATCCTCATCGGTTTACTAAAACACTTCCCTTAATATGGAATGAATTAAACAAAGATAGTAAAAGAAATTTAGAAAAGAATGGAAGAAAATTCTGGCCTGAAGAAGAAAAATACAGGGAAGATCTAGACGCATTTACTAAAATATTTGAAAATCATTATGGTCCAGGTTTTATAGCTACAGCTATGTTCATCAATCTACCAGCTAAAAAAATCATTGAGCCTCATGTTGATAGCTATGATCCTTTTTTTGCAAAATGCCATAGAAATCATTTAGCAATTATTACCCATGAAGATGTTATTTTTCAAATAGAACATGAAGAGAGAAATATAAGAGAAGGCGAACTATTTCAAATTAATAATAATACATGCCAACATATGGTGAAAAATGGATCCCTTATTGACCGAGTACATTTATTAATGGATTGGTTACCAACCTCTTGACAGGGGTCCTAATATATCCTATATAAAGAGTAAAGGAGAAAATATGAAAGAAAAAAAAGTAAAACTAAACATAAAAGGCATCACACCAAAACAATGGGGTGTATTAATTCTTGAACTTAATTTAATGAAAAAAGCATGGCGTCCTTATGGAGTAGATATAGAACTTCTAGCCTCAGGGATTAAACAAATTATTGAAAAGGGTACAAGAAAATATGATCCAAAAAATAATGACCGAGAGATAAAATATTAAACTTTAGGTTTCTCAAGAGGAATAAGTATTTTTACAGAACGGCATTCAAATTTAACGACCATTTTGTGTTTTTCTATATGGTCTTTGTCCCATTCTTCCAGCTGTTCTAAAGCCAAAAAAGTATTGTGTGCTAATTTGTACCCAGAGGCCACACAATCATAATGCGTACTGTACTGATAACCGGCCACCGTACTAGTTGGACATTGGCCACTGATCATACTACACATATGCAAAACTAATATAAATTTTTCCATTGACACCTATTGTAAATAATTATATATAATCCTATATATCAAGTAATAATAAAAAAAGAAAGGTTATAACAAATGACAGATATAAGCAAATACAAAAGTATAGCTATAGATCATGATTGCTATCATAAGATAACTAAACTCACTAAACACATGTCACCTAAATTTACAAAAATATCTAGGGCGCAAGTTGTTAAAGTTCTTGTTGAAGAAAAAGTAGAGAAGTTAAATGGAAAAATCAAAAAAGTATAACGTACACGCAGCTATTTGTCCTGACTGCAATGGTAATGGATATATTAAAGCTGTGATAGAAGAAGGTAGAGAACACATAATTATTCAATGTAAGACATGTGACTCGGAAGGAGAGATTTATGTGGATGAGTCCGAAGTTGTGGAGTCTTATATCGATGCTGATAATGCTACAGATCGTAGTAAATTACATTAAATGATTCCAGATACAGACAAAGCATATATTGCAGGACTGTTTGATGGTGAAGGATCAATTCATATTAGACGCGGTATTGAAAAAAAGAAGAAACATAAAGGTAAACCTGGATATAGATTATCTAATAGTCTTCGTTTATCTATGGAGGTCACTATGACGGACCGTAGTGTTCTCGCGTGGTTATATGAAACACTAGGTGTTGGTACACTTACGCCTAAAACAGTTAAAGGTAAACGGGTTGATGGTACGCCCTATTTAAAACAATACAGATGGAGATGTACTTTTAGAGATGCGTATTATGTTTGTTGCCTAATCTGGCCTTGGGCTCATACTAAGTTGCCTAAGATTCAACAGGTGATAGAACATTATACTTCTCAAAAATTAAAAAACCTCAACAATAATATTGTAGAATTAGAAGCCTACAGAAAGGAAAAAAATGACAAAAGAAAGTCTAAGTGATCAAATAAAAACAATTACTTTTAGAAATGAAAAATTACATAAGAAGTGTAATACTTTAATGGCTGATAGTAAAAAATACCAAGAAACAATAGAGGAACTCAATGAATATATTGATTCTTTGGAGGCACAGATTGCTGATTATAAAAGAAGATTTGTCCCTGATTTTCAAACGCTAAGTCAAGGTGGCCAAGCGGTGCCTATCTCTGATCTACAGACTATGACTGATAGAGCAAGACGTTCAATGGCAAAACGTTTCGTCAGGAAATATGGTGAAGAGTGGGTTAGAAAAAATATTTTAGAAAATAAACTATTAGACCAGAAAAAATAAAATGAGTTCTCAAGAAGAATCCTGGCACTGTATTAAAGAAGGTAATATCTACCTTCACACCGAAAATGATGGCTACCGGTTTATGCGTCGTGGACCTGAGGCCGAGGATAAATTTATAATGACAGTTGAAGAAGCTAAAAGAAAGAATGTTTATCAAAAGTTAATTAAGGACCATGAAGACTTTTATGTGAATACGGGTAAGAGATACTAAATGATATGGAGTACATTAATTATAATAGGTATCTATGCCCTGATTATATTAATGCTAATAAAATGGAACAAGGAGGATCCTAAATGAAATGGAATAAAAGATTTAAATACCCAACCTCAACTAGAGCTTTGGTTAATGATGAGAGAGTTTACGACATAGCTCAAGAAAAGTTACCATCGGTTACAACCATATTGTCTGCTACTCAACCTCAAGATAAGTTAGATTCTATCGCCAGATGGAAAGCTAAAGTTGGTGAGAATGAGGCAGAACGTGTCAAAAATGAGGCAGCTAACCGAGGTACTACTATGCATAGTATTTTAGAGGGATATATCACGGAAAAACCTATCCTAGATCTCACAGAGAGAGGCGGAGAAGCTCATTCAATGGCTAAGACGATTATTGACAAGGGTTTTCCCGATTTAGAGGAAGTTTGGGGTTCTGAAGTCGTAGTTTCTTATCCTGGTTTATATGCTGGCGCAACCGATCTAGCTGGTGTATATATGGGACGAGACAGTATAGTAGACTTTAAACAATCCAACAAACCTAAAAAGGCTGAATGGATAACTGATTATAAACTTCAAATGGTAGCGTATGCGATGGCCCATGATTTTGTACATAAAACTGAAATTGAACAAGGAGTAATTTTAATGTGTACTCCTGATAATTTTTTTCAAAGATTTATTATTAATGGACGCGAGTTCCGAGAACTTAGATGGGAATGGTTGTCGCGTCTAGACACTTACTACTCGCAGCGAGGTGCGAGCGGCGAGGCTCCACAAACTGAAAGTGGTAATTTTGTGGAGATTCCGAAAAATGAGGTCTAACTGCGTCATGTTGTCAATAAATAAGCTATTTTTTGGCTCCTCCACAGTGGAGCCACAAATGATTGTGGAGAATATAGGATGAAAAAGTTCAATAGATTCAATGGTATAGAGACAGAAAAAAAGTCTCCACATTTCCACAGCTGTTTTCAAATTGCAAGTGGAGCATTAGGTATTCATAAAATAAGTCTTTATAGTGTGGAATTGTGGAGGATAAATTAGAATGATTCTAAAGAAGAAAAGTAAGTACAAACACGTTGTTATTAAAAAGAAAAGATATTATTTTTATAAAATAACTTGGGCAGATATTACCGGTGATGCCGGCCACGCTGATATACATACAGCTATGGGTTTTATGCCGTCAATAATGGTAACACATGCATATTTATTAAACAAAGATAAAAAAAATATTAGAACTTTTGCAAGTTATGAAGTTAATGATGAATTATTCTCTGATAGAAATGTATTTCCTAAAGGGTGTATAATCAAGATGGAGAAGATACTATTGTGATGTCTTGGCTTTATCGAGTTTTTGAGTGGACTTCAAAATTTTTATTTGGGCTTTTGGTTCTTTGGGTTTTATTTCATCTACCGAGTCTTTTGATAACAATTTTCGCGGTTTCTCTTCTGTAGACGCGCCCTCAATAATCTTAGAATTTTCTGTTATAATCTTTGTTAATTTATTCATAAGTTGTTCCCTATCTAGGTCATCAATCTTACCGGTTTTGATGAGTTTTCTATCTATATAATAGCCTGCGACTTTTCCTCTAGCTACTTCTGCATTTGTGGCAGCCGAGAAAGCACCTTTTTTTAAAGCTGAGTCACGTATTTTAGCAAGCTGTTCAAAATGTCTATCCATTGTTACCGAAAATTTCTTTCTGGCTTCTTCCCTTAATTCTCCAATATAACTTACTACTAAAGGGTATTGCTGCGGATTGGTGAGTTTTGATGAAGCTACTCTAGCTGCTAGGTCGGACCCTGGTCCATAACCAGCTTCCTTAGCACACTCCCAGGCGTCTCTGCTTCCATCATTGTACACCAAAAGCTCGGCGAATCTTTTTTGTTTCTCTGTTAATCTTTTAGATAATCCCATAATTTAATGAGATAATCATCAGTGGATTTAGCCCAAAGTGATTATCTCTCAGTTGACTTTTACCCTAACATTTTGTAAAACGCAAGTGTGCGAAAGGTAAAATATTAAAATGTACGTTAAACATCTTCAAGAATATCTTGACAAATTTACAGATGGTACTAAAGGAAATGCTGTGAGTAACGCCACTATTTATATGGAAAATGGCGCTGGAGAAGTTTTTCCCATTAGTAGAATTGAAGTACAAGAGTCCACTATAATTGGTAAAGAATCCATTAGAGTGTTACTTAAACCGGACACAAATAGGATTCCAAACCTGAAGAAATTTCGTCTCACGTAAGCACCTGTTAGGGTAAAAATTAATGAAACCGGAGACCAAATTTTGGAATGAAATTAAAGCGTTCAATATTAAAAATAATTGCAAATTATCATTTACACGCTTGGAAAATAGCGCTGCACATGGGACTCCTGATCTATTGGTTTATAATAGTTTTAGCAACTTTTTTACCGTCGAGTTAAAGGTTACAAGAGGTAACAAGATTAGATTCTCACCTCATCAAATTGCCTTCCATATTAAACATCCGAACAATACTTTTATCTTAGTTTCTCGCCTCTCGGATAGAGGCTCAAAACTTTCTGTACATCTGTACAAAGGAGAAAGTATCTCGCAGCTTGCCGCTTGTGGCTTGGAGCTTGACGCTTGCTGCTTGGGGCTTGACGCTTCTATAAATTATTTGAAGAACCTGAACTAGGTTCTGGTTTGCTTGTAGCTTGAGGCTTGTTGCTTGCTGCTCGTGGCTTGTCGCTTGGAGCTTGTGGCTTAAGGCCCGGACCAGGTGCACGCTGATTCCCAGCCGTCGCCGGTTCTTTGCTAATGACCTGATCCAGTTTATTACGCGTGCGTAATTCTTTATAATACTTTGGATGGTGGAAAGTATGAGTCATATTTAATATATTCCTTTATTAATTTTTTATGCTTGGCGCTCCCGTACTTGCGCAGCGGTAGCGCTCTAATTTTTTTTAAGATTTCTTTTTGTTTAGTGTTTGCCATATATAACAGTTTGAACTTCTTTGTCCCAACATTTTCTGCAGTCGTTGCATTTTCCTTTTTGATCAGGAGCTGGACATGTCCGCGCTTCGCCAGTCGTGACGCCTGACTCATGACTCCAGGCCTTAGAGCTTGGACCGTCGATCTTGCTTCGTGATAATCTTATAACAAGATTAGCCGGAACCTCTTCAGGGGCTGGCAGGAACTGGCGCTCTTGCGTCGGCAGCCAGTGCTTCGTCTCAGGTGTTAACTTACACACTTCTATAATTTTTTGCATATGTTCAGGGCTCTGTACATCGCCGGCGTCGTGCCATCTAAACCATTTAATCTTTTTAATTCTTGCAGCCATAGCCTCGACCCATTGCGGGTGATTGATTGCTTCTAGCCTCCTGTACTGAGCTTGCTTGATTGCTGGGTATCTTGTGTAATTTCCTTTTTTAGCGTAACAAAAAAAGCAGGGCGTGCCTGGAACCTTGGACAGCTTCCAGCCGGTCTTACACTCCCACGCCGGCAGGCTGTAACTGAGCCCGGGCATCTTGCTCGTTTTCGTAAATGAGTCTGTAATTTTTAAAGCTTCTTTTACTAACATAATTAATTCTCCTTTATTATCCTATAAATATCATTAAGTCTTTAACGTGTCAATTAATTTATTCCAATCAATCGTTGGGTCCAGCTCCTGCAAGCTTGCCGCTTGCTGCTTGGTGCTTGTAGCTTGTTGCTTGCTGCTTAACTCTTTAAAAAACTTCTCACAGCTGGCAAGATATGCAGCCGGGAGCGTGGAATGCTCCCGGATAAAATAATGTGTTAAGTCGTTGTGTTTAATTCTCTTCATGATTGCCAGCAGTCTCCGCCAGCCGCGCTGTTCAGGCATGTTAAGTACTCAGACTGAGACAGTCCCATCTCATCCATCAGGAATCTCATTTTATCTCCCTGGAGCCCGAACCGTGGGTCCTTCAGGTACTGTACAGCTTTATCCAGGATCACGTAACGCTTCTCACCTCCAGGCTGGTATTCTTTTTTTAATGTTTTTTTAGTCATATTTTTTCCTTTCTAAATTCATCCTATACTATCTCATAATCATTGTCAAGCGGATAATCCGCTTGGTGCTTGAAGCTTGCCGCTTGAAGCTCGCTGCGTCATACTAAACCAGCTGCTTTCCGTCGACGTACTAACAGCCGGCCAAACTCCAGGTCGCTAGGCTTTCACCATCATAGCTAACGTACAGAGGAACGCAGTCACTGCAGAACTTGGACGTCCATGAGCTTTCAAATTCCTGATCCCAGGTCACCTAAAGCTAGTACGCGCCAGCTCTATATAGATGCATCTATCTAGATGACCAGGGATCAGCGCGGAAAACTCCGAAGAGTGTACTTGTCCACTGATCCCAGGTCCATCCCAGTGAAGAGCCCGGTGACAATTGTTTAACGTCCGGACAGGGCTCATATAAAATGGACCAGCGATCAGTACTAGTGGCACGAGGGAGGCCAACGCAGTATATTTCAGTTGACTTTCGAGGATCCTGTACGCACACCCTTGATATAGCCCGCCGAAGCAGGCACCAATCTAGTTACCGATCCCAGAACCCTGTCGCGCAACACAACATTCTCAGATACAGCTTCAGCTTTCTGTTGTGCCTGTATCCACAGGGTTCAGGGATCAGTCCCAATCGCTACAGGCAATACATAAATGTTTGCTAATCACGACAGGGATATCATCCCGTTATTTTGAGTTTTTAATTCCGTAAATAACAAAAGGGAATAATTCCTATATAATCCTATTGACAAATAATGTCAATAGTATAAATTAAAATTATGCAAAATAAAAAAATAGAAAGGACACAAATGAGTAAAATAAGAATGAACACCGAATTTAGAAATAAGATTTTAAATCGGTATGTTGAAAGTACAGAAAACGAAAACACGCAAGAACGAGAGGCATTTAATCAAGCAAGAGAACAAGTTGATATAATGTACCCAAAAGCTTTTGAACTTGCTAAACTTGTAGTAGGTAGAGCATATCCAAGTGATGATGTTCAAACTTGCAAAAGTTTAAAAGCAAAATATGGACAACCTTTAGATGTTGTAGCAAAAGATAAATGCTTTTATTTTTCTTATGCAAAAGATGAACTAGAAGAAGATGAAGATGAAAATGACAGAAATGTATCTGAACATTTTGATTTTGGTTTATTTGGTAGTACAGGAACAAGTGAGTATAACGACACGACAGGAAAACAATTTGCTTATGCTTATAAAAGAGAAGAACTTAAAGCAAAAGATTGCAACCCAGATATACTTGCACAACAAAATGGTAAAGATGATAACCCATATAAAACTAAACACACTGACGCAAATGATAAGGCACTTGGATTTAGTAATTATTCAAGATACAATTCTGATGATGATAACAATGTCGGAATTTCAAAACAGTTTGATAGTCAATTTTATTTAGATATTATTGGAACTTCACATTGTCGTTCAAGAACTATTGCTTGTAATAGAGAGGAATTTTTAATCTTTAAAATGTTGAAACAAGCAAAATCAAATGTCATCACTTGTCATCAAAAATGGATTGATAGTATTGAAAAACAAAAACAAACTATGAAAACAGGATTGAAAGCTTATAGATATTTAAGCGAGGGTGTTGAGTTAATGAAAGAACTTGACATTGAAATTGACGAGGCAGAACTTGTTAGATGTAATTCAACAGGACTTACAATCTATAATCCTGTGAACTTGGCTAGTATGATTAAAGGAATGAAAAATACTACTATGACAAGAGAGCAGAAAATAGCAATCAGAAAGGAATACGAGGCGCAAAATAAAATAAATTAAGCTATTGACTATATGGGAGTATAATATATACTCCCATAAATAACAGAAAGGAAAAAATGGAACTAAATAAACAATTCACAATCACTTATTATTCTAATAAGGATAAGAAACACATAACAAGACAAGGTAAATGGACAGACCAATGCAGATATTGGACATCTAAACTTGGTGCAAGTTTAATAACATATTTTGATACAGACGCAGACGGATATAGAACTGCCAAAGGCAGTTGGAAAGTGAGGTTTTAATGGCTATAGATTTTGACGCATTAGATTTAGTAAGAACTCAAAACAAGTCAGAACAACATGACCGACAAAAGATTAAATTCTTGGAAGATAGAATATCGGTACTAGAAAAATCTCTTGAAAGTCATGCTCGGATATTAGCTAGATTTCAAATGACCGAGGGCAAAGAGCAACCTTTAATATTAACTAAAGAAATGGAGATTGAAGATGTCAGATAAACATTTTTGCCAAGGACCACAATGTCATACTTATCCGACATCAGATAGATTTCTAAAATCTAAAGGAATAATTAGAGGTCGTTATGCATATGCTAAAATAAATGATACTGAAAATCAATATGGTTGGACATATCCAGACTCAGATAAATACTTTTGTAGCCAAGGCTGTAAGAATGAGTGGTTGAATAAAAACATGGAATGCGTTCGCTCTAGAACTGTAGTACCATTTATTGAACATAGAAGAACAACCGAGGGATATGAAAAAAGCAAGGACAGGTGGAATAGAAATACTATTCAAAAAATAGGTGTTGACAATGATAGTCAATAATATAGGATACTCCTATTAACAGAAAGGAATAAATGACAGATAAAATAAACACAGACGCAAGTGAGTTTAAGATCATCGAGAATAAAAAAGATGAGCCACAATATAAAGAGGTATCATCATTCGTTGGTGGTATGGTTGAATGTGTAAGTTTCCCTAATGGAGATTTACTATTATTAAATGAAGAGGGCAAGTTAATGCAACTGCCATTAAATCCAGAGGCAACTGCGTTATGGAGATCAACATTCACTAAAGATAAGTACGCATTCGGACACGATGACTTTGTTGTTGGCCCTGCGATACTAATTAAAAAACAAGCGCTCAATACATGGGCGAACTAATCTTCTGTTAGACTAGTCATCTCATGAGCGCGCTAACGCGCGCTCATGTCCTTAGTAGGGGTCCCTCCCCACTTCCATACTCAATTCGTTTTATAAACATCAATCCCATTACTTAAAAAAGGGGTCCCACTCCTTTGACCTATAAAGCTTGATTTACACGTTTATGGGTGATAAATTCATTTTACATCTGAAATAAGATGCCAAAAAAATTATAGAAAATTTTTTTCAAATGAAAATAGATATAACAGACCCTAAACAAATAGCCGACATAGCTGAAAAGCTACCCCCAGATGTATCCAAAGAATTTGTTAAGACGTATTTTCAAATACAAGAATTAGATAAAACAACCAAAATAAAAAACGACTTTATGTCTTTTGTAAAACATGTTTGGCCAGATTTTATAGAAGGTTCTCACCATACACGAGTTGCTAATATATTTAATAGAATTGCTAGAGGTGAACTTAAACGATTAATTGTGAATATGCCACCGAGACATACTAAGTCTGAGTTTGCATCTTTTCTTTTCCCGGCGTGGATGGTTGGACGTAATCCTAAATTAAAAATTATTCAATCCACTAATACTACGGAGTTATCTGTCCGATTTGGTCGTAAAGCAAAACAACTTATGGATGATCCTCTCTATAAAGAAATTTTTGACACAAGATTAAGAGAAGATTCACAAGCTGCGGGTAAATGGGAAACAGAACAAGGTGGAGAATATTATGCAGCGGGTGTGGGATCAGCGATCACAGGAAGAGGAGCTGATTTATTAATTATTGATGATCCACATACAGAACAAGATGCATTTAATCCCCATGCTTTAGAAAGAAGTTATGAATGGTATACTTCAGGACCGAGACAACGTCTTCAACCAGGGGGTGCCATTGTAGTTGTAATGACGCGTTGGGGTAATAAGGATTTAACTGGAAGATTACTTTCAGCGCAAACAGAAACAAAAGCTGATAAATGGGAAGTAATTGAATTCCCGGCAATTCTCCCTTCTGGAAAACCTGTTTGGCCAGAATATTGGAGTCTTAAAGATTTAGAAGGAGTTAAAGCTTCTATTCCATTGTCAAAATGGAATGCTCAGTATATGCAAGACCCTACTTCAGAAGAAGGTGCAATCATTAAAAGAGAATGGTGGCAAGAGTGGGATAAAGATTATATTCCGCGTTTAGATCATGTAATTCAATCGTATGATACAGCTTTTATGAAAAAAGAAACAGCCGATTACTCTGCTATTACAACATGGGGAGTATTTAAACCTAAAGAAGATTCACCCCAACATATTATTTTGTTAGACGCCATAAAAGAACGACTCGAGTTTCCCGAACTTCGTCGCGTGGCTCTAGAACAATATAAATATTGGGAACCTGAATCAGTTATTATTGAGTCTAAAGCCTCTGGATTGCCATTAACATACGAATTAAGAAATATGGGGATACCTGTTATCAACTTCACTCCTTCAAAAGGTCAAGATAAGCATACCCGAGTAAACTCGGTTGCACCTTTGTTCGAATCTGGTATGATATGGGCCCCTAAGAAAAAGGAGTTTGCACAAGAAGTCATTGAAGAGTGTGCGGCCTTTCCTTTCGGCGATCATGATGATCTTGTGGACTCAACAACACAAGCTATTATGCGATTTAGACAGGGAGGGTTTTTACTTCACCCTGAAGATTATGAAGAGGAGAAACAACCTAAAAGAAGGTTTGAATATTATTGGTAAAAATGAATGATTAATAGATTAGAAGCAATATATAAATTTCTACAGGCAGCTCGGAACCTTATAAAAAATAAAGATATGTCGAAAGAAGGTATCTTACGTTTTGCAAAGCAAGAGTTTGGTGAAGTATCTGATTTTTTAAGACTGCAAGTAGATAACTTATTTAGAAAACCTAAAATTCTTACCGAAGCTGATAAAGCATACAAAAAAGAACTTGGAAGACTAGAAGGCGCTCTTGGAAGTTTAGACCCTAAACAACCTGGCTTTAAAGAAGCAGCCGATGAATTAGTTAAAAAAATTTCAGACCTTAAGAATACTAAAAAAGCTGATGTTGTGCCTATTAAAACAGAAGAAGAAGGCATAATGGCAACTGATGTAGATAAAAAATTTAAAGAAAAAGAAGCTATAGAAATTGTTGAGAAAAGAACTGATGATATAAAAAAAGGTGATGTTGAAGGAACTGGACTTGAGGGTCTAGGGACTACTATGAACAAAGTAAAAAAATTAGTAGAAGAATTAAAGAAAACTTCTCAAGATACGACCCCTGAAGGTATAATGAACGAAATTTTAAGAGGTCAAAAGGTAATGTCCGAAAACTATAAGACAGGAAATATTAGAACCGCTGTTAGATGGTTTATGAGACAAGAAGCAGACGCTGGTAAATTAAAATTAAGTAAGGATGATTATGAAACGCTTAAAGTTTATGCACAGACATCCGAAGGTGATCCAATAAATATATTTAGAAGATATTATGGAGAGGATGCACTGGAGGCAGTTGATGAAATTGCTGATGTATTTAGACAAGGAGAAAGTTTTAATCATTATGCAGAATTATTAAGAAAAAATGTTGATCCAAATGTTGTAACTCCTAAAACAAAAGGACTTGGTGAATATGATCCAAATGTTCTAACCCCAGAACAAGAAAGTCAGCTTAGAAGACAGCTTTTAGAAGAGCAAGAACAAAAAAAGATGTTAGAAGACTGGGAACCAGATAGAGAACCAAACGCAGAAGGTGGAAGACCTGGTTATGCATTAGGAAGCGAGCCAAATAATTTCTCTGAAATAACTTCCTTGTTTGAAAAAATAAAAACTATTAAAGGTGAAAAAGAAAGAGAAGCTCAAGATAATAAACAAGCTAGATATAGAGAACTTTTAGCGTCTAATAAATTTCCAGAGTTAAATTCTTTTTTTGAAGCAAACCTTGATGAGGATGGAGAAAAAGAATCATTGGAAATAAGAACAAATTTTGCGTTAGGAAGTCCTTTCCCAGCGGACACACTTGCTAACAGAAAAAAACAATCTCAATTAGATTTTTTAGCTAGACAGAACATAGCTAGTTCACCGTCTTCAAATGTAGGAACTGGAGTTCCTTTAGGAGGAACATTTACAATGACTGACCCCTCGCTGCCCGCTGCGAGCACCCCGACTGCAGCCGCAAATACAACTTCTACTCTTCCCGCCGGTTCTTCAAGTAATGGAGCAGGAACAGGAGCAGGAACAGGAACCACGAGTGGAGGAGCGAGTAACGAGGCTGGAGGAGCGAGTAACGGGGCTACAAAATCAACAGGAACTCTTCCCGCAGGCGACGTAGTTGCTCCAGGAGATTATTCTGCTGTCAAAGGAACGTTAGCAGACCCAGAAGAAAAAATGGATTTCCCTGTAGAAACAAAAAATATTTTCCAAAAAGCAGGACAAACAGTTGCAGGAGCGGTGAAAGATCTTAAAGACGCTGGCTATGAAGCAATCCAAAAAGGAAAAGATTGGACTGTAGAGATTGGAGGAAAAACATACGATATAGGTAAAGCTATAGGTACTGGGATAGTTAATATAGCAGGGAGTGCTCTTACAGGAGGTTTACCGTTAGCGGCAGCCGCTTTAAAAGCATTACCAGAAATGGACCCCAGACAAAAAGCATTAAATGAAATGTATGGTGTTAAAGATGGAACAATAACAAGCGGTCTTATGGCAGGATACAATCCTGTATCAGGAGGCATCCCTGGTATTAGTGATCCAACTTACGGATTGCAAGATGCTTATCAAAAAAGAATTGACACCATAAACAAGACACTAGGGAGTATGACTGAAGAAGAATATAGAAATACAGAACTAGTTCAAAGAAAAAAAGATTTAGAAGCTGCGATGGCAAAAGAAAAAGACATGCTTGATAGGATGTCACCTGAAGTAAAAGCTGCCAGTAATAGAAAAGCGGACGAATTAATGAACAAAGGAGTCGCTGAATTCAACCCTGATTTTTCAGTCGATGCAAACGATGGCTTTGTTGATACAGTAACAGATACCACTACATCAGTTGTTGATGTACCGGCAGTTAAAGCAGCTATAGACAAAGCTAAGGCAGCTAAAGCACCTTCTTCACCTACAGGAACAAATAGACCTGGTGAACCAAGTGCACCTTCTTCACCAACAGGCACAAATAGACCTGGTGAACCAAGTGCACCTTCTTCACCAACAGGCACAAATAGACCTGGTGAACCAAGCGCACCTTCTTCACCAACTAATTCGCCAGGGCATCCAAGCAATAGAGATCCTGCACCTTCAGCACCTTCTTCACCAACAGGCACAAATAGACCTGGTGCACCTTCAGCACCTTCTTCACCTACAGGCACAAATAGACCTGGAGGCGGTGGCGGAGGAGGCGGCGGTGGTGGCGGCGGCGGTGGCGGCCGTTG
>Ga0208299_1001885_pt1 | contig 14916 bp, 23 predicted proteins | sample 15_taG_FD_184089 | JGI IMG/M metagenome (GOLD analysis project Ga0208299, IMG submission 184089) | Marine viral communities from the Subarctic Pacific Ocean - 15_ETSP_OMZ_AT15312 metaG (SPAdes) (version 2) | ecosystem: Environmental > Aquatic > Marine > Oceanic | place: Pacific Ocean | collected...
TATTTTCAAAAATCCTGCTGAAATTGAACTTTATTTGAAGTCTTTAGGCAAAACCCCTGCGGAGTAAGCATTATGGATAATAAAACAGGTCTACTAGGCAACATTTCAAACGCTTTTGGTGGTCGTCAAGGTCTGCTTTCTGCGGGCTTGCCTATGATGTTTGGCGGTCCACAAATGCAGCAACAAGCACTTATGCAGGGCTTGCAGTATGGTGGCACAATGCAAGCTGAAAACCGCAAGACACAAGCACAAGCAGCTCAATTAAATAAAACCGTCGAGTTTTTAAAGCAAGTTAATCCTGAATTGGCTCAAGCTGTTGAGATGGGCGCAATGTCTCCTAAAGATGCTTATTCAACGCATTTAAAAGCAGAAGCTCCGCAGAAACCAGCTTCAAGCGCGATTGCGAACTACCAATATGCAAAGCAAAACGGTTTTGACGGTTCATTCATGGATTATCAAACAGCTAATAAAAAAGCTGGCGCGACAAACGTCAATGTAAATAATGCGAGTGAAGTAGGCACAATCCCGCAAGGGTTTGAGTTATTCACGGATACAGAAACTGGCGCACGTTCTATGAGGCCCGTTACAGGTGGTCCAGAAGACCCTACTAAATTCAACGAGAAAAAGGCTGCTAACGAAGCACAAAAAGCAACTGTTGCTCGTCAGGCAATCGCAGACATTAAAGGCAAACTTAGCCAAGGCGGTATGTTCAATTTGCCTGAGGTTGGCGTTGTTGGCTCGCGCCTTGCTGATATGGGCCTGAATCAAGAAGCGGTTGATGTAAAGCGAAAGCTTGAAACACTTCAATCTGTTGTTTCGTTCGATAGATTGCAGCAGATGCGCGAAGCAAGTCCGACCGGTGGCGCTTTGGGTGCTGTTTCTGAAAGAGAGCTTGCATTGCTTCAAAGCAGCATGGGCGCATTATCAAATGATATGAGCGAAGAAGAGCTTATGAAGACCCTGGATTTTATTGATGGTGTGATGAGTAAATTTGCAGCATATCCGCAAGGTGCACAGGAAACGCAGCCATCAATGCCGCAAAATGGAATGCCAGACTTCTCAACTATGTCAGACGAACAATTAGAGGCTATTGCCAATGGACGTTAAACAAGCTGCACAGCAAGAGCTTTTGCGCCGTAAAGCGGTTGCAGAACTTGAACGCCGCAAGTCAGCACCGCAAGAAGCTCGTTGGGACCATAAAGTCGGCGCTGCCATTGATGGCGTTGCACAAGGTATGACTTTTGGGTTCTCTGATGAAATCGCGGCGGGCATGGCTTCTGGTGGTGGTCTATGGGGTGATTATGACGAAGAGCTTGCAGCAGAACGCGCTCGTATGGCAGAAAACAAAGAACTAGCTGGCGGTTATGAGTTAGGCGGTCAAATTGCTGGTGGTCTTGCAACAGGTGCAGGGCTTATGAAATCAGGCGTAACTATGCTTGCTAAAAACCCTACCGTTCTAAAAGCTGCGGGAGAGGGTGCATTATATGGCGGTGCGTATGGTGCTGGTTCTTCGGAAGAAGGCGAGCGCTTAGAAGGTGCAGGAAAAGGGGCGTTGATTGGCGCAGTTACAGGCGGTGCATTACAAGGCGGTGCAAACGCAATTAAAAGCAAGGTCGCAAATAAAGCCGCTCAAAAAGTAGCCCCAACAATTGACGATTTAAAACAAAAATCACAAGCGCTTTATACTAAAATGCGGGATTCTGGTGTTGTTGTTCGCGAAAGTAAAATCAACAACATTAAAGGCAATATTGCGTTGGAGTTGGGTCAAACTACTCCTGATCTTGCTCCCCAGGCCCACGCATTGAAAAAACTTGTTGATGACACTTTGCAGGGTGACGTGAATATAATTGACCTGCATAATATCTCTAAATCAGTTAATCGCGTTTCTCGAGGTGGTTTACAGGGCGAAGATGCTCATTTTGTAGGCAAGATTAAAGCATATATTGATAATGCTATTGACAGCATGCAAACGAGCGATATTAAAGGCCCATTAAGCGCAGTTAAGCTAAAAAATGAGGCTGATGAACTTTGGAAGACAGCGCGTAAATCTGAAATTATTGATGGAATTTTTGAGAAAGCGCAGAACCAGGCGACAGGATTTGAAAACGGTCTTGTTATTCAATTCCGCTCATTAGCGAATAATAAAAAGCTAATGCGCCAATTCTCAGAAGCCGAGCAGAAGATGATTAAAGACCTTGTTCGTCGGGGAACAGCGCGTGATATCTTGAAAGGTATTGGGATGCTTTCGCCTACAAGCACATTTGGTGGACTAGTCACTGGTGGTGTAGGTGTTGGATCTGGTATCTTGCCTGCTGCTGGTATGGCCGCAATCGGTCATGGTTCACGTAAGGCTGGTGAAGCTATTACAAGAGGGAAAGCCAACGCACTAAGAAATGCGGTATTAACAGGCCAAACACCCGTTCGCCAAACATCGAGCAAAGCCAAATACTTGTTGCCGCCGATGGCACAGCAATCAGCCAACCAAACGACAGCAACCAACACGAATACTCCACAGCGACCCATCCGAGGGGCGCGAGCAAGATAGCAATTGCAATGTTTTGCGCGGTTGAGAATTGATACTCGTTATCGTTTGCGGGTTCTTCGTTCATTTATATCTTTTTCTGAAAAAAATGATAATTTCCATAATTATGTAAACTATGAAAATACTACCGATTATGGACCCCAATATATTTCCCAAGTGATGCGGATTTAAGTTAAATAGTCCATATAAGCCGGTTTGCCCTTCTCGAATAAAGAAAGTTAAAATACCTAGTAAGACACCAGTAATAATTTTTTTGAGCATTTTGCACCTATTATTTTTTACATGGATAAGTAGACGAAAATACATCTTTAGCCAACAAAGAAACCGGCCAAGATGATTGCTCAGGGTTGTCAATTATGTATTTCATAAGAGCCGTATGTAACGTCATTGTATTTGGCTGACCATTGGCGCAAATGCCTAATAATTCCGGTGAAAGATCAAAATCGCTACCAGTTTCTTTGTTTGTGGTGAACGTTGTTCCAACAACTAGCCCTTCGTAGACACCGGCAATATAATTTGTGCAAAATCCCATCTGCTCATCTGACGCGTTATCGCAAGCGTTGAAGTAACTTTCAGCAGATAAAAATTTGGCATTCGCGATAGTAGGCACCGCAAGAACCAGCGCTACAATAAATAGTATTTTTTTCAATTCATTCTCCTGAGGTTTAAATGACTGCAAAAACCGTTGTAGATGTCATTCTTGGCGAAGCCAAGGCCGGATCATATCAAGATATGCTTGCTATCGCTAGTGTGATTTCTAATAGAGCCACTGGTGCGAAAACGAGCTGGCAAGATGTCGTTGCTAGAACATCTGAGTTTAACGCTTATGGGAAAGCCCTGCCGAGTGGGGTTAATCGGTATCGATCACAAGCCCAAAAAGCAATCGATGAGGTTAAGAAAAACGGACCTATCCACAATGCAACCTTCTACGCAACGCCAAAAGCCAAAGGTAATCTGCCAAAAGGTCTGCAAAAAGTTACCGCAACAGATGGCCATGTGTATTTCACAGATCCACAACAGCGACCAATCTATACGGCTTCTGGCCTGAAGCGAATAAATTATCAACAGGTCAATAGTGCAACGCCAACTCTGACAGCCTATAACGAGACAGGTCTACCAGATGGCAGTGCTGCGCCTATTCCAGCGGGCTTGTTTGGTGCAGCGCCAAAATCAAGCGGTTTAGGGCTGGCTGCATTAAACCCTAGTGGGACTATTGGTGGTGAGCTTTCATACGTCCGCAGAAATCAAAAAATAGACCCCAATTCCCCTATTTCTGCTGCTATTTCTGGAGCTGGCAAAGAAATCGGAAAAGATATTCAGGTAACTTCTGGTTATAGATCACCTAGCTACAATAGAAGCGTTGGCGGCGCGAAAAACAGTTTGCATGTTCAGAAAAAGGCAATGGATATTTCAATGGCTGGAATGTCCAATAAGCAACGTCAAGAATTAGTGCAGAATCTTACACAGCGTGGTGCAGGTGGGTTTATCACATACGATAGTATGCCTGATATTCTTCATGTTGATATGCGTAAGCGCAAAAGTGAATTTAGACCTCATTTCATGCACAATAAATCAAAAGATTTTATGCACCGAGCACCTGGATGGTTTAAAGAAATGGATAGGAATGATGGTGTTTTGCTTCCAAAAGAAAAAATACCAACGCCGCAACCACAAACATCGGCAGCGCCATTCGGTCGAGTAGAGCGTCAAGAACTTGGACCAGCCAAAAGAACACCAAGCGCATCTGATTACCAAGACTATAGACAGTCATCATATCAGGCCCCTAAAAAATCAGAACCAGCACCGGTAGACTTTTCAACAAACCTTTACCCATCAGGGCAACCGCAGGCATCTGATTACTCAAACTATCAGATGATGAAAAAACATTCAGCGTTACCTTTGGGGATGGCAGCACCAAAACCCGTAGCGCGTCCTACGGATCTGCCAAAACCAACATACACGCCAAAGGCTACTGATTATTCAAATTACATGATGAACGTGAAGCAACCGACTATACCAACGCCAGCGGCAAGACCGGCTGACTTAGGGCCAATGGCGGTTATCGATGGTCCAGTAGGGAAACCAATTCAAAACGTGCCTATTCCAGCGCCAACATTAAAGCGTGAAAGCAGATTTGATAAAGCCAAACGAACATTTGGTAACAATCTTAAAGAACAGCTTAAACCGCAGACAATTGCGGCTCGTGGTGCGGGGGCTTTGATCGGCGGTCTTTTGGGAGGTCCATTAGGCGCGAGAGCTGGCTCTATGTTCGGTCCTCAAATTGCACAGCGTCTTAACGGCAACAGACAGCAAGGCTTGTTTGGCGGTATGTTTGACAGGTCCAACCAACCGTTAAACACTTTCCAGTCAGCAGGCAGTAATTCTAGCAATCGCATGCAAAATGCAATGTATGGGCCGCGAGGTTCGTCAAATACTGCAAGCAACGGCTCACAATCTATTTCATTGGGCAATGGTCAATATAGATATTACAGCCCGAAGGCAGATAAATGGAGCATTAATGGCTCGCCAAACGTAAATAAATCGGCCCCTGTTGGAAATAATATTTTCAGCAGCATTTTCGGCGGTTCAAAGAAAGACTAAAGGATATTAAATGTCTAAAGACAGCATAGCAGATTATGATACTGATCCTACAGCCAATACAGACGTAGGCGGGGTTGATATTCGTGGAACAGCGCCTGTTAGCAATATGAACAATGCGCTTCAAACGATGATGTCACATTTAAAAAGTGATGTTTTCGATATTCGCGCTGCTGTTACAAATCTAGAAGATTTAACCAATGCAACAAAGTTCACTTCATTGGCGCTTGCTCAGGCTCACACGCCCGTAACTGCTCCTCTACATATCGCGACATTAGGTTATGGATCTGCTGGTGATATGGGGGGTGCTCTTTATAAAAAAGTGAATGCGGAGCCAACAGCCTCAGGCGGCAAATTTTCTATTACTCTGTCAGATGGCTCGACTATTGTGTGGTATCAGATTAGCGAAACTGTCAAAACACCTCAAATGTTTGGTGCTTTGGGAGATGGATCAACTGATGATACAACCGCGATTAATCAAGCGCTTGAAGACGGGAATTGTAAAGTTCATTTTCCTTTTGCCACCTATATGCACCGAACACCATTACGCGTATATTCTAATACGGTGATTACTGGCGACAGGGCAGTTATTAAAGCTGACCCACAAGACTACGCTACGGGCGGTTCTTATTATGATAATTCAGGTACGTTTTATGGTTTCCTGAATGGGGAGCATAACAATGCCACTTATGCAACCGTCTATAATGGCGATGGTGATATTGATATTAGTGGTATCGTTTATGATGGTGCGGATTGCGTGACTGACACTGTTACAAATAACCCTATTGGGTTTGGTCATGGCAATAACATCAAAATCCATGATTGTGAATTTAAAAACAATTATAAGTCTCATTTCCTTGAAATTAATGCGCTTCAAAACGTAAAAATTTTCCGCAATAATTTTATTAACCTTGTTCATGACGGGGCGACAAACCGCGAGGCGATTAACGTTGATTATGCCTACAGTACAGGGGCAAATTTCGGCGGTTTTGGCAGTTACGATGATACACCCTGCGACGATATCGACATTTATGATAACTATTTTGAAGATTGCCAAGTTTGCGTTGGTTCGCACTCAACCCCTTATGTTGAACAAACCCGAATTCGCGTCAGAAACAATGTCGCAAAGGATATGGATTCCCGCTTTTGCAGACCGCGCGGCTGGAAGTATTTTTCAATAAACGACAATTACGTTGATGGCACACAAGATGAATGCATTTTTGCAGACAATGCCCAATACGGCCGCATATTCAACAACCATGGTTATAATCTTTGCCAAGATGCTGGTTCATCGCTGGCAATTTATGTTTCGGGCGGCAAAGAGATAAAGTGCTTTGATAACTTTGTTGATGGTGGTTCTGGTGTCGCAGATACCTACCGTGTTCAGGATAGCGGTGACGAAACAGCCACAAGGCATTCAGTAAACACATATGGGGTGGTGACAGGCTCATCCGACCTCATCCAAAATAGCGGCACATTGACAGAAATAAACGGTAAAACCCTTCTATTTAGTGGCAATGCAAATTCCGGCGCGCTTAATTTAGATGATGAAATGACAAGGTATGAAAAGTTGATGGTTGTCTCTGGCACAACGGGTGACGGGTCACTTGTAGTTGATATTAGTATCGGATGGGCTGAGCAAGGGTTTAGAACAGGCGACACGCTAAACTTTAGATCTGATGGGGGGTCAGTAAAACTGGACATCACAGACGCGGACACACTGACTATTGATTCAGCAAGCGATAACGTTCGATATATCTTTGGGGTTAATCGTATCGCGACAATCGCAGATTAAGCTTAAATCAAAGGAAAATTTAATATGTTATCTAACTTCGCAAAAGCGTTGCCGCTATTCCTTGCTCATGAGGGCGGTTTTGTAAATCATCCGAATGATCCAGGTGGGGCAACAAATAAAGGCGTTACGATTGCAAATTTTCGCAAATACGTAAAGCCAGGTGGAACGGTCGCGGATCTCAAGAAAATCACAAATTCACAAGTTGCAACGGTGTTTAAGCGTCACTATTGGGACCGTGTGCGAGCCGATGAGCTGCCATCTGGTGTGGATTATACAGTGGGCGATTTTGCTATCAATAGCGGGCCTTCAAGGGCGATTAAAGAGCTTCAAAAAGTGGTTGGCGTTGTTGCTGATGGGGCTATGGGGCCTTTAACTATGGGGGCAATCGATAAAGCTGATACTGTCTTTATTATCAGAAACTTAAATGCAAACCGATTGGCATTTATGAAGCGTATTCGTAATGGCAAGCTTTGGGCAACGTTTGGCAAGGGATGGCAACGCCGCGTTAATGAGGTCGAGCGTAAATCTCTTCAATGGGTGGGCGAGCAAAAAACAGAACAAGTTAAACAAACAATACCGCCTGTAATTGACGCGCCTGCGCTTCCTCCTATGCCAGAGGGTCTTGATAAGCCTATGCTTAAATCCAAGACAAATTGGCTAACGACCTTGTTGGGCGGGATTGGTTCGGTTGGATCTTTTTTCGTAGGTCTTGATCCTATCATTCAAGCGCTTCTCATTCTCGTTATTGTTGGTGCAGCTGGTTATGTCATTTACGAGCGCAAGCGTTACCGTGATGAAGCGCGGGCGATTAAGGCTGTTCTGTAATGGCCTTTTTGCGATTCATTAGATTACTCAATCCAAAATATCTAATCGCGGGCGTTATCTTTGCCGCGCTTGGTTATGTCTTCTACATCGCGGTCGATAGAGCCGTTTTAGAGCAGCAATTAAAAAACTTCAAAGCTACGGAGGCGCAAAACCATGAGCGCAAAAAAACCGATGAAACTATTCGTAACGCTGATGATCGCCGCAAGTGCGAGCTTATTGGTGGGGTGTTCGCAAACGGGATCTGCGAGTGATGGTGCGGGTTATTCTCGATTAAGCCCAAATTCACAAACACGCACATTCATCACCCAAAACGACACACGGTTTCGTGACCAAGTAGCAGCGCATAATCTGCAATGCTCAAAAGATAAGGCTTGCAGATAAATGAATATTGAATGGGATAAAGTTTTAACGTCAATCACGCTTAGTTTAATCGGGGGCGTTGTTTGGCTTGTCCGTAAGGTATTTACCAACGAAAAGCAAATTGCCTTATTAGAGGCTGAAATAAAGCGAAGAAACGAGGATATAAAAGAGATCAAAGCGGACGTTAAATCTCTAATTGGAGACAAGTGATATGCACGGTAATTCATTGCCTGATGAAGAATTTCAACGTCGATATGATGCTTTCTTACAATATGGCAGCGCTGTAAAGGCTGCGGAGGCTTTAGGCTTAACCAAAGACGCTATATTTAGAGCTAAGAAGTGGGCAGCAAGACGGGGTTTGACGGGCACTGATCCGGTAATGGATGGCTTTAGAATTGCTAAGGTTTCTAATGCTCTTGATGAATCTGGAAACGTTACAAAATCATATATTCAGCAAAAGCCAGAACTAGGGCCTGAATATGACCTAGAGAATGGCTTTAAACGCCGTGCCTCAACCACACAAGTTGACGGTGACGGGCGTATCATTCAAGCTTGGTACAAAGATGCGAAAGGCGAGCCAGACGCGCAGGATGTGGCTAAAATCATGCGCGATGCCCTTGACGGGTTTAAGGGTATAGCCAGGCCAAAGCCAAAGCCTAAAAAACTTCTTAAAGACAGCACATTTTTCTTGCCTATTTCCGATCTGCATATCGGTGCTTGTTATCGGTCAAATGATCCTGATTTATGTTGGGGTTCTCAAGATACATTAAACGATGCAAGGTCAGCGATTGAAGAAATAATTGAAGGTTCACCCAAATCTCAAAAAGCAATCATTCAGGGCTTAGGTGATATCTGTGATTTCGATAGCATCGACCCAGTAACGCCAAAAAGCAAGCATGTTCTTGAAACTGATATGGCTTACGGTGAAATGCTGGAGGCCGCACAAGATTTAATGCACTTTACAATGGATCTTGCCTTGAGACGATTTGGCAAAGTTCATTTATCTATGGTTCGGGGCAATCATGACCCCGTAACGACACAAGCTATCAAGTCATATATAAAAGGTGCGTATCTAAAAGAGCCGCGCGTGACAGTCGATTTAAGTGACGATATGCACGTTGTCCATGAATTCTATGATTATATGATATTCTGCACTCATACCGACGAAACAAAGCTCCCCGCGATACCTGGCTTTATGGCAAGCGCATACCGTGAGGCGTGGGGCAGGCGGCGTATTCACCTTGCGTATGGCGGGCATACTCATGGGGCAAAGTCGGAGATATTTGATAAAGCCGGTGCTGTCTGTGAAATCTTGCCAGCAATGATTAGGGCTAATAGATATACACGCGGTCATGGTTATGATTCATTCAGAGGGCTAAAGGGAATTACCTTTACTAAAGATGGACGGGTAAAAGAAAATAAGGTTGTGTTTCAATGACTGATAAGCCAATCATTCACTGCAAGCCCACAAAAAACAAAAAGCTAGAATACCGCCTTGAATTAGGCTCGTACACCTACACATTTAACGACAGAGAAGAATTATTGAGTTTCTTGTCTAACGGGCTGTTTTGCGCTTCTCTGAAGGTATAAGCTTATCATATGATAAGGAATGCTGATCTAAGTTAATTCTCTTATCATTTTCATTTTACAATTTGTGGGGTTTTGTCGTGTAAAAGTAGGTATCTTTTACAATGGCTGTTTTTAATTATACAATAAAATCAATGTGTTGCTGGTTTTATAACTACACTGGGGGTGTAGGGGTCGTGGGTTCGAATCCCACCGCTTCGACCAACATTTTCTTAATGTTATCAATAATATAGTCGATTATTGTTTTCTTGTAATATCGGGTCATTTTACAGTTTTACCATTCATTTTACTTTTCATGTTCTCTTTTGTTCTTGATTCGATCTTCTCAACAGCACCGCCAGACACAAGATAATGCTTGCGAATAATCCGTTCTGCATCTTTTATCGTGTGGCCGGTTACGTCTGCTATTTCTTCAATGCTTGCACCATTGCGATATGCAAGGGTCACAAATGTTCCGCGGAGGTCGTGAAAGTTTAAGCCCTCAAGCCCTGCGCGCTCACATGCTTTGCGCCAAGACGACTTAAAGCCAGATCCCCACGGTTTTCCCGCTTGATTGGTTAATATCGTAACGGCTGTGCGCTCCATGTTATCAAGCATGGTTTTCAATTCAGCGCTTACTTTTACCCGTACAAATGTTTTGGTCTTGGATTGCTCAATTGATAGCGTGTGACCGTCATAGGCGTTCCAGCGTAGTTTCAACAAATCGCCTTGTCGTTGCCCTGTCCATAGGCCAAGAATAAGCGCCTGGTTAATCTTTTCATTACCCAAATCTTTGAGCTTTTGAATATCCGCATCTTTCCAAATGATGTCTTTGCGAGATCCACTATAAAGCTTGTTCACGTCCTTTAATGGGTGATGGTCGATCATCTCCATGTTGATACCAAACTGCATAATGCGCTTCAATACCGACATAGCGCGATCAGCAGCAGCAGGGCCGCTATCTTTGGATAGATCATTGCGCCATTGGATAAACTCACGCCTAGCGCCTTTTTCGGCCAAGGCTTGCAACGGAAAATCAAAATAACGGTCCATAATCCGTTTAATTGAATAGCCGTTGATTTCTCTTGTACTGTCAGCCAGGTTCATAAAGTCGGGTGACGCTTTATATTCATTGATAAGCTCACCTAAACAGCCTTTAACGGGGTCTTGGTTACGTTCTGCTGTTAGTTCGATGTATTCACGCATAAAGGCCCGTGATTTGGGGTCTGTGTTTTCCATACGAGGACCGCCGCGCCAGGCATAATAATAAGCCTTTTTAGACTTATCTGCCAGTTTCACAGTGACTTTGTGAATACCTTTCATGTTAGTTTTGACCATTTACTTTCCCTTGCCATTGAGCAAGAGAACTTGGCTGATCATCGCTATTCGCGTCAAGGGGTGCGTCTTGTGAATTTTTATGTATAAAGCGCATTGAACCTTTCTCGAAATCTATTTCGCATAGATGACCTAGCTTTTCGGCGGCTCTGATACCCGCTTCTATTTGATTTTGCTTAATAGCTAATCGTTTTGTCATTTCACACTCCAATTCTCAGGCGCTGCTTTACACCCCCAGGCCCAACCTTTTGCCCATTCAGGCCAACGTTGCGTCATAACAAAATCACGTCTTTTTTCGCATTCTTCTAATGTGCTGAATGCACGTGGGGACCAACCATCAACTTGATTTCCATCTTTAAAACTACCGTCTGGAAGGTAGAAGAATACTGTGAGAAGATAGATTAGTTTCATTGCATTGGCCCGCTATTTGAGACTGGGAAACCTAATTTTTGAGCTGCATCCTCAATGCTGTGTAAAACACCAAAGTTTCCGTTATCCGTATGAATGCAACATGCGTTTTCATCCGGCATTGCTGAGATTGCAGAAACGCGATTTTGCGCAATGAGAAGGTTGTGAAACTCCTTCTCGCCGTTACTAATTCCTTTGAATTTAATCATCACACTCATTTCAGTTTCCATTCATCGTTTAATATCATTCTTACAGCCCAATCATGGGCGGCGGTTCCACGTTCTTGATAAGCACCCCAAAGCGATAAACACGCCTCATACTGATTGATGTTATTGACCTTCCAAAACGTTTCCTCACCGCGTTTTTCTTGGTCACGATGCTGTAATCTGTGAAGTGGTAAACACCATCTGTCAGAGCTTTTGTCTGCTTTTCCGCGCCCTGTATGTCCGTATTTGAGGTTCGGGGTGTTCACGTGCGCCGGATCAACGCCGTATACATGCGTAATCATGCAAGGGAGCGTTTTAATCCAATCCATGTATGTACGCGCCCGTACCGGCTTTGCGTTCTTTGAGTGCACGTTGTCACTAAACGCTGTGTCTGGTCTGGCAATGCGAGTGCTCATCAATTCACTCTCTTTCCTGCTTTGACTTTATACCGTGGTTTCGGTGCGCCTGATTTAATGGCAAGCTGGTCCAATCGGATCTGTTGCTTCATTCCTTCAAGCGCGTTGATTGTTAGACTGCCAGCCCGTCTTGCTTCGATGAGCAATTGAAGCTTGTCTATGTGCTGCTGGTGGTTCATTACATGACCCCCTAATACTTGGCTTCGAATTGAGCGTCTGAATTATCTGAAAATTCACATTGCTTATCTTCAGCACTCAAAGCATTTACGTGGTCTTCACATGAAAACTTCGTAAATAGACAGCCGCGATAAACTGCTTTGTTTTGGCAAAAAGAACACTTAGGCCCTTGCTGCTTTTTTCTAAGTTTTCTAACTGTCATCCTGCATTCCCTATTGGCTGTAATCCCAATGTTTCAGGATCAGTTAATTCAATGCCTTGTTGTGAAAAGTGACGAGCCATACGGTCCAGATATTCCTTTTTCTGTTTCGTTGTCATTGCTCGTGTTATTGCCATGTCCATAGGCTCCATCATCAAATTAATCTTTTGTTCTGGTGACATGGCTTGAGTGATATAACGCCAACGCTGATCAAACATTTCGCTACCTTCACAAAGGACAGGAACACCAAAGGATAGTTTGCAATATCCTCTTATTTCCTCTGGTGTTGTGTCTCCAAGCTGTTCGGATATTTCCTTAATCCATAGACGTTGCAGCTTGTTTTGCTTCGTTGAGCGGATCTTGCCATGCTCAATAGAGCAGACAAACGGGAGCTTTTGCGTGTCGATAAAACGATGCAGCATTTCCCTTGCTTGTTCTGTTTCTACTGTGCGTGTTGGCATGGGTTATGCTGCCATCTTTGCAGCGTGTGACGGGTCTTTAGCTTCTAGCGAGCGTTCTTTAGCCCAATCGATAAGGCACTGTGAAATATAGCGCTCATCATTTATGTTGCCTTCGTCATCCGTTGCAATTTCAACAATACGGTTTGCAAAGTCATCCATTTCGGACCATGTTAGCTTTAGTAATTCTTTTGCTATTTTTTCCATTATGTTTTTCCTTTGGTTGGTTTCTAGGTGGTGTTAAGCCTGACAACTACAGGCGGGTGGATTAGTCGTCAGACTCGCCAAATGCGGTGAACGTTCTGTTTGCGTCATCGATCACTTCTTCAAATGCTGTTACAAATCGGTGATAGGGCAGGTTTTGCTTGATTAGCTTTCTAATCTCGTCAAGCTCGGATATTTTTGCTTCTATCCGCAGAACTGCGACAACATCTTTTGGGTTTTTTACTCCACCGCCAAACAGCATTGAAAGGCTCGTTACAAGCATTTGCTATCTCCACTCCATGCTAAAGGGTATATCGTCATCCATTGCGTCATTGCTAAAATTGCCCTGTTGACCACCAGGTGCAGCGCCATGGTTGCCACCTGAATTGTCACGGCTATCGAGCATGGTTAGTGTGCTGTTGAAGCCCTGCAATACAATCTCAGTCGAGTATTTGTCTTGGCCGTTTTGGTCTTGCCATTTTCTCGTAGCAAGAGCGCCTTCCAGATAGACCTTTGAGCCTTTCTTGAGATAGTTCTCAGCAACCTTGCAAAGACCTTCTGAGAAAATTACTACACGATGAAATTCGGCTTTGTCCTTGCGCTCGCCAGTTGCCTTGTCGCGCCAACTCTCATTTGTAGCAATAGACAAGTTCACGATTGGCTTACCTGATTGCGTTTTTTTTACGTCAGGGTCTGCGCAAACATTCCCAACTAATATGACTTTATTCACCGATCCCGACATAGGAATCTCCTCTTCTAATTGAATTGATTGTTGCTGCACCTATGTCCATCGTCTCGGATATTTCAGAGACCTTCACGCCGGCATTTAGTCTGCGCCGTATTTCCTGAATGTGGACTTCTTTTAGATGTTTTCTTTTACCGCCATCACCGCGTCCCTTTGCAACCATGTCAGCAACATTTTCAGACCGTGTCCCGACAAATAGATGATGAGGATTTACACACCAGCGGTTATCGCACTTATGGCAAACATCCATTCCTTCAGGGATGTCACCTCTAAATAATTTATACGAAAGCCGATGCGCTGGGATGTTTTCGCCTAAGTAGCTAGCATGACCATACCCATTGCCTTTCCCTGCACCCTTCCAAGGCCAACATTCTTTAGAATTAAATCGTTTGACATCGACTTTTGATAGGAAATCAATGTGCGGTGTGTCAGAGACATTTCCGGCCATTATGCTTGTTCCTCTTTACTTTCTTCTAATAGAGCGTTGATCGCGTGTTCTGGGATGTGAAACCCTGCTTTTGACAAACGAATTAGATTGTCTGCGCACAGCTTTGGCGTGGCATGATTAAAGCTTACACCTGCATCTGGATGGCTTATTTCAATAGGTGGGTTTTTCTCGACCCATTCATCACGTTCCTTTTGAGCGTCCATATAAAGTTTATGAATAGCGTCCCCATCGAGATTAGCTTCACGAGCTTCGAATAGAACAGTAAGAGCACTTTTAGGGGCGTTAGGCTGGAAGCGGTAATTTGCCATATGGGTTGTCCAACCGCCGCTTACATCTTCATAAACATAAGCATCGCTGTAACCGTTGTCGCAGGACCATCTACAATAAGACATTAAATCACTTTCTCTTGTGTTATGTTGAAACCCTCAATTTTATGAGAGCCATTGCGAACCGCTTTTTCAGCAAGCGTTAGAATAAACACCATCAATTGCTCGCGTTCATGTTTCCAAGCCCATGCTGCTGCATCGCGTTCGTTATCGATTGAAACCTTGGTGCGTGTTCGTAAGCCTGTTGCGCGTCCATTGCCTTTAGCGTGAGCCTTTGCATTTTCAGCCTTATTCGCGGCTTGTTGAGC